>Ga0209069_10000655_pt1 | contig 16363 bp, 16 predicted proteins | sample Str013_2_FD_187202 | JGI IMG/M metagenome (GOLD analysis project Ga0209069, IMG submission 187202) | Freshwater sediment microbial communities in response to fracking from Pennsylvania, USA - Straight Creek_MetaG_SC_2013 (SPAdes) (version 2) | ecosystem: Environmental > Aquatic > Freshwater >...
ATCGCCACCAGCCACCGGGTGGTCGCCAGGGTGCCGTTGAGGGTCGCCGCGGTCTGCGGGTGGCCCCGCTCGTCGCGGTACCGCACACCCAGGCGGCGGGCCTGGAACGTGGTGCAGTTGGAGGTACTGGTCACCTCCCGGTACCGGCCCTGCGACGGTACCCACGCCTCGCAGTCGTACTTGCGCGCGGCGCTGCTGCCCAGGTCACCGGCGGCCACGTCGATCACCCGGTACGGCACCTCGACCTTGGCCAGCATCTCCTCCTCCAGCGCCAGCAGCCGCAGGTGCTCGGCGGCGGCCTGCTCGGGCCGGCAGTAGGAGAACATCTCCACCTTGTCGAACTGGTGCACCCGCAGGATGCCGCGCACGTCCTTGCCGTACGAGCCGGCCTCCCGCCGGAAACAGGACGACCAGCCCACGTACCGGTTCGGCGCGGCCAGCTCCAGGATCTCCCCGCTGTGGTACGCCGCCAGCGGTACCTCGCTGGTACCGACCAGGAACAGGTCGTCGGCCTCCAGCCGGTACACCTCGCTGGCGTGCGCGCCGAGGAACCCGGTGCCCTCCATCGACTCCGGCTTGACCAGTACCGGCGGGATCACCGGGGTGAAGCCGGCCTCGACCGCGTGCGCCAGCCCCAGTTGCAGCAGGCCGAGCTGGAGCAGCGCGCCAGCGCCGGTGAGGTAGTAGAACCGGCTGCCGGACACCTTGGCGCCGCGCTCGACGTCGATCGCGCCCAGCCCCTCGCCCAGCGCGAGGTGGTCGCGGGGCGCCTCGATCACCGGCGGCGCGCCGACGGTACGCAGCACCACGTAATCGTCCTCGCCGCCGGCCGGGGTACCCGGCTCGATCAGGTTCGGTACCGCCAGCTGCGCCGCGCGCAGCCGCGCCTGCCCGGCGTCCACCTCGGCCTGGGCCGCCTTGACCCGGCCGGCCAGTTCCCGGGTACGGCCCAGCAGCGCCTCCCGGTCCGCCCCGGCGGAGCCGGCGACCTGCCTGCTGAGCTGGTTCTGCGCCGAACGCAGCGCCTCGAACGCGGCGACCGCCCCGCGCCGAGCCACGTCCGCGGCCAGCAGCTCGTCAACGACCGACTCGGACTCCTGGCGGGCCCGCTGGCTGGCTCGCAGTGCCTCGGGATCCTCGCGCAGCAGCCGTAGGTCAATCACGTGCTGCAGACTACCCGCCCGCCGGTACGGCACTCACCGTGATATCGCGGGGCCGGCCGGTGGCGTACCCCGGGCGGGTGGCTCAGGCCGGTACCGGCGCCATCCGCCGCGTGAGCGGGCCGCGCCAGGCCAGCACCAGCCCGGCCAGGCCGAGCAGTACCGGGGCGACCTGGCCGACCAGGGCACCGGTACCGGGGCTGCCGTGCACAGTCAGGGTGGCGAACCCGACCGCCTCGATGGTCCGGTTGGCCGCCACGACGGTGCCGGTGACCAGGTGCGCGGCGGCCGTACCGGCGAGCCCGACGGCCAGCGCCAGGTACCCGCTGGTCGGGCGGATCCGGGGCTCGCCGCCGGCCGCGCCGGCCAGCAGCGCCGCGGTGGCCACCAGCAGCACCAGGTACCAGCCGCCGCCGTCGACCTGGAAGACCCACGCGCTGGGCGTCTGGTTGATCCCGGCGGTACCGGCGACGTCGCCGGTGACCCGGTAGTGCGCCCACGGCAGGGCCAGGGCCGCCGCCGCGGCGGCACCGCCGATGACCCCGACGGCAAGTCCCAGCCCGACGACGATACGGCGCCCCATCGGCCGATCGTCGCAGAGTCGCCGATCTTCGGCTAGGTTCGGCTCATGCCAACACGTACCTCCACCGCGCAGTGGCGCGGCGACCTGCCCAAGGGCTCCGGCACGATCAGCCTGGGATCGGGCGCGTACGAGGGCCAGTACTCGTTCTCGTCGCGGTTCGAATCCGGTACCGGGACCAACCCCGAGGAACTGATCGCGGCGGCGCACGCGGGCTGCTACTCGATGGCGCTGGCCAACATGCTGGCCCAGGCCGGCCACGTGGCCACCTCGGTGCGTACCGCGGCGGCGGTGCACCTGGAGCGTACCGACGACGGCCTGGCCATCACCCGGATCGACCTGACCACCACGGCCGAGGTACCGGGCATCGACGCGGCCGAGTTCGACACGCACGCGCAGGCGGCCAAGGCGGGCTGCCCGGTGTCGCGGGCACTGGCCGCGGTCGAGATCACCCTGACCGCCACACTGAGCTGACCGTCCGTCCACAGTGGACACCAGTCGGATCGGCCGGGCCCGATTCGAGGAGCTGGTCGGCGACGCGCTGGACCGCATCCCCACCGGCCTGACCAGGCTGCTGAGCAACGTGGTCGTCCTGGTCGAGGACGAGTCGCCGGAGGACGGCCCGGAGCTGTTCGGGCTGTACGAGGGGTACGCGCTGACCGAACGCGGCTGGGACTACTCCGGCGTGCTGCCCGACCGGATCACCATCTACCGGCTGCCCACCCTGCGCGCCTGCGCCACCGAGGACGAGGTGGTCGAGCAGGTCGCCGTCACGGTCATCCACGAGGTGGCGCACCACTTCGGCATCGGCGACGCCCGCCTGCACGAGCTGGGCTGGGGCTGACCGGCGGCGGTACGGCTCAGGTCGGCTCGCCGGCACGCAACCGGGCCAGCCACGCCGACGCGTCGGCGAAGTCCGCGTCGCTGGTACCGGGCGGGGCGCTGGTACCGCCCTCGGGTACCGCCCGCGGGTACGAGCCGAGGAACCGCACGTCCGCGCAGATGCGCCGCAGCGCCTGCATCGCCTCGCCCATCCGGGCCTGGGCCACGTGCCCGGTGCAGTCGAGGAAGAACACGTACCGGCCCAGCCGCTCGCCGGTGGGCCAGGACTCGATCCGGGTCAGGTTGATCCCGCGTACCGACAGCTCGGTGAGCACCGCGAGCAGCGCACCGACCCGGTCGTGCGCGATGTACACCGCCAGCGAGGTCAGGTCGTCGCCGGTCGGCGGCGGCGGCGGGGCGGGCCGGGCCACCAGCGCGAACCGGGTCATCGCGCCGGGATGATCGGCGATCTTGTCGGCCAGTACCGCCAGCCGGTGCCGGGCCGCGCCGATCGGCGCGCAGATCGCCGCGGCGTGGGTACCGTCGGCGGCGGCCGTGGCGGCCGCCGCGTTGGACAGCACGTCCACCACGGCCGCATCCGGCAGGTTCTCGCGCAGCCAGCGCCGGCACTGCGCGGAGGCCTGCGGGTGCGCCGCCACCGACCCGATCGCCGCCACGACGGTACCGGCCCGGGCGGCCAGCACGAACTCCACCGGCAGCGCCACGTCCCGGGTGATGATCAGCGGCGCGCCGTGCGCCAGTTCGTCCAGGGTCACCCCGACCTGGCCGCCGATGGAGTTCTCCAGCGGGACCAGCGCCGCGTCCGCCTCACCGGCCCGTACCAGGTCCAGCGCCTCGGGGACGCTGCGCGCGGCGGTACGGGCGGCGGTGGCGGCCGCCGGGATGCTCAGCAGCGCCTGCTCGGAGAACGTCCCCTCGGGGCCCAGGTAGACGTAGCGGGTCGGCGCGGTACCAGGCATGGTGCCAGCGTAGGCGGCCGGCACCCGGGCCGGGCTCAGCAGCGCGCGACGGTGAGGATGCCGGCCGGCGCCTGCGCCCGCACCCCCGGGGTACACACGTCGGTACCGGCGGTGACCAGCGTCAGCGCGCCCGGGGTACCGCGGGTGACCACCTGCAACGGGCCGAGCCCGGCCACCGCGAACGCGGTGAACTGCCACTGCCCGGAGCAGTACGGTCCCGTGGTCACCGCGACCGTGGCCGCCGAGGGCACGATCCGGCCGGTCCGCAGCACCGCCAGCACGGCCGCGGCGTCCAGGTACCGCCCGCACGGCAGCGCGTACCCGGTGGGGAACGCCACCGGCGGGCTGGCCGGCGTGGCGGTGGCGGCCGGGCGCGGGACCGGACCCGACGGGGCCGGCGGGGTACCGGCGCGCGGCGGCGGTACCGGCGGCGTGGCGTCCGGGCCGCCGGACGCGCACGCCAGCACCCCGGCGAGCACCCCACCGGCCAGCGCCGGAGGTACCAGCAGCGCCCGTACGGCGCGGCGGACCCGGCGGGCCCGGGCCGGTCGGGCGTACCCCGCCGGGTACGCACGGCGAGCTGACACCGCTTGCCTCCCGCACATGATCGACCCGGGCCGCCGCCCGGCACGCTCTAGAGTGGCCGCGTGGACCGCGACGATACACGCGCACTGCTGACCGCGGTAGCCGCCGGGACGCTGCCGGTGGACAAGGCCCTGGCGGCGCTGGACGGCGGCATGCTGGGCGACGGCGGTGGGTACGTCGACCTCGGCTTCGCCCGGGTGGACACGCACCGCGCGCTGCGCACCGGTGATCCCGAGGTGGTGTACGGCGCGGGCAAGAGCGCCGAGCAGGTGCTGGCCATCGTGCGTACCCTGCGGGCCGCCACGCCCGGGCGGCCGGCCCTGGTCACCCGGGCCACCGACGCGACCCGGGCGCTGCTGCGGGCACAGTTCCCGGTCACCGAGGACGTGACCGCCGGGTGCGTGGCGGTGGGTGAGCCGCCGGTACCGCGCGGCACGGTGGCCGTGGTCTGCGCCGGTACCTCCGACCTGCCGGTCGCGGCCGAGGCCGCGTTCACGGCCCGCTGCTTCGGGACCGGCGTGGTCCGGGTCACCGACGTCGGCGTGGCCGGCATCCACCGGCTGCTGGCCGCCCGGGCGGTGCTCGACGGCGTGGACGCGGTGGTGGTGGTCGCCGGGATGGACGGTGCGCTACCCAGCGCGGTGGGCGGCCTGGTGGGCGTACCGGTGCTGGCGGTACCCACCTCGGTCGGGTACGGCGCCGCCTTCGGCGGGCTGGCCGCGCTGCTGGCGATGCTCAACTCGTGCGCGCCCGGGGTGGCCGTGTGCAACATCGACAACGGGTTCGGCGCGGGCCTGTTCGCGGCCCGGGTGGCCCGCCGGGCCGCCGCGGGGGGTACCCGGTGATCGGCTGGTTCGACGCCAGCGCCGGGGCCAGCGGGGACATGCTGCTCGGCGCGCTGCTGGACGCGGGGGTACCGCTGGCGGTGCTCGACGGCGCGCTGGCCGCCGTGGCGGCCGCCGGCGGGTACGGGCCGACCTGCGTGGTACCGGAGCCGGTGACCCGGCACGGGCTGGCCGCCACGCTGGCCCGGGTGGTGGTACCGGCGGGTGCCCAGCCGGCCCGGCACCTGGGTACCGTGCGGGCGCTGCTGGTACGGGCCGGGCTGGCCGGGCCGGTACGCGACAGCGCGGTCGCCGCGTTCGAGCGGCTCGCCGCGGCCGAGGCCGCGGTACACCGGTCCGACCCGGAGCAGGTGCACTTCCACGAGGTGGGGGCGCTGGACGCGATCGCCGACATCACCGGCGCCGCGGCCGGGGTGCACTGGCTGCGTACCCAGCGCGGGCTGACCCGGCTGCTGGTCGGGCCGGTCGAGGTCGGCTCGGCGGCGCCGGGGGTACCCAGCGCGCACGGCCGTACCCCGGTACCCGCGCCGGCCGTGCTGGAGCTGGCCCGCCGGGCCGGGCTGGTGGTGACCGGCGCGCTGCCGTACGAGGCGTGTACCCCCACCGGGGCGGCCCTGCTGGCCACGCTCACCGACGGCCAGGCGCCGCTGCCGGCGCTGCGCCCGGACGCGGTGGGTACCGGCGCCGGCCAGCGCGACGGGCACCAGGCGGCCAACGTGCTGCGCCTGGTGCTCGGGGTACCGTCCGGCGGCGGGCCGCCGGCACCGGTACCGGCGGCCGAGCCGGCCGTGCTGCTGGAGTGCAACGTGGACGACCTCGAGCCGCGGCTGTGGCCCGGGGTGCTGGCCGGGCTGCTGCGGGCCGGGGCGGCCGACGCGTGGCTGAGCCCGATCGTGATGAAGAAGGGCCGCCCGGCGTACACCCTGCACGTGCTGTGCGCGCCGGAGCTGGCCGAGCCGGTACGCCGGGTGGTGTTCGAACACACCAGCAGCATCGGGGTACGGCAGACGCAGACGGCCAAGCTGCCCCTGGCCCGGACACAGTCCACAGTGGACATCGACGGGTACCCGGTGGGGGTGAAGGTGGCCCGGCTCGGCGACCGGGTGGTCAACGTGTCGGTGGAGTACGACGACGTGGCGGCCGCGGCGGTGGCGCTGGACCGCCCGGCCAAGCAGGTGCTGGCGCGGGCCAACGCGCTGGCCGAGGCGCTGTACCCGCGGTGACCCCGGCCGGCGGTCCGGTCAGATCGGGCCGGGATCCGGTCAGATCGGGATCCGGTCAGATCGGGCTGAGGAAGGTCAGCGAGCCGACCACCTTCCCGCCCTCCATCAGCGGGGTGGCCACGGCGTCGAGGGTACGGGCCGGGTCGCCGTCACCGGTGTGGATGCGCAGCAGGCCGCGGGCCAGCCGGCCGGAGCGGAACGCCAGTACCGGCGGGATCTTGTCCAGGTCCCCCTCCGGCAGCGGCCCGGGGAGCTTGGCGAAGTCCACGAACCGGATCGCGCCGGCGTACAGGCTCACGCCCCGGGCGACGGTGGGGCCGGCCAGGCCGAGCAGCCGGCAGGCGGTCATCGAGGCGGCCTCGATGGTCTGGAACTCCGACACCACCAGGCACGGCTCGGCGGCCTGGAGCACCACGCCGCACCAGCTCTCCATCGCGCTGGACCGGTCGAACGGCAGGGCCCCGAGGACGACCGGATCGGCCGGCTCGGAGACCGACAGTTCCACATGTGCCATAGGGCGCCTCCAGCACGCTTCGCTGCGCCACGATAACCCTCGCTTCGCCCGGTAGCCAACCGATCACCGGTGGTCAGCAGATGCGGCGCACACGGTGTACGCGAGGGAAGCGTGGTGCAGCGAAGACGTTACCGGTAGGCGGCCCGGTTGTCCTGCGCCGTGTCCGGCTCCTTGGCCAGCCGGCGGTCCCGGGCGGCGGCCTGGGTGTACCAGGTGTACTCGTCGATCAGGCGCTGCTGCGCCGGTTCGACCCAGGTCACCGGGTGCCGGGCGATCGAGTACAGCTTGCCGACCGTGTGCGGGCCGATCCGCTCCCCGTACGCGGCCAGCAGGTGGTCGAGTTCCCGGTACGAGGTGACCAGGCAGTTCTTCGGCAGCCCGTGCACGTCGATGACGCCGGTACCGGCGAAGGCGAGGATCGGCACCACCGGTACCTCACGCCCGGCGGTACGGGTCAGCGCCTCACCGGCCTGCCGGGCCGCCCTGGTCGCCTGGGCGATGTACCCGGGGCGCTTGCCGTCGACCTGTACCACGTCGCCGGCCAGCCGTACCCGGCTGCGCCCCTGCGCCTTGACCGTGACGCAGAACACACCACCGGGCCCGATGGCCAGGAAGGTGTTCTCGTTCTCCATGCCGATCTCGGCGACGTCGACCACCTTCCACTGCTCCCCGAGCCGGGCCAGCCGGCCCACCGCGCGCCCCCGGGCAGCCTCGGAGCGGCGTACCTCCCGCTCGTCCCGACGGCGGCGCGCCCAGTCCAACGCGGCCGGGCGCGCGGGTGTGGTGCCGAGCAGCGGTCCGGCGTTGCCGGCGGGCCGCAGGCCGGCGGGGTGACGGGTATCGAGATATCCGGTCATCGGAAACCTCCGGCGGGGAGCGGGGATGTCGAGAGGTTTCACTACCCTACGTGGTCAACCGAGTACAGAGAAGAGGCGTTGGGAAGAGTGAGCCTGAGTGAATGCCGCGTTCACGTGACTCGACGGCGATGACCTGGATCGACGCGTTCAGTGACATAGGTCCCATTGACGGGTCCGGCCACCGGCGGCCCGCCCGGCCCGGTACCGCCGCGCCTCAGCGCAGCGTCAACTGCCGCCCGATCAGACCCTGCCGGGCCCGCCGCTGCGCGGCGGTCAGCGGCTCGGTGCTGGCCACCGCCTCGTCGTACCGCTTGGCGAACGCGGCCAGCGGCTCCTCCCAGTCCGGCCCCGGTACCGGCCGGGGCAGGTCCCACACCGGGATCAGCAGCCCGTGCGCCCGGAACATGCCGGCGAACCGGGTACCCTCGCCCAGCCCCAGGTCACCCAGCGCGGCCAGCCGGGCCAGCCCCGCCAGCGCCTCGTCCTCGGTCTGCGGCAGCACCCAGCGCAGGTGCGACTTGTCCGGTACCCGGCACCAGTACGCCGCCGGGGCCGCCGCCAGCCGTACCGTCGGGAAGATCGACGCGTTCGCCTGCTGCAGCGTCGCGGTCACCGCCGCGTCGGCCGCCGCCGGGTCCTCCAGCCAGAACTCGAACCCCTCGTGCACGGTCACGTCCAGCGGCCGCGGGTCCAGCACGTCCTGCAGCCGCGGGCCGGGACCGGGCAGCGCCGGTACCGCCACCGGCTGCCCCGGCTCGACCGCCAGCGCGCACTCCAGCGCCACCGCCAGGTCCCGGGACACGTCCCCGGACTGGACGTGGCGCTGCAACGCCAGCAGCACCTGACCGTCCACACGCGACATTGCCGGTACCGCGCCGGGCAGCACGGTCGCCAGCAGCACCGGCCGGTCGCCGTACCGCTGCGCGAACTCACCGGCCAGCGCCAGCGGCGCGGACGCGGCCGGTACCAGCTCGCGCAGCGCGATCCAGTCCGGCTCGCCGGGCAGGCCCTGGAACGCCCGGGTCACGTACACCTCACGCGGCTTGGGCGGCTTGGCCGGCGCGGATCCAGCGGGCCTACGGCGCTTGCTCACGGACCTACCCTTCGTTCGCGGCTGCGGTACTCCGCTGCGCTGCGTTCCTCGCGCTCACGGACCTACCTTTCGTTCGCGGCTGCGGTACTCCGCTGCGCTGCGTTCCTCGCGCTCACGGAACCAACACCCTACCTGGGCGGCCGTGCGCACCACGCTCAGGCGGTGTGCCGGGGCCGGCTCAACTCGGCCCAGACGCTCTGGCCGATCCCGTCGTGCTCCACGCCCCAGCGGTCGGCCAGCGCCGACACGATGGCCAGCCCGCGCCCGTCCACCGAGTCCAGGCCGGCGGTACGCGGGTGCGGCGCGTGCGGATCGCCACCGCCGTCGGTGACGCGTACCTCGACCGACTGCCGTACCCCGCCGGACCGTACCCGCCAGGCCACCCGTACCACGTCGCCGGGCAGCGGCCGGGCATGGCGTACCGCGTTGCCGACCAGCTCCGCGACCACCGCCACCACGTCACCAAGCAGATCCTGGGTCAGCGACTCGGCCAGCTCGCCGGTCAGCCGGTGGCGGGCGACCCGGGCTCCCCGGGCATGGTGGGGTACCACCACGACCCAGACCCGATCCGCCGCCACCGCCGTCACACTAAGCCTCCCCCGGACCGAGGTCCGCCCGCGGCAGGCGCACCTCCGCGACCGTACCGCCCGCCTCCCGCGGGCGAAGGGACACCCACCCGTTCTGCCGCTCCAGGATGCGCCGCACCAGGTACAGGCCCAGACCCACCCCGCCGTGCCGGCGTTGATCACCGTGCTCCGCCTGCCAGAAGCGCTCGAACGCGCGCTCCACGTGCTCGGCCCGCACGCCGATGCCCCGGTCGGCCACGCTGAACCCGACCGAGTTCGCGTCCACCAGCCCGCGCAGGGTCACCTCGGCCGGCCCCTCGGAGTACTTGACCGCGTTGGTGACCAGCTCCGACAGCACCACGGACAGGCTCGCCCGGTCGCCCAGTGCCTTGGGCAGCGGGTCGGGCAGCTCCACCCGTACCACCTGGCGCAGGTCCTCGGGCAGGTCCGCGACCGTGGTCCGCAGCGTGTCCACCAGGTCGAACGGCAGGCTCATCCCGTCCCCGCGCAGGGCCGAACCGGCCCCCACCGCGGACAGCAGCCGGTCCACCAGCCGGGCCAGCTCCCGGGCCCGCTGGTCCAGCCGCTGCGCGGCGGCCAGCCGGTCGGTGTCACGCAACTGGTCCCAGTGGTTGACCAGGGTGTCGGCGTACCCGCGGATCACCGTGACCGGGGTCCGCAGCTCGTGCCCGGTCACCGCCACGAACAGCTCCCGGGCCTCCTCCCGGCGCCGCGCCTCGGTCACGTCCCGCAACGTCACCAGGCACGAGTCGGTACCGGCGACCTCGCTGGCGACCACCTGCAGCCAGCGGCCGTCCGGCAACCGGTGCTCCCCGACCCGCCCCGGCGCCGGTACCGGCACCGCCAGCTCCCGCCCGACCGCCTCGGCCGCCGGCTGCCCGGTCAGCCGGGTCGCGGCCGCGCTGAACGAGCGGACCAGCCCGTCCGGGCCCACCACGACCGAGGCGTCGGTGGGCGCCGCCGGGACCGGCCCGTCGGCGTACACCGGCAGGCCACCGGCGGTGGTGTAGAGCTTCCCGGCGAACGCGCCGAGCAGCGCCAGGGTGGTCAGCTCGGCCCGCCCGGCCGGGCCGGCGGCGCCGCCGCGGAACGCGTGCAGGCTGCCGATCACCTGGCCGGCGGCCTGGCACCGGACCGCCAGCATGCGGGTCACGCCGCGGCTGGACAGGTAGGCGGCGAACTCCTCGGGCAGCTGGGCCACCGGGCAGTCGACCGGTTCGCCCTGGGCCAGCAGCCGCTGCTTGACCCCGCCGGACGGTACCACCAGCCGGCCCACGGCCCAGTCCATCGACCCGACGCCGGCGATCACCCGGCCGCCGTCGCCGCCGTACTCGGTGAAGGACGCGCCTGCGGCGTCCAGCGCGGCGCGGGTCAGCTCCACCACGGCCTGGATCGCGGACAGCCCGCAGTCACCGGCGTTGACCCGATCGATCAACGCGGTGAAGTCGATTCCCAGCGCCGCGATCGACTGTGCGTCGCGCTGCGCATCAGCCATGACAGGAGTCTTCCCTGCCGGGGCGATCTGCGACACCCCCCGAGTGCGACGTCACAATGAGCAAGGGTGCGCTGTCGGGTAGTCAGCGTCCCAGCCGGTCCAGCACGAACCGGGGCCGGTCCGTGATCACCCCGTCCGCGTCCAGATCCAGCACCAGATCGAGGTCCTCGTCGGTGTTGACGGTCCAGACGTAGAACCGGTGGCCCCGCTCGTGCAGCCGCCGCGCCAGCCGGGGACGGGCGCGCAGCAGCCGTACCCCCGGCCCGGCCACCCGTACCCCCTCGGGCAGCGAACCGTCGCGCAGCCACGGCGGCAGCAGGTCCAGCAGCAACACCGTGGGCAGTTCGGGGGCGAGCACCCGGCACCGGCGTACCGCCCCGAAGGAGAAGGACATCACGCTGACGTGGACCCCGTCCGGATCCGGCCGGTGCAGCCCGTACCGGGTCAGCGTGGCGACCAGGCGCTCCTCGACCGCGTTGCCGTACCGGGTCGGGTGTTTGGTCTCGATCAGCAACCGCACCGGCCGGGCCGCGGCCAGCGCCGCGGACAGCAGCCCGTCCAGGGTCAGCACCTGGGCGCGGTGCTCGGCGGTACCGGCCCGGCGCAGGATCAGCTCGTCGGCCACCTCTGGCAGGCCGGGGTGCCAGGAGCCGAAGTCCAGCTCGTTGAGTTCGGCCAGGGTGTGCTCGCTGACCAGGCCGCGGCCGTTGCTGGTGCGCTCCAGCCGACGGTCGTGCAGGCACACCAGGTGCCCGTCACGGGTCAGCCGGACGTCGCACTCCAGCCCGTCGGCACCTTCCTCGATCGCGTGCAGGTACGCGGCCAGGGTGTGCTCGGGCTGGGTCGCGGACGAGCCGCGGTGGGCGAAGACGAGCGGGTCACCGGTACGACGCGACACGCCCGTCCCCGCCGCGGTAGGTCCGCCGGGTGCGGTCGGCGGAGTCGGCCGGGGTGTGCATGCGGCGAAGCATAGCGAGCCGGTACCGCCCGATCAGCCGGTTGCCACCCAGTCCAGGTGCGTGGCAACGAACGTGTCCATCGTGTCGTCGACCACGGACCGGAACAGCGCCTGGCTGTCCGGGCTGATCAGCTCGTACTTGTTGTCCGGGGTGGAGTTGAACCGGCCGCCGTTGGTCTTGATCGTGACCAGCCCGCTGGTGCTGATGCCGCGCATGGCGAAGACCCACTCCTCCAGCGGGATACCGCCGTCGGAGATGGTCATGGCCTTGCCGACCTGCTGGAGTACCCCGGGCAGCTTGGTCGGGCTGCCGAGGTACTGCGCCACGATCTTCTTGAACACCGCCTTGAGGAACTGCTGCTGGTGGCGCTGCCGGCCGTAGTCGCTGTCGCCGTTCTCCAGCAGGTCCCGCTGCCGGCAGTAGTCCAGCGCGGCCCACGCGTCGAAGTGGTGCATGCCCCGCTCGTAGCGGACCGGGGTCACCCCGGGGATCGGTACCGGCGTGTTGCCGACCAGCCGGTACGCCGGGGTCACCGGCTTGCCGTTGCGGTCGGTACCGATGTGGATCGACGTGACGCGCTCGTCGACGTACATGTCCACGCCGCCGATGAAGTGCACCACCTCCTGGAAGCCGCCGAAGTCCACGATCGCGCCCGCGGCGAAGGTGACGCCCCAGTTGAGCTTGATCGTCCGGGCCAGCAGGTCCAGACCGTGGCCGAGGGCGTCGGTACCGGTCAGCCCGTACGCGCCCCGGGCGAACGCCGCGTTGATCTTGTCACTGGCCTCGCCGCCGTGCTGCCGGCCGTTGTCGTACGCGGGGATCCGGGCCAGCGTGTCGCGCGGGATCGACACCAGGTACGCCTGGTCGTGGGCCGCCGTCACGTGCAGCATGATGATCGAGTCGGACCGTACCCCGTTGACGTCGAGCTGATCCAGGTTTCGCGGGTCGATGCCGACCAGCAGGATGTTCTTGGCTCCCTGGATCGTGCTCTGCCGGCGGTGGCCCTGGTCGTCCTCGCCGAACGCGCCGACCTGTACCCGGTTGAACGAGTCGGTGGCCGTGTGGATCGCCACCCGCTCGGCGATGATCAGGCCACCGGACAGCACCATCAGCAGCGCGCCGGAGAGGATCAGCACCCGGGTCCACAGCGGCGCACGCGCCCGGCGCCGCGTCGGCGTCATGGTCACCACCTCACCAGCCCCGGCCGACCGGCCGGATCAGGGCCCGTCGTTGGCGGTCACCAGCTCGGGGTGGTCCACCACGAAGGTACCCACGGTGTCGTCCCGGACCGCGGCGAGCATGGCCAGCGTGTTGTCGTCCAGCGCCTCGACCTCCTGGCCGTTGACCACGGTGCTGTGGAACGTACCGTTGTTGGTCTTCAGCGTCACGACGTCGTTGCCGCCGATCGACTTCATGGCGAAGATCCAGTCCTCGATCGACACCCCGCCGCTGTCCACGGTCATCGAGTGGCCCACCACGTCGAGCACCTTCTTGAGCTTGATCGGGTCGGTGAGCGTGTCGGCGCTGAGGATCTCCTTGAAGATCGCCTTGATGAACTGCTGCTGGTGCCGTTCGCGGTCGTAGTCGCCGTTGGGCAGCAGCTCGCGCTGGCGGACGTAGTCCAGCGCCTGCCACGGCGCCAGGTGCTGGCGGCCCTTGTGGTACACCTGCGGCGTCACCCCGGAGACCTTGTACGAGATCTTCCCGGTATCCGCATTGATCTTGTACGGGGCCGTCTCCTTGCCGTTGCGGTCCCAGCCGATGTGTACCGAGGTGGTCTCCTGGTCCACGTACATGTCCACCCCGCCCAGCACGTTCACCACCTGCTGGAACCCGGTGAAGTCGACGATCGCCACGGCGTCGATGGCGATGCCGTACAGCGTCCTGATCGTCTTGATCAGCAACTCGGAGCCGCCGGCGACGCCGCCGCCGTTGGCGTTGCCGAACGCGAACGCCGCGTTGATCTTCTCCCGCTGGCCGAGGAACCTCGTCTTGGGGAACGCCGGGATCTCCACCGACGTGTCCCGCGGGATCGACACCAGGTACGCCTGGTCGTGGCTGGCCGAGACGTGCACGACGATGATCGAGTCGGACCGGATCAGGTCGGTCGGGTTGCTGTTCGGCCGCGTGTCCAGGCCGATCAGCAGCACGTTCTTCGCACCGGTGATGCTCGCGTGCTGCGGGCCCTCGGCCCCGAACAGGTGGTCCTGGTGCACCCCGCTGAGCGCCTCGGCGAACACCAGCTTGAACCCGACGATCGAGCCACCGGCGCCGAGCATCAGCAGCGCCCCGAAGATCACGAACAGCTTGGCCCACAGCGGGTCGGTCCGGCGGCGGCGCGGGCGGCCGCGGCCGGGGGGCGTCGGCCGCGCCACGGTAGGCGCGGGTGGCTCGTCCAACTCGACCTCGGGGGCGTACCGCAAACCCAGCTCCTCGCTCGTCCGACGGGGGCCAGCCTGCCACTCTACCGACCTGGCGGGCAAAGTACCGCCCCGGCCGCTGGCCAACTCCGGCGAGCAAACCGGTCGATGTACGACAACCCGCGCCCGGCGCTACGGACGGCCCGCCACCGGTGTACCCAACGTCAGCCGCCCGCGGACGGTGACGGCGACCCCGTGCTGAGCCACTGCGCGACCTTGTCCCGGGCCACCGCGTCGTACAGGGCCTTGGCCCGCTCCGGGTCCGACAGCACCACGCTCTCCCCGTCCCGGTCGCCGAACCCGCTGAACGGGCTGGTCAGGAACTTCAGGTCGGAGCTGTGCAGGTTGCGGAACTCCAGCGCCATGTCCGGCAGGGACAGGTCCTTGTCCACGGTCACCGACTTCGTCACCGCCTGCAGGAACGCGTTGAGCCGGGCCGGGTTGGCGAGGGTACCCGAGCTGACCGCCTTGTCCATGACGGCCTTCATGAACTCCTGCTGGTGCTTCGCCCGGGTGATGTCCCCGTCCGGGAACTGGTACCGCTGCCGTACGTAGTCCAGCGCCTCCGCGCCGGTGAAGTGGTTCATGCCCTTGGTGAAGGTACGGTGCGGCGGGTGGATCGAGGTGATGGTCTGGTCCACGGTCATGTCGACTCCGCCCAGCGCGTCGGTGACCTGCTGGAAGCCGCCGAAGTCGATCAGGATCACGTGGTCGATGCGTACCCCGGTGAAGCCCTCCACCGTCTCCACCACCAGCGGCAGGCCGCCCCACGCGAACGCCGCGTTGATCTTCGAGTGGGTGTCCCCCTGGTCCGGGTTGGTGGGACTCCTCGGGATGTACACGTACGTGTCCCGCGGGATCGAGATCAGGTACGCCTTCTTGTGGTCGGCCTGCACGTGCATCAGCACGATCGTGTCGGTCCGCCACTCGCCGGCCTTGGCCTTGTTGTCCGGGTCCCGCGAGTCGCTGCCCAGCAGCAGGATGTTCATCGCCCCGGGCGCGATCCGCGCCGGCCGCGCCCCGGTGATCTGCGAGAACGGGTCGGACCGGGCCACCTGCGAGTCCAGCTTGCGCCCGTACAGGTACCCGAACAGGGCCAGCCCGCCGCCGACCAGGGCCAGCGCCAGCAGCACGACCAGCGTGATCCGGCCCCAGCGCGGGCGCGGTCCACGCCGGTACGGCCGGCCGCCCGGCTCGCCGGGACCACCCGGGCCACCGGAACCCCCGGGGCCGCCCGGGCCACCGGAACCCCCGGGGCCGCCCGGACCACCGGGGTACCCGTCGCCCACCCGGGCACTGGACAGCCGGGTCGTACCGGGCAGCGCCGCGCCGGCGGTACCGGTGCCGGGTCGTACCGGGCCCCCCGGCCGGGTCTGCGCACGGCCGGGCGAGGAAGGCGCCGTCCCTGGTACCCGGGCACGACCTGACGAGGGCGTCGAAGCGGACATACGCCAAGGGTACGTACCCGGTGCGAGGCCGCCGGACAGGCGCGGCCAGGGCGGCACGATGCCGTGACCCGACGGTGGCGGCCGGCCACGGACAGTCCGTACCGGCCGGCCCCCGGCGGGTCAGCCCAGCCGGCCCCGGAAGTACTCGATGGTCCGGCGCAGCCCGTCCTCGGGCGCCACCGCCGGGGCGTACCCGAGCAGGGTCCGGGCCCGGGTCAGGTCCGGCCGGCGCATCTGCGGATCGTCCGGGAACCGCGGCACGTACCCGATCTCCGAGCGCGAGCCGGTCAGCGCCACGATCGTCTCGGCCAGCTCCCGCATCGACAGCTCGTGCTCGGTACCGCAGTTGACCGGCCCGGTCTCGGTCGAGTCCAGCAACGCCACGATGCCGGCCACCAGGTCGTCGACGTAGCAGATGGACCGGGTCTGGGTACCGGTGCCGCGTACCGTCAGCGGCTGCCCGCGCAGCGCCTGCGCGATGAACGTCGGGATGGCCCGCCCGTCGTCGGGGCGCATCCGCGGGCCGTACGTGTTGAAGATCCGCACGATGCCGACGTCCAGCCCGCGGGACCGGTGGTACGCCATCGTCGCCGCCTCGGCGAAGCGCTTGGCCTCGTCGTACACGCTGCGCACGCCGACCGGGTTGACGTTGCCCCAGTACGTCTCCGGCTGCGGGTGGACCAGCGGGTCGCCGTACGCCTCGGAGGTGGACGCCAGGATGAACCGGGCCCGGTCGACCTGCGCCCGTTCCAGCAGCAGCAGCGTCGCCACCGAGCCGACCCGCAGGATCTCCAC
>Ga0209069_10000656_pt1 | contig 16350 bp, 14 predicted proteins | sample Str013_2_FD_187202 | JGI IMG/M metagenome (GOLD analysis project Ga0209069, IMG submission 187202) | Freshwater sediment microbial communities in response to fracking from Pennsylvania, USA - Straight Creek_MetaG_SC_2013 (SPAdes) (version 2) | ecosystem: Environmental > Aquatic > Freshwater >...
ACCCTGGCCTGCCTGCTCGGGCGGCGCTGACCGGCCCGCCCGGGTGAACCGCACAGCAGGCGCACAGGAAACCCGCAGCGCCGGCACAGCGCCCCCGGCGAACATGGCAGCATGTCGCTCGTGAGCAGCCTCGTTCCCGGCCCGGCGGACCCGCCCCGGCGCCCGGGCGGCCCCGGCGGTCAGCCGGCCCCGGCGCTGCGCCGGGCCGACGGCGGGCAGGTACGGGTGCTGGTGGTCGACGACGAGCCGACCCTGGCCGAGTTGCTGGCGATGGCGCTGCGGTACGAGGGGTGGGAGGTCCGCGCGGCGCTGGACGGCCGTACCGCCGTGCGTGCCGCGCGCGAGTTCGAACCCGACGCGGTGGTCCTCGACGTGATGCTGCCCGACCTGGACGGCTTCGAGGTGCTGCGGCGGCTGCGGGACCGGGCGCCGACGGTACCGGTGCTGTTCCTGACCGCCCGCGACGCGGTGGAGGACCGGGTGGCCGGCCTGACCGCCGGCGGGGACGACTACGTGACCAAGCCGTTCAGCCTGGAGGAGGTCGTGGCCCGGCTGCGCGCACTGCTGCGCCGGGTGGCCGCGGTCAGCACCGCCACCGAGGCGGTCCTGACCGTCGGCGACCTCACCCTGGACGAGGACAGCCGCGAGGTGTACCGGGCCGGCGAGGCCATCGCGCTGACCGCGACCGAGTTCGAACTGCTGCGGTACCTGATGCGCAACCCGCGCCGGGTGCTGTCCAAGGCGCAGATCCTCGACCGGGTCTGGAACTACGACTTCGGCGGCCAGGCCAACGTGGTCGAGCTGTACATCTCGTACCTGCGCAAGAAGATCGACGCGGGCCGCGAGCCGATGATCCACACCATGCGCGGCGCGGGGTATGTCCTCAAGCCCGCCGGCTGAGCCGCCGACCGGTACCGGGCCGACTGGTACCGGCCCGACCGGCCCGACCGGCCCGGCGCCGCAGGCCGGGCCGCCGCGGCGGCGCTGGCACCCCCGGCGCTGGCATCCCCGGCACTGGACCCTGCGCACCCGGCTGGTCGCGGCCGTACTCGGGCTGCTCGCCCTCGTCCTGCTGGCCACCGGCGTGGCCACCCTGGCGCTGCTGAACGGCTCCCTGATGAACCAGGTCGACAGCCAGCTCAAGGCGGCGGCCCTCAGCACCGGCCACGGCACCGACGGCCACGACGACGGACCGCCGCCCGGTGGCCCGTCCCCGGTCGCGGTGGTGCGGATCACGCTCGGCCCGGGTACCCCCGCCGGGCGGCTCAACAGCGGCGACGCGTTCGCGCTGAGCCCGGCGCAGGTGGCCGCGCTGCAGGCACTGCCGACCGACGGGCGGGCGTACACGGTGGACCTGGGCCACCGCGGCGAGGCGTACCTGTACGGGCCGTACCGGATGCTGGCGGTACCGGCGGCCGGCGGTACCGAGGTGATGGCCATCCCGCTGCACGACCTGCAGGACACCGTGACCGGGATGGCCGCGTTCGAGGCGGGGCTGGCCGGCTGCGCGCTGATCGCGGCCGGCCTGGCCGGTACCCTCATCGTCCGCCGCTCGCTGCGCCCGCTGCGCCGGGTCGCGGCCACCGCCGGCCGGGTGTCCCAGCTGCGGCTCGACCGCGGCGAGGTGGCACTGTCCGAGCGGGTACCGGCGGCCGACGCCGACCCGAGCACCGAGGTCGGCCTGGTCGGCGCGGCGATCAACCGGATGCTCGGGCACGTCGGGGACGCGCTGCGGGCCCGGCAGGCCAGCGAGACCCGGGTCCGCCAGTTCGTCGCGGACGCCAGCCACGAGCTGCGTACCCCGCTGGCCGCGATCCGCGGGTACGCGGAGCTGAGCCGCCGGTTCCGCGGCGAGGTACCGCCGGACGTGGTGCACGCCATGCGCCGGGTCGAGTCCGAGGCGGCCCGGATGAGTTCGCTGGTGGACGACCTGCTGCTGCTGGCCCGGCTGGACTCGGGCCGGCCGCTGGAGCGGGCGCCGGTGGACCTGTCCCGGCTCGTGGTGGACGCGGTCAGCGACGCGCACGTGGCCGGCCCCGAGCACCGGTTCCGGCTGGACCTGCCGGAGGAGTCCATCACCGTCGACGGCGACCCGCAGCGGCTGCACCAGGTGCTGGCGAACCTGCTGGGCAACGCCCGTACCCACACCCCGGCCGGTACCACCGTGGTCACCGAACTGTCCACAGTGGACGGCAAGGCGCAGCTCGTGGTCCGCGACGACGGCCCGGGCATCCCGCCGGCGCTGCTGCCCGAGGTGTTCGAACGGTTCAGCCGGGCCGACACCTCCCGGTCCCGCGCCGCCGGCAGCACCGGGCTCGGGCTGTCCATCGTGGCCGCCGTGGTGGAGGCGCACCACGGGACGGTGCACGTCGACAGCGCCCCGGGCCGGACCGAGTTCACCGTGCTGCTGCCCGCCTGACCGCGGACCACCCGACCCGGCGGACCAACCCGACAGCGGACCAACCCGACAGCGGACCCAGCGCTGCGGGCTGCGCATCCACGAGGTACCGGTGGACTGGGTGGACGACCCGGACAGCCGGGTGGACATCGCCGCGACCGTGCTGGCCGACCTGCGCGGGGTGTGGCGGCTGGGCCGGGCGCTGGCCACCGGCGCGCTGCCGGTGGGTACGCTGCGCCGCCAGTTCGGCCGCGCCCGCTGCCTTCCGGCATGCCGGGGGTACCGCCGGGCCTGGCCCGGTAGGCGGCCTGGTTCACTGCTTAGTACAGCCTTAACAGGATGTCAAAGAACCGGTACGCACGCGATCGCGTTCCGGCCCGGTACGGATCGCAATTCCGCCGGCATCCGTCTCGCATCATCACACTGAGTAGACCATCAATATACGAACTGTTGCCATTCCCGGAATGGCGACATCGCGTATCGAGATTGGCACTGCCGGTATACGGACGGTGGCCCAGACCCCGCCCAATACGGCGTTTTCGCTGCCCGCACGGTTGATCCACCAGCTCACGATCAGTAGGCGCAGCGCTGCGTACAGCGGCGGTACGCGTGTCGGTAAGCGGGACCATCCTTGTCCAGAACGTCCCGGGAGTGTTAGCTTCCTCGAGGTCACGACGGGTCCGCGAACCTTCTGCAGCCGGCCGGGCAGCAGCAGGTCACCCATGAATCTCTACCCGCGAGCGAAAAGAGAACATCGAGTGACGAAGCCTGCCTTCGGCACGTCCCCGAAGCTGCGCAAGCTCCGCGAATGGTGTTCCCGCTACCTTCCGGCGGAGGTGGTCGGGAGTGTGCTCGCGGTCGCCGGGGGGTTGTTCGCCTACCGGTTCACCGGTAACCGGGGCATCGCCGCGGTGTCCGGTACCGTCGCCGAGACCATCGGCTTCTACGCCGTCATCGGTGCCCTGGACTGGCGCCGGATGCGGGCCGCGCAGGACATCCGGGCGCTGCCCGCGGCGCTGCGGGTACTGGCCGCGATGGCGGCCGAGTTCGGCCCCGGCGAGATCCTCGACTCCACCCTGGTCCGGCCGGTGGCCATGTACATCGGGCCGTTCCTGACCGGCAGCATCGCCAGCGGGTCGCTGGTCGGCAAGCTCATGGCCGACGTCGTGTTCTACGCCGTGGTCATCGTCAGCTACGAGATCTCCCGCCCGCGCATGCGTACCGCGCAGGGCGTCCTCTTCGCACCCAGGGTCGCCACGGTGAACCTCCGCGAGCGGCAGGAAGGACGGAGGGTCAGTTGGACCGCCGAGACGGCACGCCGGTACTGATGATGGACCTGGACGCGGTGGCTGACGCGTACCAGGAGATCACCTCAGCCCTCACCGGGGTCGCCGTGCACTACGCGGTCAAGTGCAACCCGTACCCTCCCCTGCTGGCCCGGCTCGCCGCGCTGGGCAGCGGCTTCGAGATCGCCTCCGCACCGGAACTGGACCGGCTGGTCGCCGTCGGTGTCGACCCGCGCCGGGTGCTGTTCAGCAACCCGGTCAAGATGCCCCGGCACATCGCCGCGGCGCACGCGGCCGGGGTGTACCAGTACTCCTTCGACTCGGCCGAGGAACTGGCCAAGCTGGCGCAGGCCGCCCCCGGCGCCTCGGTGGTGGTCCGGCTGGCCGCCAACGAGGTACCCAGCGACGTGCCCAGCGAAGGCAAGTTCGGCGTGGACGCCGAGAGCGCCACCACGCTGCTGCTGGCCGCCCGCGACCACGGGCTGCACCCGCAGGGCGTGGCCTTCCACGTCGGCTCGCAGATGATGTCCCCGCAGGCGTGGCGGGCGCCGCTGGAGACGGTGGCCACGGTGATGGACAAGCTGCTGGCCAGCGGGGTACGGCTGGATGTGGTCAACGTCGGCGGCGGCTTCCCGGCCCGGTACGCCACCGCCCCTCCCCCGCTGGCCGCCTACGGCGCGGTGATCGCGGCCGGCCTGGGCGACCTGCCGTACCCGGTGCGCGCCGTGGCCGAACCCGGGCGCGCTCTGGTGGCCGAGGCCGGCACCCTGGTCACCACCGTCGTGGGTACCGCCACCCGGGCCGGGCAGCGCTGGATCCACCTCGACGCGGGCGCCTTCAACGGGCTCATGGAGAGCCTGGAGACGGGCAACCAGCTCCGCTTCCCGGTCCGCGACTCCCGCGACGGCGCGCAGCGCGAACTGTGCCACCTCACCGGCCCGAGCTGCGACAGCCAGGACACGATCATGTTCGACGTGGAGCTGTCGGCCGGGCTGCGTACCGGCGACCGGGTCTACATCGACAGCGCCGGCGCGTACACCACGGTGTACGCCTCCGGCTTCAACGGCTTCGACATCCCCCGTACCCGCAGCGTGCCCGCCCGGGCCGGCGCCGGTACGGCCGGGGGCGGCCGACAGGTACCACCGGCGGTCAGCGAAGGAGACCAGCCGTGGATGTAGCAGGGGAAGGTGCGGCGTGATGGCACGCTCGGCAAGACTGGACCGGCACGGACAGGTCGACGACTCGGGCAGCAGGATCCTCGGTGCGGCGGGGTACCGCTGGCTCCGCGGGATCGTGGTCGGGCTCGACCTCTGCTACGTCGTCAGCACCCTGGTCCCGGTCAATCCGCGACCGGCCGGCCTGGACACCTACTTCTACGCCGTGGTGCTGGTCATCAACAGCCTGTTCGCGCTGGCCCGGCCCCTGCTGGTGGCGCACAACCGGACCGCGTGGCTGTGCCTGGCCCTCGGCGTGACCTCCTGGTCGGTCGGCGACATCTACCTGACCTTCGCGTTCATGAACTCGCCGGACAGCCCGCCGGTACCGTCCCTGGCCGACCCGTTCTACGAGGGCCTGTACCCGCTGGCGTACATCGGGCTGGTCCTGCTGGCCCGCGCGGCGGCCCGGCGGGTACCCGCCTCGGTCTGGCTCGACGGCGTCATCACCTCGTTCGCGGCCGCCTCGGTGTTCTCCGCGCTGACCCTGGCCAAGATCCTGGCCCGGGCCACCGCCGACCACCACCAGAAGGTCGCCGCGACCCTGACCAACCTTTCCTACCCGGTCGGCGACCTCATGCTCGTGGTGGTGGTCGTGGCCGCGCTGGCGATGGTGCGCTGGCGGCGCGACCCGGTCTGGTGGCTGCTCGGCCTGGGCGCCGCGGTGTTCGCGGTGGCTGACACGGCGTACCTGTTCCAGCTCACCAACCAGACGTACCAGGACGGGCACTGGGTCGACGGTGGCTGGATGCTCGGCCTGACCCTGGTGGCGGTGGCCGGGTCGCTGCGCCGCAAGCCGGCCGCCGAAGAGGTACAGGGGCTGGCCGCGCTGCTGGTACCGGTGTTGTTCTCGCTGGCCGCGCTCAGCGTGCTGCTGCTGGGTACCTTCGTGCACCTGCACCCGGTCACGATCGTGCTCGCCAGCGGGGCGCTGGTGGCCGCCGGGGTACGCACCGCGCTGACCTTCGAGCAGACCAAGGCGCTGGCCCGCAGCCAGCTGGAGGCCAAGACCGACGAGCTGAGCGGGCTGGGCAACCGGCGCCTGCTAGACGACGCGCTGCCGGCGATGCTGCCCAGCGGGCCGCCCGGGGCCGGCGGTCCGGACCAGCGGCAGCTCGGCCTGACCATCATCGCGGTGGACCACCTCGGTGAGATCAACGGCACGCTGGGGTACCCGGTCGGGGACGCGATCCTGAACGAGATCGGCGGCCGGCTGCGCCAGGAACTGCCCGAGAACACCATCACCGCCCGGCTCGGCGGCGCGGAGATGGCGGTACTGCGGCCGGTACGGGCCGACTTCGCCGCGATCCACCGGGACACCCGGGCGCTGCTGGCCGCGCTGTCGGCGCCGGTGGCGGTCAACGGCACCGCGGTACACATCGAACTGAGCTCCGGGGTGGCGCTGAGCCCGCTGCACGCGACCGCCGGCGCGGACCTGATCCGGTTCGCCAACGACGCGCTGCGCCGGGCCAAGTCCTCCCGCAGCGAGGTCGAGATCTACGACCCGGAGCAGGACCTGGGCCGCGAGTTCGGGCCCAGCCTGTTCGGCGACCTGGTCCGGGCGTTCAGCGAGAACCAGTTCGTCCCGTACTTCCAGCCGAAGATCAGCCTGTCCACCGGCCGGCCGGTGGACCTGGAGGCGATGCTGCGCTGGCACCACCCGGTACACGGGGTGATCGGGCCGGAGGTGCTGCACCCGCTGGCCGGCCGGGCCGGGATGACCCGCCAGCTCACCGAGGTGCTGCTCGAGTCGGCGCTGCGGCGCTGCTCGGCGTGGCGGCGCCAGGGCATCGAGTTCGGCGTCACCGTCGACCTCACCGCCGCGGACGTGCTGAACAGCCGGCTGCCGTACGACCTCGCCAAGATGATCAACGCGTTCGAGCTGCCGCCGGCCGCGGTGACGCTGGAGATCGCCGAGGAGGTGCTGCTGGTCGACCCGCGGCGCACCTCGTACGCGCTGGGCCAGTTCCGGATCTTCGGGGTACGGCTGGCACTGGACCACTTCGGCCGCTCCGCGCCGTCCATCACCCGGCTGCGGGCGCTGCCCGTGGACGAGCTGAAGCTGGACGCCTCGTTCGTCGGGCCGGTACTGCACAGCCCGCAGGACTCCGCGATCGTGCGGGCCATCGTGGAACTGGCCCGCTCGCTGGACATCCGTACCGTCGCCGACGGCGTGGACTCGCGTGAACTGCTGCACGCGGTGGCGGCGCTCGGCTTCGCCGGGGCACAGGGCGCGGCGGCGGGCGAGGCGATGGACGCCGGTGCCCTGGCCCGCTGGCTGGAGCGGGCCGACCCGAACGCGAACCGGTCCCGGGGCGCCTTCGCGCCACCGTCCTCCCCGGCACCGTCCGGCCTGGGCAGTGCGGAGCGGCCCCCCACGTACACCGGCAACCGGGGGTACTGACCCGGCCGGCTGTTGACCCCGGTCGGGCGCCGGCCCGGCCCGGCGCCCGAGGAGGACGATGACCACCAGCACCGACCGCCGGTACGGCCAGGTACGGCGGATCTGTACCGGCTTCCCCGAGGTCACCGAGCGGCTCAGCCACGGCGCGCCGACCTGGTTCGTCCGGGACAAGGTCACGTTCGTGACGCTGATGCTCGACGGGCACCACCAGAACCAGTTCCCGCACCTGTGGTGCGCCGCGCCGCCGGGGGTCCAGCAGGAACTGATCGCGGCCGACCCGCAACGGTACTTCCGGCCGCCCTACGTGGGGCACCGCGGCTGGCTCGGGGTACGGCTGGACGGCCAGGTCGACTGGCAGGAAATCGCCGAGGTGTGCCAGGACGCGTACCGGACCGTGGCACCGGCCCGGCTGGTGAAGCTGCTCGACCAGGTGCCGTGACCGGTGCGGGGCCCGGCCGCCGTGGCGGCCGGGCCCCGCACCGCCGGCTCAGTTGTTGGTGTTGACCACCGTACTGGCACAGCAGCAGACCACCAGCAGCAGCACGACGGCCAGCAGCACCCAGGTGAACCACATGCCGTTGTACTTCTGCGGCGGCGGGCCGAGGGAGCCGGCCGACCACACCAGCATCGGCGTGCGGTACTCCAGTTCCACCGTCTGACCCGGGGCCACGGCCACCGGCAGGTCGGCTGAACCGACCTGCGAGGGCAGGAAGTACGGCGTGTGTACGTGCAGGTGGTGCTGGCCGGGCTGGACCGGCAGCACGGTACGGCCCCAGCGGGTACCGGGGACCGGCATGCCGTCGATGGTGATGGCTGGCTTGACGAAGAAGAAGATGAACGACAACGGGAAGAACTTCGTCGTCACCGCGATGGCGGAGCCCGCCGGGCCGCCCGGGTACGGCGAGCCCGGTCCGGCCGGGCTGGGGGGCGGGGGGTAGGCAGTGCTCACGGACGCTCCTCTCTCCTGGACTCATTGCTCCACAGTGGACAGCCGGGTACCGCAGCGGAATCGGCTGTCCACTGTGGACACGTAGGGTTTACGTGAACACCCCGAGCGGCCTGTAGCCGTGCCCGGGGAAGATCGGTGCCACGTTGCCCAGCCCGAACCGTACCGTCAGCGCCTCCCCGAGCACGTCGCGGTAGTCGTTGGCCCCGGCCACGTCGCCGTGGTCCAGCGCCGCCGGGGCCAGGCCGGGCCACCGGCCGTGCACCTGGCCGCCATTGAGGCCGCCGCCCAGCAGCAGCATCAGGCCGCCGTGGCCGTGGTCGGCGCCGGCGTTGCCGTTCTGCTCCACCCGGCGGCCGAACTCGGTCATCGTGACGATCGTGGTGTCCGCCAGCTGCGCGCCGAGGTCCCGGGCGAACGCGGCGAGGGTACCGGCCAGCTCGCCGAGGTTGTCCTTCATCGAGCCGTTGTCGACGGTACCGATGTTGGTGTGCATGTCCCAGCCGCCGAGGTCGACCACGGCCACCCGCAGGCCGACCTTCGCCTTGATCAGCCGGGCGACGTCGCGCAGCCCGTCGGCGAAGCCACCGCCAGGGTACCCGGCGCCCGCCGTGGCCCGGGTGGCCGCCACCTTCCGCGCGGCCGCCATCGCGGTGAGCGTCTCCTGTGCCTGGGCCGCGATCGGGTGGTCCAGCCCGGTGTACAGCGCGGCCAGCGCGGCCAGGCTCTTGTCCCGGACCGAGGTGGAGCTGGCCTTCAGGGCGAAGTTCTGCACCCCGTCCAGGACCAGCGCGGCCTGTCCGCCGACCAGCGAGCGGGGCAGCGAACTGCCCTCGGAGATGGCCCGGAACGTGGTACCGGGACCCATCGCCGCGAGCACCCGGTCCAGCCAGCCGGTGGCCACCGAGACGTCGGCGGCGCCGCGCTCGATGCAGTCCTGCGCCTGGAAGTGGCTGCGGCTGGCGTCCGGCGTGGCCACCGCGTGTACCGCGGCCATCGTACCGGCGGTCCAGAACGGTTGCAGCGGCGCGAGCGCGGGGTTGAGTCCGAAGCCGCGCCCGGCCGGCAGCAGCGCCGCGGCGGGGATGGTGATGGTGGGCCGGGCCGCGCGCAGGTTGGCGTCGTTGGCCGGCTGTACCACGGACAGGCCGTCCATGCCGCCGCGCAGGAACACCACCACCAGGGCCCGGTTGGTGGTGGCCGGGTCGGCGAACGCGACCCGGGTGGTGACCAGTTGGGTACCCAGGGCGGCGATGCCGGCGCCGGCCACCCCGAACAGCGCCCGGCGCCGGGTGAACCCGTGCCGCCAGCGCTCCCGCTGCGCCACCAGGTCGGCGCCGACCTGCTCGGCGTGTACCCGTACCGCCGCGTCCGCCAGGGTCGGCCCGTGACGGCGCAACTCGTCCGCGGTACGCGGCCGGGGAATGTCCACAGTGGATCTCCTCGGGTACGGGCGCGTCAACGCAGCGCGTGGTGGACGGAGTCGAGCAGCAGCGGGGCGAGACTGCCGATCTTTCCGCCCAGGGTCGGGCCCTTGGTCGGGGTGGCGTCGTTGGCGCCCAGGAAGGTCAGCAGCGCGGCCCGGTCGCCGGGGCGCAGCGGGTGCCCGAGCAGCCGCAGCGCGAGCGCGTCGAGGTACGGCCCGGTGGTGGCCGGCGGGGCCGCCAGCAGCGCCTCCGGCTTCGGGTACACCAGCCCCCGGTACCCGCCGGAGACCAGGTCCCGGTGGCTGTTCCACAGCCCGAGCATGCCCTGCGCCGAACTCCACGCCACGGCCACGTCCGGGTACCCGTTGGGCGGCCCCCAGGCCAGCGGCGCCTGGCCGACCAGGCTGATCCGGTCGTACAGCTGCGCCAGCGCGCCCCGGGTGTCGCTGCCCGGGCCCACCCCGAGCACCCGGGCCGAGGCGACGACGTTCTCCAGCGGCCGGCGCGTCTTCAGGCCGGTGGCGATCCAGAACTCCAGCGACCGGAACAGCACCCGCAGCACCGGCAGGATCGCGGTACCGGCGTCGAGGTACGTCTTCGCCAGTCTGTCCACAAGGGACTGTGGTGGGCTGTCGCAGACGAACCGCACGGCCAGTTTGTGCGCCAGGTGGTTCGCCGTGGCCGGGTGGGTGGCCAGGTAGTTGACGTACGCGTCGCCCAGCGCCAGGCCCGCGCCGGCCGAGCTGTTCGGGTCGTGGAACCCCATCACGGCGACCGCGCCGGTCTTGTGCTTGCGGGCCTGGTAGCTGAACGTCCCGTCGTCGCCGATGGTGCGCCCGGTCATGATGTACGCGCTGTTGCGCACGTCCGCCTCGGTGTACCCGCCGTTGATGCCGACCGAGTGCAGTTCCAGGATTTCCCGGCCGTAGTTCTCGTTTACCGAGCGCCGGTCGGACTGGTCGTTGTTGAGGTACCGCAGCATCGCCGGATGCCGGGCCGAGGCCAGCAGCATGTCGGCGAAGCGGCCCAGCGCGTACCTGCGGACCACGTCCCGGTCGTACGGGCCGCGGCTCTCGGCCAGCCCCTCCAACGGGTTGGTGATGTTGAGGTGGTTGGCCCAGAAGTCGACCATCACCTCGAACAGCTGGCGCCGGCTCCAGAGCTGCCGGGCCAGGGTGGCCTGGGCCAGCGCGTCCATCGGGCCGGGCGTACCGTCCGGCGGCGGGGCCGCGGCGTGCAGCGCGGTGATGCTCATGCCGAGGCTCGGGTACAGCGCGAGGACCGCGTCGCACACCGGGTCGGCGAGGGAGCCGGGGTCGAGCTGGTGGTCCAGCCAGGCGTCGATGCCCATCGCGTGCAGTTCACCGGCCGCGCCCGGGGCCGGGCCGAAGGTGGCCCGGCGCAGCAGGTGCTGTTCGGGATCGCGGGGCAGCGGGGACGGGTACAGCGGGGTGGCCACCGCGGCGGCCGCGGCGGCCTTCGCGGGCGTGTCGGCGACCCCGTGCGCACCGAGGTCGTCGCCGTTGACCTGGCCGACGTAGCTGGCGTCGCGGTCCAGGAAGGCCGGCCCGGCGCCGGGGCGGTTGTCCGCCACCGCGGCCAGCGGGTCGCCCTGGGCGAACAGGGCCAGCGTGGAGCCCAGGCCACCGAGGGCGGCGGTACCCACGCCGACGCTGACCAGCACCCGCCGGCGGTTGCGCAGGATCCAGTCGGCCACCGGGCCGGCCGCGTCCACCGCCGCGGCCGCGCTCCGCAACGCGGGCGGCGGGGTGATCTTGGGTCTGGTCACGTCGACCATGCCTGTGCGCGCACCGCCTTCGTCACCGTGCGTACGCTCGCGGATCGGGTCGTCCGAGCGACCTCGCTGGTGGCGAGCCTGATCACCGACGCCGAGGCCAGTGGCACCATAGCGAGGCGACGACACTCACCGCAACGGGTTGACGCCGACGCATGGATCCGACCACGGTCGGTGACCGTGGCGGTACTAGAGTTCGTCGCCCTCGATCGCCTCGTACGCGGCGGCGAGCGCGGCCAGCTCCGGCTCGTCGGCGCGCAGCGGTACCGAGTCCACCGCGGCCACCGGGCGCAGCCCCACGCTGGCACTGGTGACGAAGGCGGCCCGGACCTCCGGCAGCTCGGTACGGGCCAGGTCGCGCTGCGCGGTACGCAGTCCCACCGCCGGCGCGGCCAGGTCCAGCAGCCCGGCGGTGATCCCGGGCAGCTTGTCCCCACGCGGCCACACCAGCGTGTCCCCGGCCAGGAAACCGATGTTCCAGGTCGGGCCCTCGCAGATCCGCCCGGCCCGGTCCACGAACACCGCGTCGTCGAACCCGGCGAGCTGGGCCGCGCGCCGCTCGTACAGGGCCGGGGCCAGGCCCAGGTGCTTGACCACGGGCAGCTCCCGCCGGTACGTGGCGCAGCGCAGCCGCAGCGGCGGCCCGGGCGGCGGTACCGGCCGGGTACCGACCAGGATCCGCGGCCGGCCCGCCCCGGGCTGCCACGGGTCGCCGCCCGGGTCGAACACGGTGACCCGGACCAGTACCGGCGGCCCGTCGCAGACCCGGCGTACCAGCGCCCGGATCCGGTCGGTGTCCAGCGCCGTGGAGAACATCACCCGGGCGTCGCGGGCCAGCCGGTCGAGGTGCCCGGACAGGCCGCGTACCCGGTAGGACTCCACCCGCATGGTCGTGAAGTGGCCGTACCCGGTCGGGCCCAGCCCCACCGGCGCCACCACGGGCTCACCGTCCAGCTCCATCACCAGGTGATCCTGGCACGCGCCGGTTCGCCCGGCGGATGCGGATCGGGCACATTGTGGCCGATACTGGTCGGGCGCCGGCCGGGCCGCCGGCGCGTGCCACCCAGGCCGCCGGTACCCCGGTGGCCGTACCCGACCCGAACGGCGGCCGATGACTGCGCACCCCCCAGCCCTGGAGATCGCGCCGGGCGCGACCGATCACCCCGAGGTCTGCCTGTGGACGATCCGGGGAGAACTCGACCTCAACGGGGTGGACCAGGTCCGCGACACCATCGGCGCGGCCCTGTCGCCGGGCCGCTGGCTGGTACTCGACCTGGCCGGGCTGGAGTTCCTGGACTCGGCCGGCCTGGGCGTGATCATCTGGCTGCACCGCCGGGCCACCGACGGCGGCGGCGGGCTGGTGCTGTGCGCGCTGACCCGGCCGGTGGCCCAGCTCATGGACATCAGCGGGGTACAGACGGTGATCCCGGTGGAGTACAGCGTGCAGCGGGCGGTCGCCCGCATCGGCCGGTCCCCGGCCCGCTGACCGGTACCGTGGCCGGGACCCGGGCCCGACCCGTCACCCGCGGGGCGCCGGACCGCCGGGCGCCGGGCTGCCCGGGCGCATCCGGCGGATCGCCGCGCTGCGGTCCTGCCGGGCCAGTTCGGTGGCCCGCGCCAGCGCCCCGGTCACGTCCTGGACCTGCGCCAGCAGGCCACCGGCCGGACCGGGACCGGGCGCCGCCCGTACCTTCAGGTACCGCAGCCCGGCCGTGGTCCGCAGCCGGAACACCACGTCCGCCGGTACGCCGTGCTCGACCAGCGCGGCCAGCCCGGCCCGCAGCGGCGGCAGGTCCCCCGGCGGCACCTGCCGGGCCAGCTGCTCCAGCGGTACCGGCCCGCGCTCGGGCGAGCGGCCGAGCAGCCGGTACAGCCCCGGCGACCAGGTGACCTCGCCGTCCGGGGACCACTGCGCGTGCCCGTGGTCGCCGAACTCCTCCCACCGGCGCAGCCGGGCCGCCTGCGCGGCCACCTCGCCGTCCTCGCCGCGCTGCCACGAGACGAGCAGGCCGGTACCGAGCCGGGCCGCGAAGCGGCTGACCAGCACCGTGGTGGTACGGCCGGCGGAGCCGACCACCTGCTCCGGTACCGACAGCCGCTGCCACGGCGTGCCGGTACGGGCGACCTGCCGGTACGCGTCGAACACGCCACCGAGGGCCAGCGCCGGCCGTACGTCCAGCAGCTTGCGCCCGACCGCCTCGGCCGGGACCAGGCCCAGCCCCGCGGCGGCGTGCGGGCTGACGTAGTCGATCACGAAGTCGACGATCTCGTCGGAGTCCCACACCGGGGCCAGCAGCAGCACCTCGGCCGGGATCGCGTCCAGCGCGGAGGCGAGCCACTGCGAGGAGGAGGCCAGGTCCCGGGCCACCGCGAGGACCCGGGGCAGCCGCCGCTCCACCTCCTGGCCGACCGCGACGAGGTACGCCCGCTCGGCGTCGGTGAACGGCCGCACCGCCGGCCACGCCACGGTCAGCCCGCCGACCACCCGCCCGTCGTGGTGCAGCGGCAGGCTGGCCCGGGCCCGCTCGGTCCACCTGGCACCCGGGCGTACCGGCTCGTCGCCCTGCTCCAGCAGCGGCTCGTCGGTGTTGATCGCGGTCCGCAGGGGTACGTCCACCGGGGACGGGATCCGCTGCCAGTCGCTGGCCTGCTGGGCCGGCAGGCCGGCGGAGCCGATCATGCGCAGCGCCCCGTCGGGTTCGGTCACATACAGCGCGACCGACTCGGCGTCCAGCCAGCCGAGGGACTCCTCCAGTACCCGGGCGGCCAGCGCGGCCGGGTCGGTGGCCGAGCCGATCGCCGCCGCCGCGGTCTGCAGCCGTACCCGCAGCGGCGCGGGCAGCGCCACCGGCCCGCCCGTACCGGCCGGCGCGGGCGGTACCGGCCCGCTGAGGTACCGCAGCGGGTCGAACGGCGCGGCCCGCTCGGCCGGTACCGGCTCGGCCGGTTCGTCCTCGACCGGCAGCGCGGCGCCCATGAGCCGGGCAGCGACCTCGACCACGCGGACGTTCTCGTGCTGGGACAGCCGGCGCAGGTGGTCGAACGCGGCGTCGGGGGTGATCGACAGGGTGGCCGCCAGGAACCCCTTGGCCTGCTCGATCACGGCCCGGGTCCGCATCGCCCGGTTGATCCGGGCGATCTCCGCCTCCAGCCGCTGGACCCGGGCGACCCAGTCCAGCGCGCCGGCTCCCCCGGCGGCTGCGGCGGCGGGCGCGGCGGTGCCCGCGGTACGCGACGGGTCCCGGCCCGCGACCGGGCCGGACGCGGCCGGCCGGGGGCGCCGCTGCGGGGCACGCTCGGGCGGTGGCTTCACGACCCAGACGATGCCATGCCGGCGGCGACCGCGCGTCCCCGGTGTACCCGCTGGTCGGCTGCCCGCGCGGCCCGCCGCCCGAGGGAGTCAGGGCACGGACACCACCAGCATCGCGCTCAGCGCCGCGGTGGCCACCCCCACGGTCGCCCCGAGCGTGGCCAACGCCGGGTTGTCCAGCCGGCGGGACCGCCGTACCAGCAGGTACCCCAGCGCCAGCGGGGCCAGGATCAGCGCCGCGACCAGGGCCACCGGCGCCATCGTGGACACCGCCCGGGGGTCCGGGTGGCCGGCGAGCATGGCCGCCGCCACCACCGCCACCAGCAGGTACCCGCTGAGCAGGCTCAGCAGCGACCGGATCACCCGGCGGTCCGGCGCCAGCGTGGCGGCCACCGGCGCGGTCGCCCCGCGACGCTGCCGTACCGCCGCCGCCCGGGCCCGCCGTACCGTGCTCTGCCAGCGTGCCATCGACACACCTCCCCGCGTCGCCCGTGTCCTGACAACGTCAGCCCTACCCACGGGGGACGGGGGTCAACCCTCGCTCACCCGACCGGTACCGCGGCCGGTACCGGCGGGGTCCTGGACCGGCCCGGCGCGATGTGGCTCAGCGCCGGCGCAGCGCGGAGAACACCGACCAGCCGACCGCCACGACCGGTACCGACACCAGCGCACCGGGCAGCCCGCCGAGCACGCTCCCGCAGGTGACCGCGAGGATCACCACGACCGGGTGCAGCCGTACCGACCGGCTCATGATCAGTGGCTGGAACACATGCCCCTCCAGCTGGCCCACCACCACGATCAGGGCCAGTACCACCAGCGCGATGGCCGGCCCGCGTGCGGCCAGCGCCACCACGGTCGCAATGGCCAGCGAGAACGCGCCGCCCACCAGCGGGATGAAGCTGGCCAGGAACACCAGCAGGGCCAGCGGTACCGCCAGCGGGACCCGTAGTGCCAGCAGTGCCACGGCCACGATCGCGGCGTTGCTGGCCGCCACGATCACGGTGGCCCGGGCGTACCCCTCGAACGTGCTCCAGGCGGCCCGGCCGGCGGCGTCGACGCGCTCCCGGTTGACCGCCGGTACCTGGTCCAGGAACCAGGCCCAGATGCCGCGCCCGCCGCTGAGGAAGAACACCCCGCAGAACACGGCCAGGATGACGCCGGTGAACACCTCGGCGGCGGTACTGGCGCCGCCGAGCACCTGCCCGGCCAGCGCGCCCCGGTGGTTGACGAGCCACTGCCGGGCCTGGTCGACCCCGGTGTTGACGGTCTCCGGCCGGATGTGCGCGGGGCTGTCGGCCAGCCAGTGGGTGATGCGGCCGACGCCCTGCTGGAACTGCACCGCGAGGTCGGCGCTCTGCCCGGCGATGGACACGCCGATGAACACCAGCACACCGGCGACCAGCAACTGGATGCGCCGATCGGTGCGCAGCGTGTGCAGCACCTGCATCCACCACGGCACCGCCGCCGCGCTGACGTCGAGGAAGCCCGTGCTCATCGTGCCGCGCACGGTGACGTGCTGGCGCGGTTCGGGATGGCGGACTCGCGTGAACACGACCAGCGTGTCGCGGCC
>Ga0209069_10000661_pt1 | contig 16312 bp, 18 predicted proteins | sample Str013_2_FD_187202 | JGI IMG/M metagenome (GOLD analysis project Ga0209069, IMG submission 187202) | Freshwater sediment microbial communities in response to fracking from Pennsylvania, USA - Straight Creek_MetaG_SC_2013 (SPAdes) (version 2) | ecosystem: Environmental > Aquatic > Freshwater >...
CTTCGGCAGGTTCATGGGGTCCGTTTTCATTGCCGCGGTTCCTTTTGCATTGCGCTGTCCCCTGCCGCCAACGCGAACGCGGCGGTCTCGATCTCGATGAAAGCCCTGCCGAGAGCCGCTACCGGGCGGTAGAAGTCGGCAGCCTCGGCATGCTCCAGGTCGGCGAAAAAACGCCCGATCCAAGGCGACAGGTGCTGCTCGAACACGTCCCGGTCGGTACCCGCCGGCGCCGCCAACTCGCCATTCGCGAGCCCCGCCATGACTTCGCACAGGATCGCTGCGTGATCCTCCGGCTCGCTGTGTCCCTCGGCGCGTTCGATGCCGAGCCGGGCCAAATGCGCACGCAGGCGCGCCAGTGGCCGCTCGTGCAGGAATCCCGAGAGATAATACGATCCGTAAGGGAGAAGTTCGCCGCGCCCGAGCCCGATGAAGAGGTCGAAATATTCGCGTTCGACGCGTTCGGCATTTGCCAGGCCAGCGGCTTGCGCGACTGCCGCATGGACGATGCCGAGCGGGCTTGAATCGCCCGGAACATCAGCGAGACGCTCAAGCAGCGGGCGGTCGGGCGCGCGCGAAAGTAGTCGCGCCAGCAGCGTGTACTCGCGGCCTCGCGCGATATCGACCTCATCCATGTTAGCCGATAGCGCGGTGTTAGCCGATGGCGCGGTGTTAGCCGATGGCGCGGTGTTAGCCGATGGCGCGGTGTTAGCCGATGGCGCGGTGTTAGCCGATGGCGCAGTGTTAGCCGATGGCGCAGTGTCAGCCGATAGCGCGGTTCCGCGGCGGCTCACCAAAGCGCCGCAGCCGTCAGTTCCCCTGAATGCTTCCCCAAGATTTCGATCCGACATGCGCCCGCTTTGATCGGATTTGGTACTTTGGTCAGTCTGTTCTTAGTTTCGAATCCCCGTCAATAGCCGCAATCGCCGCAACCCTTCGACGGCTGACTTACGTTGGCAGCGCGCCGCCATGCTGACGTTTGGCAATAACTTTGAGTTTGTCGGGGCTTGGACGCTCATTTTGCGTCGCAGCAAAAACACGCCCACGTTGCGGCATTTCATTGGATTGTGATGAAGCCCCAGTTTTTTTCTCCGAGCCGTCTTCGCCCGGACCAGTTCGATCATCTGTTTGGACGGCAAAATTCCCAGACGCATCCCCTTCCATTGCGCCCATACCCGGTTCCGGTTCCGGCTCCGGCTTCGCCGAAGCGGAACGCGGTACCTGATGGGCGTCCAAGTGGGCGTTCAAGTGGGTGTCCAACGCGGCGCGATCCGGCTCCATGATCCGCTCCGCCATGTTTCGAATCTCCTCGATCGTAGGCGGCGGACCAAAGCCGGCCACCGGGGCGGCGGCGTTGAAGTCCCAGTCGTAATCCGCAAGCCCGACGAAGTTCCTGATCCCGGGGTCGCAGGCCCAGGCGCGGCGAAGTGCCGCCCGGGTCAATTCGGGCGGCACGCCCGCGGCGAGAAATCCCCGGATGTCGGTTTCCGCCGTAATCGATTCGATCGACGGCAGGCTCTTGGGATCGAAGGCGAGACGGGTCGGGTTGTCGGCAAGTTGACGCGCAGGCTCGTCCGATGTGGAATCTTCCGCCGCATGGGCGCTCTCCTCCACCGGCTTCGTTGATCCTGCCGGCTCGGCTTCCCGCAATACCTCGCGCTTGCGACGTGACCAACGCGAGACAAAGCCCTCTGGATCGTTCATCGGTCCTTGTCCTTGTGGTTCGGCCGGTGGCGCGCGAGCCCCTCCGGATCGGCGCGAAGGCGCTCGCGTTTGAAGAACGGCTGCTCGGCGTGATGCTCATGGACGAAAGCTTCAAGCGCTTCCTGCAACGCCGCGGGCATCGGCACCGCCCCCACCAGGTCATCGCCCGCCTGCGTAAAGGACTCGCCCTCGGCGGGGTCGGCCGTGACCGCCACCACGCGGAAGGGCGGATCGCCGCCGGTCGGCCGCAACGCCACCCACAGGCACGGCGTTCCGGAAGCCAGATTGTCGCGGTATTGCGCGGTCTCGGTGCGGTACAGCGATACATCGGCCGCGCCGGCATAAAACGCTGCCATTTCTCCGTCGACGGCGAGCACAGTCCAGGGTTCCGCCTGCGGTTCTCCGGGCAACACCGCGACCGGCCGCCAAGTATGATCAATCCATGGGCTGGCGGCCTTTCGCCGCTCGACGACCACGCCGACAGACATGCGCGCAAGAGCGGGGGCGACACTCACGGTGCGATCTCCGGATAACGAATTTTCGATCGTTGGGTCATCTTCGCGGCCCTCCGCTCGCCGGATCGAACCAGGACGGCGTCGCGAGCGCGTCCGCCAGGGAGCGTCGTTCGCGGCCACCTATGCCGACTTGGCGGATCAGCAGATTTCCCTCCATATCGATCTCCGGCCGATTCACGGCCGGACCAAGTCCCGGACGATTGCTTTCAAGTGCGCCCGTGATTGGCGCAAGACGGGAGAGGTAGGCCCTTGCGACCGCACCAAATCCACGCTCCTGGCTAACGTCCAGAGCCGACATGAGGTGGCGCGTAAAACCTTCCACCAGCCCGGCAGCATCGAGGTCGCCAAAGCCTTCGTCGTCGAGCGCCGCGGCAAGCGGCCTCAGCCCGGGCTCGTCTTCGCCCATCGCCACGAGGCGGATCATGGCGCCGAACACCAGCCACGCCGGCGCCTCGTGTTCGTCGGCTTCCGGCGGCCAGGCCAGTCGCACGCCACCGACCAGTCCGCCATCGACCCGTATGGCATTGGGCCAATCGAAGCTGATCGCCTTCTCGGGCGGCGCGATTGCGGCGAGAGCGTCGCCGAGCGCGCACATTCCGGTGTATATGACGCGCCGCGCGGTCCTCAGCGGCTCCTCCGGCTCAAGCACCACGGCGAATTCCGCGAGGTCGAAGCGGCCGACGTGAACCAGCGTCCCGGCGCCCTCATCCGCCGCGATGGCGGTTGCATGGACGAAAGCATCGCCCACCTCGCGCAACGTTACCAGACGAAACGGCGGCGGCAGATCGAGCCCACGCGAAAGCAGTGTTCGCACCCGGGCTTTGGACTGAGGAGTCATACAACCTCGCGCTGGCGTTGATTTTATTTGCTACAAATACCGTTCAACGTGCGTCCTGGCGAGTCTCCAGGATAGATAAGGACGGACGCCGCATCGCGGCGCCGCTGACCTGAGGAACAACCGGATGGCGGACCGCTCGCATCAAATTTTGATCTGCTCGTGCGAAGACACCATGCCGCTCGATGTCGAGGCGGTGCGGCTCGGATGCCCGGGTGCGCAGGTGACGACGGCCCGCCAACTGTGCCGGGCGGAATTGCCGAAGTTCAACGCCGTTGCATCCGCCGGTACTCCGATGGTCGTCGGCTGTACCCAGGAGGCGCCGTTGTTTTCCGAGGCCGCCGGCGGCAGCGCCGACATCCGCTTCGTCAATATCCGGGAGAGCGCGGGCTGGTCGACTGACGCCAAAAATGCCGGCGCCAAGATGGCAGCGCTGATCGCAGCGGCTAACGAAACAGCTCCGGAGGTTTCCTTCGTCACCCTCAACAGCGACGGCGTCGTGCTCATCTGTGGGCGTGACGAACGGGCGATCGAGGTCGCGAACCTGCTCAAGGATCATCTCGATGTTACCGTGATGATCGCGCCATCCGCCGCATTGACGCCTGCCCGGGTGAGCGAATTTCCGATAGTGCACGGCCGGATTCGTTCAGCCAAGGGGCATCTCGGCGCCTTCGAACTCACCGTCGACGATTATGCGCAGGCCTTGCCGTCGTCGCGCGGCACGCTCGGCTTTGGTCCCGCCCGGAATGGCGCGGTGTCGCGCTGCGATATCATCCTCGACCTGTCGGGAGGCGCGCCGCCGTTCTCCGCGTCCGACCTGCGCGACGGCTATTTGCGCGCCGACCCCGGCGATCCCGCCGCGGTGCTCCGGGAGGTGCTCAAGGCGCGCGACCTGTCCGGCGCCTTCGACAAGCCGCGCTACATCGACTTTACCAGGGATCTCTGCGTCCATTCGCGTTCCCGCATCGTCGGTTGCCATCGCTGCCTCGACCTGTGCCCGGCGGGGGCGATTGCGCCGGCCGGCGATCATGTGGCGATCGATGCGCGGATTTGCGCCGGATGCGGGCAATGCGCCGCCGCGTGTCCGACCGGCGCCGCATCCTATGCGCTGCCGCCGGCCGATGCGTTGATGCGAAAATTGCGGGCGATGCTGCGCGCCTACGGCGATGCCGGCGGCAGCGATGCGATCGTGCTGTTGCATGACGAGGCGCATGGCGTGCCGCTGATCGATGCGCTCGCCCGATTTGGCGACGGCCTCCCGGCCAACGCGCTGCCGGTCGCCGTCAACGAAGTGACGCAGGTCGGTCTTGAGTCGATCGCGGCGGTATTCGCCTATGGGGCATCGGCGCTACGATTTTTGCTGCGCGCAAAACCGCGCCATGATGTTGCAGGCCTGGCCAAGACCGTGGCGGTCGCGGAGCCGATCCTGTCCGGACTTGGATTCGGATCGGGACGCGTCGCCGCCATCGAAACCGACGATCCGGACGCGCTCGGCGCGGCGCTGCGGACGATCATGGCATCCGCGCCTGCGCCGCGTCCGGCGAGCTTCTTGCCCGCCGGAGGCAAGCGGGAGGCGCTGCGGCTGGCGTTGCGCGAATTGCACCGCGCGGCGCCGAGCCCGGCCGACGTCATCGCGCTGCCCGAGGGGGCGCCCTTCGGCGCGGTCGAGATCGATGCGACCGGCTGCACGCTGTGCCTCGCCTGCGTATCGGCCTGCCCGACCACCGCATTGCTGGACGATCCGGGTCGGCCGATGTTGCGATTTGTCGAGGACGTCTGCGTACAATGCGGATTGTGCAAGGCGACCTGCCCCGAGAAGGTGATCACGCTGCGGCCGCAACTCGACTTCCGCGCCGCCACCATGACGGCGCGCGTGCTCAAGCAGGAGGAGCCGTTCGACTGCATCCGGTGCGGCAAACCGTTCGGCGTCAGAAGCACCATTGAGCGCGTCGCCACCGCTCTCGCCGGCAAGCACTGGATGTACCAGACCGCCGACCGCCGCCTTGATGCGATCCGGATGTGCGCGGACTGCCGGGTGATCGCGGTCACCGAGGCCGGGTCCGATCGCGCCGGAGCGCCGCCCCGACCCGCCATGCGCACCACCGAAGATTATCTTGCGGAGCGCGAGACGCCGGCGCTGAAAAAAGACTCCTGATCTGAACCGTCATGGCGAGGCCGCCCTTTTCAGAAAATCCACAAGCGCATCGCGGTCGGCGGCGGAGCCGATGCGCTGCTCCGGCATTTTGGTGCCGGGGGTAAATGCCATGGGGCCAACCTCGAACAACCGCGACACCGTCTCCGGAGTCCAGACGATATCGAGCGCCGTGAGCGCCGCGGAAAAATTATATCCCGGCAATGTCGCGATCCTGCGCCCGAAGATGCCGGCAAGACTGGGGCCGGCAAGACTGGGGCCGGCGCGATTGCCGTCATCGGGCCGCAGCGCATGACAGGCCACGCAGGCGCGAAACACCTCCGCGCCGGGATCGCCCGCGTAAGCCGCCAGCGGATCGTCGGCGCCACCAGGCGCGAAGCCGTCCAAGGGTTCGCCAGTCGCGGCATTCCAACGCCGGATCATGCGGTCGGCGCCACCGGTCAGCAATGTCCGGCCGTCGGGGAGGAAGGCGACCGACCAAACCGGCACGCCGGGCCCGATCAAGATACGTTCGGTGCGCCGGCCGGCGCGGTCCAGGATGGCGACCTCGCCACGAATACCCGCCATCGCGATGCGCTTGCCGTCACCGGAAAGCGCGATCGCAACAACCGGCGTATTTCCGACCCCAATGTCGCCGCGCCGTTCGCCCGCAGCCGATAGAATGTAGGCCTTGCCGTCGGCGCCCGCCGTGACAATGTCCCCGTCCGCCGCAATCGCGACGGCATTGAGCGGCGTCGGCAGGGTGACGATTGCGGGGGCGTCGTCGCCGGCCAGCGGCCAGATGCGCAACGTCGCATCGTAACCGGCGGTGACAATGGCGCGCCCGTCGGGCGTGAAGGCGACGCCGTTGACGTTTTGCGAATGGCCGGCCAGCACCCGCGGCGTCCCGCCGCTGACTGGCCACAGGCGCGCCGTATGGTCCCACGACGCCGACGCCAGCAGCTTTCCATCGCCCGACACCGCGAGACCCACCACCGGCGCCTGATGTCCCTCATGCACCAGACGCGGCGCCTGCTCGCCGGAAGTCCAGATCGAAATGCGGGCATCGTCGCCGCTGGTGGCGATCCGGCCGTCGCCGAGAAACGCAACCGCATTGACGGCGCCGTCATGGAAGCGCAGCACTTCCTCGGCGGCGTTGCGTTCGAGCGACCAGCGGATCGCCGAAGTATCGAAGCTCCCGGAAATCAAGCTCTGGCCATCGGGCGATATCGCCATCGCGCGCACCGGTCCGCCATGACCGCGCAACTGCGCATTCGCCGGACCGATCAAAGGCAGCCAGCTTGCCGCCAGGGCGCAACACCATAAGGGAACGTATCGCATGTCGCGCGGTAGTCTTAAGGCCCGCACGCGTTAGATCAAGTCGGACTTTGCCTCAAAGGATGGCTTCAGCGCCATCGTTGGGATCAAAATGCATCGTATTGTTGAACTTGAAGATTTGTCGCGCCCGTCATCAATTTGAAAACGTCCATCGCCACCGCGGGAGCGTCGGGTTGCTTGTGAGACCGGTTGGCGGCCGTCGCCAATGCGGTGATGACGATAGCGGCGAGCACTGCGGCTATTCCAAACGACAGCGTCTTGCGCATCCAACGACTCCCATGCGTGAAGCTATTCGGCATCGCGTCGCCTCCCAGGCGGCCGCAGATGAACGCCGTGCACTTGTGTCGCGGATATTCGTCGAAAGGTTCAATCCATTGGATTGGGGAATCTGCGGTGAGGCACTGCCCGGCTTATCGAAATCCAAGCCGGTATGCCGCCCCAAGGGCTATCATGCTGACCACGGCCGCGAACATGACGTAAAAGCTCGGGGCAAGACTGCTGCCTGTGACGGCGATCAGCCATGCCATGATGAACGGCGCGAAGCCGCCAAAAATCGCGACCGCCAATGAATAGCTGATTGAAACCGCGGTCGTGCGTATTTGTATCGGGAAAAGTTCCGAGAGCAGCGCGGGAATTGCCCCCGCATAGGCTGCCACCAGCACACCGACGGTCGCCTGGGCAAGCAGCAAAGATTGGATCGTCGGCCGCGCGACCATCCAGGCGAACAGCGGATAGATGACGATCAATATGGCGACAATCGCCACGCTGGCAATCGGCAACCGGCCGAGCCGATCGGATAGCGCCCCGGCCACTGGGACAATCGCAACCTGGATGGCGCCGGCCACCAAGGTCGCCAGGAAGCCGCCAGCCGTCGGCAAGCCCAGTTCGCGTATCGCATAGGTCGGCATGAATATCGCCGTGTAGGCCGCCACCGTCAGGATCACGGTCGTTCCTATCGCGATCAACACGCGCATCCTGGCAATAGCCCAGGTCTCCCGGAGCGGCGCCGGCACCGTTTGCGCCGATCGGAATTCCGCGGTTTCGTCGACGCGGCGACGGACATAATAGGCGACCGGCCCTATCAACAGGCCGAACACGAATGGCATCCGCCATCCCCATGACTCCAGCTGTTGGGGCGTCAGCGTCCCATGGAGCGCGGCGCCAAAACCGGCCGCCAGGACCGTCGACAGGCCCTGGCTGGCAAACTGCCAGCTGGCAAAGAAGCCACGCCTCGACGGATCGTGTTCGGCGAGAAACACCGTTGCGCTGCCAAATTCGCCACCAGCAGAGAAGCCCTGCATCAAGCGCGCAACAATGATCAAGATCGGCGCCCATATTCCGATCGACGCATATGTCGGCGTAAACGCCGTGATTGCGGTGCCGGCCATCATGATGGATATGGTCAATGTCAACGCCGTCTTGCGCCCGTGACGGTCGGCAAATTGCCCCAGCACGATCGCTCCGAACGGACGCACCACGATGGGGACGCTCAGAGATGCAAGGGTCAGCAGAAGCGATGCCGTCTCGCTTTCGGCCGGGAAGAAGAGTTTTGCAATCGTAATGGCGAAAAAGCCGTAAATAATAAAATCAAACCACTCCAGCGCATTCCCGACGGATGCGGCCACCACCGCGCACCAACGCGGGGTATCGTCAGGCAAACTTGATAATATCATTTTCGAAAATACAATCAAACCTGCACGAGAACGACCCCGATGGTCGCCAAACCCATGGCAGTCCATTGAAGTCTGCTGACAGGTTCCCGCAACACCAATACCGCGAGGGCGCCGCCAAATACAATACCACTTTCGCGCAATGGTGCGACCAATCCGATCGGGCCGTGAACGTAAGCCCACATTCCGCATAAATAAGACGAAAGCAGCAACGCGGCCCCCACATAACATAGCTTGGTGTGGCTCCGCAGGACAGTAAGCGGATTGGTGCGTCCGACGCACGACACCAATCCCAATCCCGCCGCGGTGAGGAGGGAACTCGCCACGGCACAAGGAAGCAGACAGCTAAAACCTTCGCCGCAGGCGCGAATGCCATTCACGTCAAAAAGCAACGCGAACGCCAGTGCGGCGCCTGCCGCCATCGCCAGCAACATGCCGCCCGCTTCCCGGTCACGCGTGCGCCGTCCCGAAAAGGCGAACATCAGCAGGCTCAGCACCACCAACGCCATGCCTTCCACCGCATGCAGCCTTCCGGCCTCGTTCATAAACGCCCAACCGACCAGAAACAGAATGGGCGGAACGACGGCGCGCACGATCCCATAGGTCATGCCGAAATCGGAGCGCGCATAAGCCTGCAGCATGGCTTGGGTGAAAACAACGTTGCACGCGCTGGCGGCCGCGATCCAGGGCCAGGAACCGATCGGCGGCAGTCCCACGAAGGGCAAGACGACGACGCAGAGGCTGGCCGTCGCCAGGATGATGCCCCGAATCAAATCCGAGGGCGCCGCATGGAGCTTTGCCAGCACGTTCCAGCATGCATGCAGGAATGCGCTTGCGAGTGCGGCGACGAACACGGCCCAGGTCAACATCACTCCCCGCACAAGCTGGAACGTCATCGACCCATCATCGCCGCCGTGGCACGCCGCTGATCCCGGGCAGGAATCGCCAGAGCCGACATCCGCGTGGCCGCCCGCGACTCCTGAACCCGAGGTTCGTTCCGCCGCTAAACCGGCGGAACGGCGGAAACCGATATTTCGGGCAGTGCGCTAGGTGATGTAAGGCATATGCCCGTTCTGGCTTCGCTCCCCGACCTCGACATGTTTGGCATCGTCAACCGGCGCAGCGGTCTTGAGGTCGATCACATTTGACACGGAGCGCGAAAAGCTTCGCAGTTCGCCGGGCGAAATCGCATAAAGCTGCGTCTGAAGATCAAGCACGGCCATGGCGAGCAGGCGAGCCGTATCCTCAAGCGCGCAGGCTTTCGCCAGCCTTGCTTCCTTCGAGAGCCTGTCGATCAAAGCGAGAATTTGTTGATTGCGTTCGGGAGTCATCGTCTTGCCCTCATTATTCCGGCGGTGGTGGGGCTTTCGCTCATCCAGGAGCGCGTGTCGACGACTTCACCGTAAACCCCGACAATATTCGCCACTGCATTCTGGACATCGGCGCCCGACAGGTCGCCGAGACCATGGCTGGCGGAAGCATCCGCCAGATATGAAAACCGATGTTTGCGATGGAATGCGTCGATCGCCGTGGACAGGCATGCGGTTTCCCCGGCAAATCCCGCAAGGGCAAAATGCCCGCCGCAGCCCTCCATGAACTGCGCAAACATGGTGCTGGAATAGCAGGACGGCTTGTCCCTTTCGAACACCATGTCGGCGCCGGTCGGTTCAAAACCTTTTATCCATCCGCTGAATGCGGTGGCGGGATTGAAGTAGGCCGACCGGCTTACCTGCCGCACGAATGCCACCGGAAAGCCCCTCGATCTCGCGTAATCAAGCGCCGTGCGGCAGTTGGCAAGCGCCGCATTGGCGTCCGGCAGCGCCATGAGCCGTGTGCCGATGACATACTCCTGCTGCATGTCGACGAGCACGAGGCAGGGCGCGACCGACGAGTCGGACAGCGCCCGCAGATATATGACCTGATTCACGCCGCCACTCCTTCGGCTGACGGGCGGGTTACGCCGCGTATCTGCGAGCGTTCGAGAATTCCCGATTCCCTCCAGTTGCCCTCGGGGCGAATGACCACATAGGGATTCGTCTCAAACGATATCGTCTCGTCGGCCCGATTCGCGTGATGCACCATCTCGACGTAGTCGAAATCCGAGAACACCAGTTCGCGGGGCGTATCGGAGATGGAAAATCCGCATTTTCCCCAAAACTTCACAAGTCGCTTTTGCGCGTAGGTGCACATCTGCGTGTACCCCTTCGTCCGGCAAAACGCGACGCCGGCCGCAACGAGTTCCCGCGCCAGGCCGGAACTTCGGAACTCCTTGCGGACCACCAATCTCTCCAATTTGGCGAAATCGGAAAAATAGCGAATGCGCAGGCAACCGGCGGGCTCGGCTCCGACATAACCGATCAGGTGGGTGGCGCTGAAATCGTTGCCGTCGAATTCCTCGTCATAGGGGCACTGTTGCTCTCCAATAAAGACCGCCCCCCGGATCACTGCCGCACGCATGAAATCGTCAATTGTGCGCGCCACCTTGACCGAGACCTGCGGCCCCGGGGGCTGTCGGCTCGGCATCGCGCAAGGGGTGGCTTCCTGATGACGCGGCCCGGAGCGGCGGAACAGGTGGAACTGCGGCGCCGTACTGCCGGAGAGCTTGGGGGCGAGCCGGAATCCCATGCCCTCGACGAAGCGGGCGGCCTCGCTGTTGATCGACCAGCTATAAACGTCGACATCCTGGCATTGCGGACTCCACATCTTCTGCATGACCAGCGGCGCGCCGGCGGCCAGCTTGCCGGGGGCATAGACGTGCCAAACATAGATGCCGGCAGGCTTTTCATGCTGGGCCGAGATGACGGAGAGCGGCGGATTTCGACGATCCAAGGTCCCATCAAGCAGCTGATCCAGCCCTTGCCGGGTCAGCGGCAAAAATGCCACATATCCCTCGCCCGCCGGTGCATTGACGTTAAATTTGTCGCGGTGGGCGATAGCCCAAAAGCAATCCGGGTTATACGATGCAACGCGCTGGACGACCTCCGCCGAGGTGAGCGTGGGAATGGCCTTTCGGGCCCGTTCCATGAGTGTCGTGATCTGGTCGCCCGCGGCATTGAAGACCACGAGACGGCGTGCAAGCGCAAGAATCGCGGGGTCGTCGAGGCGACGGGTCGATCGCTGCGCATCGTCATAAGCAAGCCTGCCGTTCCCGGAAACCCGAACGTCATGAGCGGTCATCGCGAAACTCCTTTTACGCCTGCGGACTAATCTGGTATCTTCGTAGCTTGACCCGGGGTGTAGCGGTGCGATCGAATTCGACAATCGGTGCTCATGAAATTGAGCATGAGCGCGTATCGTCCGACGGGCCCGCACCCGACTGGGAAAGCGTTCGGATTTTCCTTGAGGCGGCGCGGGCCAGCAGTTTCCGCACCGCAGCAACGCGGTTGGGCATGACCGGTCATGGCGTCGCCAGACGGGTCGAGCAACTGGAGCATCAGATCGGCGCAATACTGTTCACACGCCATCGTGATGGCGTGCGCCTGACCCCGGATGGTCATCACCTGCTGTCGTGCGCCAAGCAGATGGAACAGGCGTCGTTGGGGATCGTCCGGCGACGCGGCATGCTTGCTCAGCCGCTGCGAGGCGAGGTCAAGATTGCGTGCACCGAGGGGCTCGGAACGTTCTGGGTCACGCCGCGGCTACTCGAATTTGCGCGCGCGCATCCCCAAATTCTTGTGGATTTGCATTGTTCGATGCAGCGGCCCGACGACCTGGTGGCGCGCGCGCAGGCCGATCTCGCCATCCAGATCGAGCAGCCCACCCCGCGCGACCTCATCATCCGCAGGATCGGCCGTATGCACATCGTGCCATGCGCGTCGAAGTCCTACATCGACACTTATGGCATGCCGAAGGCAAAGCAGGAGATCGGCGAACGCCATCGCATCGTCCTGATGTATGCGGACCAGGGCAAGGCGCGCGAGTACTACGAAGAGCAATATCCGGAACGGCCGCATACCGGCTTCGTCGCCATGCGCACCAATGTCAGCACCGCGCTCTATGCGGCAGTCGTCAATGGGTTGGCGGTGGGGTGGCTTCCGACCTACTATTTCGTGATTGGCGCACCGGTGGTCCCGCTCGATATCGACTGGGTCTATTCCTTCGACATCTGGTTGAGCTACCATCCGGATCTCGGCCAGGTGCCGAGGGTGCGCCGGATGATCGACTGGGCGATCGAGGAATTCGACCCGCAAAAATGCCCGTGGTTCCGCGACGAGTTCATTCATCCGAGCATGTTCGACAAGCGTTTGCGCACAGGCGCGACGGGGGAGATTGACGCCGCCTTTGGGCGACCATAAAAATGTACTGCTGGAGGAGTTGGTCACTGAATTCCCGGGCTTTGTGAGAATGGCTCCGCACATGCCGACCACTGACTCATTTCCCCGGAACGGCGAAATCGGCACCCGCATCAAATTGCGGCGGCTGCAGCTTGGACTATCGCAGGAATCGCTGGGGCTGGCGCTCGGCGTTCCGTTCGAGCAGGTGCAGAAATACGAATCCGGAATCGACCGTATCGGCGCCAACCGGTTGCATAAAATCGCGAAAATCCTGAAAGTCCCGATCCTGTTCTTTTTCGGCGGCAGCCTCGAGGACGCCGATGCTGGCGAAGATACCAACGCCATTCTGGATTTCCTCGACACCGCCTATTCGCTGCGTCTGCTGCAGGCCTTCCGGCGGATCGAGGATCGCCACGTGCGGCAGAGCATCGTCGAACTGGTCGAGATGGTCGCCGATAAATCCGGCGCAGGCGGGAGTTAGGACGGGGGCCGAATTGGCCCCCACTTATTTTCTAGAACGCGGCTTCGCATCCAGCGCTGCTTCCCGATTTGAAGGCTGCACGAAGAAAGCCGCAGTCTCAACCCTCAAGGCAAGCGCGAGCTTGTCCAGCTGGTCGACGGTGCTGTTCTCCAAACCGCGTTCCATTCGGGCGCACCAAGCCTCCGGCAAGCCCGAGGCGGCCGCGAGACTTCCCATCGACATTTGATGCTGGAGGCGTATCCGCCTGACATTTTGCGCAACCAGCTGGTTCAATTGCATCTTCTTGTTTGGGTTAATTCTCTCCCTGTACCCCTGATACAGTTCGACGAAATCCTCCGCCATTTCGTAGCATAGTGTTTCCTTGAGCGTGGGCGGGTCCCACCATGCATTGGAATCGCCGCAGCCCTTCATCACCACCGCAATCGGGCGGGGCAGGACATAGCGAGCTGCGGCATGCTCGGCGAGCGTCTCCAGGAACCCGATGGAGCTGAACGACCGAGAGTAGGCATTAAGGTGTCCGAGTCCGGGCTCGTAGGCGACGTTGATGGTCGATCTCGGCTGGTCAGCGGTGCGTAGAAATGGTTTGAGCACCACATCCCAGGAATATTTCGCCTTGTCGTAGTCATCGCGACAGGTCTGCTGGCGCTCCGGCGGCATCTGAACCCAGTCCGCCAGCTCTTTGAACTGCTTGTCGTTCGAACCGACCATGAGACACACGATCGCGTAGGCGCGCTGTTTGTCGAGGCCGTGCGCGTCGTAGAACGGGAGCATGTTCCCGAGCTTCTGCTCGCGGCGGTCCATCAGGAACCAGCCACGCGCCGCCTGGACCAGCACGTTGACGGAAAATTCCGTGCCGGCCTCGAGCATGGCCAATGTGGCAAAGGAGTCGGCGGCGTCCTCTTCGCGCCCGAGGACCGGCAGACGCAGCTGGCCGACCACGGCATGGCCCAATTCATGAAATCCGACAAACAGCATGTTGCCGGCAACGAATTCGACCAAATCCCGTTGCTGCTGGTCGGACATTTTTTTCATGCGCGCGTCGCCGCCCATTTCGCGCATCGCGTTTTCCATCCTGGCATGCGCGCCCGGTGGCTCGGGCGGAGCCTTTTGGGCATGGAGCGGTGCCGCGCCAATCAGCATGGCCACCGGCAGCGTCATGAAATTCTTGCTCAATGCTTTCATAGACCTGTCTCCTGGCCTCTCTGCCTGGCCTCACGGCCGTGCGCGCGTTCCGGGTCGTACCGTTCCCCCGGATCGCTACGGCGCGCATGGTAACTTGGCCTCGCTTCGATCGGCAAGGCGCATGTGGCCGCATCGCGCTGGATGTGCAACGCCGCCGTCACGCCGGCGCGTGTTGGGACGACGGCACCTGCAAACTACAGCACCCGCAAACTACAGTACCTGCAAACTTACGCAGCGCCGCGGTAAGACGCCGATTTCGCCGCACGCTATCCGGCTGCGTCCCGTCGACGCCATCGCGGACGACGCGGCCGAGCCGACACATCACCTCGCTTGGCCCGTATGGCTGCACCGGAAATATTGCGAAGATGAATGCTGCTTCAGCATCATGAATTCTTGTTAATATCCACATGAATGCCTGTTAATATTATGAAAAATATCAACTTTTTATCCGAAATCAGTTGTTTGCCGAAACTCCGTACTGTATTATGGGAATGTGATGGGGACAATCTTATGTTCCTCTTTAAAGGGAGAAATGAACATGATGACAAAGATCGGCATGGCCGCGGCGATTGCGCTCGTGGCTGTTCTTGCAGCCTCCGATGCATCGCTGGCGGCCTCCAAAGCCAAAAAAGGCGCGGAGGCAAACTCGCGATCAGATGTAACCAAGTGTGAAGGCGGAGCATGCACGAGCGTGAATCCGGATCGCGTCCCAAATACAAGCGCTCAATTCTACCGCGGCAGCCATAAGAAGAAAAAGCACCATTGAAAAATTGAGCGCATCGGCGCTTGAGGCAGCCAGGGAACGCTCTGGCTGCCTCATTTTGCAAGGCAGCGGGCCTGTGGGGCGACATCCAGGCATCGCCGAAAATATTGGCGGCGAAGCAGATACCGGGGCGAATCTACCGTCATCAACAAAGCGCATCATCGCCAAAACAACTGAATGCATGACAGGCGGGCCCGCGAAATTGTGGCTTCTCCGGCGATGGCAGGTGTGGCTTTTCCTGCCCGTCGCCCTTATGTTTGCCGGCGCGCCGGCGATTGCACAACCAGTTCCGTCCGACGCAGAGTATTTTAAGGCCCGGATCGATTCAGCCGTACTGGCGGTCGGCGATAATCCGCGGCTTAAAAATCTTTCTCCGAAATATCGCCAGCAACTCGCGGAATTTGTGTCGGGCAATATGCTGTTTACGTTGCTTCATGAGATGGCCCATGCAGCCATAGGTCAAATGGGATTGCCGGTCCTTGGAAAAGAGGAGGACGCCGCGGATTCTTTCGCCGCCACACGACTGATTCGGATCGGATCGGAATTTTCGGACCAGATCGTCGCCGAGGCGGCGAAGGGGTGGTTCCTTGCCGACCGGCGCGATCAAAAAGAAGGCGATACGGTCGCCTACTACGACGAGCACGGCCTCAATCAGCAACGTGCGTACCAGATCGTATGCTTCGTGGTGGGGTCAAACGAGGAAAAATTCAAGCATCTTGCCGCCGAGACGAAACTCCCGAAGGACCGCCAGCACAGGTGCGTCAGCGATTACAGCAAGGCTTTGCGGTCGTGGGAACTGGTCCTCAAGCCGCATCTGCGCGCACCCGATCAGCCGAAAACAGAGATCAATGTGGTGTATGGCGAAGCCAAGGGCAAGTTTGAGGTCTCCGGCCAAATTTCTCGGGCCATACGATTGTTGGAAACCGTTGCTGAAAATTCGGCCAACCAAATAGCGTGGCCGGCTCCATTTACGTTGGAAATGCAAACCTGCGGATTTCCCAACGCTGCGTGGATCGCATCGGCCCAAAAGATTACATTATGTTACGAGTTGGGCACTGACTTCAGCGATTTATATCGTACCTACAATGCCGCGCCGACGAAAAGCCGGAAGCGAAAATCCAATTAATCCACGCACATGCAATCCACGCACAAGTACATCCACGCAGGTGATCCGAGGGCGGTGCGGCGGACGTGTGCACGCTTCACTTAGCCCATTAAAGCCTGCGATGATGCCTCGTGATGAGCCCGCTCGATTGCTCATCGCACCGCAGCAGGCCGGAGACAAAATGGCCGGGCGCGAGCCCGGCCATGATGTTGATCACGAAACGCGGTAAGCCGCGCCTGTTTCACGCAGCTTCACTCCAGCGGCTCGACCTTGACGATGGAGGCGCCGTGGTTGCTGCCGGTCCAGAAGGACACCGG
>Ga0209069_10000662_pt1 | contig 16311 bp, 12 predicted proteins | sample Str013_2_FD_187202 | JGI IMG/M metagenome (GOLD analysis project Ga0209069, IMG submission 187202) | Freshwater sediment microbial communities in response to fracking from Pennsylvania, USA - Straight Creek_MetaG_SC_2013 (SPAdes) (version 2) | ecosystem: Environmental > Aquatic > Freshwater >...
ATCTTGCCCGGATTGGCCTTGGCATAGGCGATGAATTCGGGAACCGTCTTGACCGGAACCAGCGGATTCACCTCCATGACGAGGGGAACGCGATCGATGGTCGCGACCGGGTCGATGTCGCGAATGAAATTGTAAGGGAGCTTCTCGTAGAGCGTCGCGTTGACGAAGTTGCTCGTGTTGACCGAGAGAAGCGTATGGCCGTCCGCCGGCGCATGCACGGCGACCTCGGTCGCGACATTGCTGCTCGCGCCCGGTCTATTGTCGATGACGAATGGCTGGCCCAGGCGCTCCGACAGCCATTGGCCCATGAGGCGCGTGACGATGTCGGCTCCTTGGCCGGCGGGAAAGCCGACGATCCAACGCACCGGCCGCGTCGGATAGGTTTGCGCCCTCGCAAACCGCGGCAGTGCAGGGAGCGCGGCAGCACCCGCTGCCAGATGCAGAAATTTTCGGCGGGGAAGTTTCATTGGGGTACCTTCTTGAGGATACCAAAGGTATTCCATTTCCCGTGCCTCTGATAGGGGCCGCGATGTCGGCTGTCGGCACATTCCAGTCGAGTCATCCCCATCAGCCAGGCTGGAAGCCGCTCGCCTTCAAGACGGCCGCGGTGCCGGGTGAGGCAATGAATCGGATGAAGGCATTCGCCGGCTCCGGTGCTTTGCTTGCTGAAACGACCCCGGCCGCCAAGAACGTGAGGTTCTGAATCTCGTTCGGAAGCGGGCCCGCGAGATCGACGCCGGGCGAGATCGCAATTTCACTGATCTGCCCGATCTGCATCTCGATTTCGCCGTCAGCAACCCCCCGGAAGACGCCGTCGATATCTCCGCCCACAGTGACGAGTTTGATCTTGGATTTCAGATCTTGTGCGATGCCGAGTCGCTCCAGCATGGCGGCGACATAAATGCCCGACGACGATCCAAGCGCCGGGTTGACATACCCGACGGACCGCGCCGAGAGGAGGGCCCGTTTGAATGCCTCGACGGAGCTTATGTCGGGTTTCGGCGCGCCCTTACGGATGGCCACACCGACCCCGACGCTGGCGATGTTGACGCGACTGCCTTGCGCTATCTTTCCTTGGCCTTCAAGCATTTCAAGCTGGGACCTGGATACGATCGTCACGTCTGCCAATTCGCCCTTCTGGATTCGACCAGCTATTGCACCGGCTGTTCCGTATTCGATCGTCACTGTGTCGCCGGTCGACTTCTGAAAGTCGGGCAGTAGCTGATCCAAGGCGAGCTTCAACGACCCGGCGGACAAGACTCTTATTTCCGCAGCATACGCGGTGGTCACAGTACCTATTGAGCTCAATAGAAGTGCCAGCATCGTCAACGATATTTTGGTCATAGGCGCCTCTCAAAATTGAATTTGGCAGTTTCGAAATGCCGACATTACTTGCCGCCGATGCCGCAGGGAAGTTGCACATACCGCTGAGACGGCAAAATAGGCACGCGCTATGTCGTCAACACCGAACCCGAGATTCCTGATGCTGTGAGCCGGTGATGCCGGCTATTGGGGAAGATCGGAAAACATATCCTCGTTCTGAGGATTTCCCATTTTGACCCGAACCTGACTCTCCCCTTCGTCAACTACCGCGTTGCGAAAGGTTCACTCGCCCTTGATTTTGTTGGCCGCCTCGGACAAAGCGGCGCGCAAACTCGGATGTTGACACCTATTTGGCGGCTTCCCGCCGGGCTCGCTCCTTACAAAAATGTATTCTTGTCGCGGATGACCACGACAATGACAGATGAGCGCTTTCGTCCCCATGTATAAGACAGTCGGCGTTGGCAACCTCAGAGGAGAACACCATGATTGGAAAGTCGACTTTCGTCGTGTTTGCAATGACCACCGCCCTCGGTGTGCTGGGCACGACTTCTGCGGCTTGGTCGGCAATGATTGGCGGCGATAGAGCCAAAGGAGGCTTTGTGAAGCCGTGCAGCCTCGACGGGGTCAATCCGGTCCACCACCCCGACATTTTTGGCAACCCGGCTGCCGCCAGAGCGTACGGCTTTGTCCTGGGGCCGGACCGCGCTTGGCATGTAATGCCCAACTGTCGCATAAACTGAGCCTGTTTTGCGGGCCCTATCCAGAAGCGGGCCGATGCGCTCCTGGTCGGCAGCAGTCCGTTGGTCTTCGAGCGTCGCGGCGAGCGCGAAGGTGTGACTTGCGTCCTCGCCGTCGTCCGCGACGCTCGCGGGCGTCGCGGCTAGGCGCGCGCCGGGGTCCGCTTGCCAGCGAGCACGGTTGCGATCGGGAAGAGCCGCCGCTGGCCGACGCGCGTGCCTTTGTAGTTATCGAGGAACTCGAACGAGCCTTCCCGCAGCTCCAAGATCGCTACATCCGCCGGCGCCCCCACGTTGAGCGTGCCGCGGTTATCGAAAGACGGGAAGACGCGCGCTGCATTGACGGTCGCGCACGCGACGACCTGGCTGAGCGGCATCCCGAACATGATGAACTTCGATATGACGTTCGGGAAGTCGACGACGCCGGTGGTCTTCGACATGACGTTCCAATCCGTCGAGAAAGTATCGGGCCAGAAACCCTGCCTTACCGCGCGCTCCACGGTGGGCCAGTCGAAATGATCGGCGACCCCGTTGCCGAAGTCGAAAATGACGCCGCGGCGACGGGCAGCCGCCACGTCCGGGAACAGTCGGCCCTGGTCGTCGAGGATGCCGTTCGGCGCCGGCGCGTACATATGGGTGACGATATCGCCGCGCTTGAGCAGCGGCAGGATGGCGCGCATCGGCGAGAACGTCTGGCCGATGTGGATCATGACCGGCAGATTGAAGGGGGCGGCCGCCTCCTGCGCGCGCCGCAGCGCTTCGAGATCATTGGCGCTGGCCACGTTTTCCGACAGCCGCGCCTTGACGCCGACGACGACGTCGCGATTGCGCGCGATCGCCCCTTGCGCCAAGGCCACGTTGGCGGCGTTGATGTCGTGCAACTCGCCGCCCGCAGCGACGCCGGTGCGCGCAATATTCACCAGGGCGCGGCCGATTTGCGGCGCTCCGCGTGCGACGGCGGCGATCTGATCGATGTTGTCGGCGCCGGCCGACCCGGCATCGACCCAGCCGGTTACGCCGTCCTGCAGGGCCAATTCCGGCCCTTCCTTGGTACGGCCGGCATGGGTGTGGATGTCGATCAGGCCGGGGGCGACGATCTTGCCGCGCGCATCGATCGTTTCTTTGGCGTCGCCCGCGATGTTGGCGTCGACCGCCGCGATCTTGCCGCCGAGGATCGCCACGTCGCGGATCGCATCGAGCCCGACCGAGGGATCGATGACGAGCCCGCCTTTGATGATCAGATCATAGGTCGCCGCAAGCACCTTCGGGACCCGGGCGAATATCGCAGCACCGGCTGCGGCTGCGGATACGAATTGGCGCCTATTCATCGTTGTCCTCCCGTTTCGTTTGGAAATTATTGCGTGGTCGGCCACCCGCCGGCTCGGCGGGCACCTAGCGCGTTGGCACTGAAAGTTAGCACACTCGCCGGAGGTCGCGCAGGCAGAAATCTCGCCGTCTAACCACCGGCCGGATGTCTGCTCATGGGTAGCTTAGGAACGCAACATGGCGCGCCAGCGGTGCGCGACAAGTGAACTACGCTTTCGGACTTCGATTGCCGATCAGGGATTTGCATGCCGTAGCATGTTGCGCTAATGAGGATCGGCGGGGCTTCGACGGTTGCCCCCGCTCCTTCAGGCTCACCAAGCCCAAGCACCGTCTCCTTCGCCGAGGAGGGGATTTTTGCTGGGCATGACACGCTGAGTCGCACCCGAAATCGCTGATCAGGGGGTATCGCGGTCTCCCCTAGAGATGGAATCGCCATCCAAGCGCCGTTCGCTTCCATTTTTGGGAGGGAGCCGCCATGGATGGCGTGGTTCTTGGACTTTTTCTGCTCGCTGCGTTTGTTGGTGGGTTTGCATCCGGTCTGGCCGGTTTTGCCATGGGGTTCGTGGTATCCGGCATCTGGCTGCACATCCTTACGCCGATCCAGACAACAACGCTGATCGTCGGGTATGGCCTGTTGACCCAAGGCTATGGGGTTTGGAAGCTCAGGCACACGCTGACTTGGCAAAAGATTGCCCCATTCATCATCGGCGGCGTGATCGGCGTTCCGATCGGAACGATGCTGCTCACCTATATCAACCCGGCGTATCTGCGCAGCGGCGTCGGTCTGCTGCTCGTGACTTACGGCACCTACGGTTTGGCGCAGCCGGCGCTCAAGCCAGTGCCGGACAAAGTTTCAGTCGACGCCGGCATTGGATTTGCGAACGGGGTCCTTGCTGGGCTGACCGGATTGCCGGGATTCATCATCACCATCTGGTGTCAGTTGCGCGGTTGGCCGAAGGACGTGCAGCGCGCCGTATTCCAGCCGGTCATGCTCGCGGCCATTGTCGTGAATGTCATATCGCTGGGCATTGCCGGCGCCATCACGGCCTATACGCTTCAATTATATCTACTCGGTCTTCCGGCCATGCTTGCGGGTCTCTGGGCTGGGTTCAAGCTCTACGGAAGGCTCGACGATGCCGCGTTCCGCAAAGTCATCCTGGTGCTCTTGCTGATCTCCGGGCTGGGGCTGATCCCCCCGCACGGATTCTGAAATCGGTTTCAGCTGGATCACCCGATGTCGGATCAGGTCACGGAAAGGAGTGCGGCCGCCACGGCTCCCGTGGTCCGGAGATCGTCGAATGCCCGCCAATGGGGTAAAGGAGACGCGACGAGGACGTCGCGGAGCGCAGTTCATGAACGACGGGCTTGAAGGGGTGATCGCGGCCAAGACGGTGCTTAGCCATGCCGATGGCGAGAGCGGTATCGTCTTGGTGCGCGGCCACAATATCAGCGATCTCGTCGCCCACCATGGCTATGAGGGAACGATCGCGCTTCTTTGGGACGGCTTCGTTGCCGCGGGTCTCACGCGCAGGGGCATCATCGAGCAACTCGGTGATGCTCGCATGCTCAATTTTTCCCGACTCGATGCGTGGCTTTCGAACGCGGCGTCGCGGCCGCTGATCGAAGGCGTGCGTATGGCTCTTGCCGCACTGCCGGAGGACAGCGTGGCTTCGACGATCACGGCCGCTCTGCCGGTCGCTATCGCCGCGCTCCTGCGCGTGCGCGAAGGCAAGCCACCGGTTCCGCCAGATGCCGCACTCGGGACCGCAGCCGACTTTCTGCGCATGATCAACGGCGCGCCGGTCGATGAAAAGTTTGCCACAGCGCTTGATGCTTATTTCACGACTGTTATCGACAATGGCCTCGGGACATCGACCTTCGCGGCACGGGTCATAATCTCCACGCGCGCATCCCTCGTGTCAGCCATCCTCGGCGCCTACGGCGCATTTACGGGGGAGCTGCACGGAGGCGCCCCCGCCAGGGCACTCGACATGCTCGACGCGATCAGTGAAAGCGGCGACATCGACGGGTGGCTCGACCGCGCGCTCGGGGCTGGCGAGCGGCTGATGGGATTCGGTCACCGCGTGTTTCGCGTCCGCGATCCGCGCGCCGATATTTTGCGCGCAGCATTGCAGCGACTCGATCCGCTCTGCCAGCGTCTCGCTATGGAGGTCGAGCGGCGAGCGGTCGCAGCGCTGGCACGCCACAAGCCGGGGCGGCGGCTCGAGGCCAATATCGAGATGGATGCCGCGCTGCTTCTCGACGCTATTGGCCTGCCGCGCGAGGCATTCACGCCGGTCTTCGCCATCGCGCGCGCGCCGAGCTGGATCGCGCACGCGCTGGAGCAACAGAAAACCGGGCGCATGATCCGCCCGCGATCCGTTTATATCAGTCCCTCATCCGGTGGATAGCTCGACTCACACGTCCACTGCGCAACAGGTGGGAATGCGAGTCGTAGAAATCGGCGCGTGATTTCCTTCATTTATCATCGATCACCGAGTACGTATTTGTGCTCATCTTGAAAACCTGCTCCTCCAGTCAAAGTTAATGAACTCGTCGGGGGCGGCGATTCTTGTACCGCACAACCTCCAAAAGATGGGTGGAGCGAGCGAACGATTCCGTCTCGCCTCGCCGTACTATCTTTTACCGCCAAAACTGAGGACAGGCAGATGCCCCGCCGCCTCCACCGGTCTCTGGTCACCATAACTGCCGCGCTGGCCACGCTCGTTGGTGGGCTCATCGCTTTGCCCGCCGATGCCGGCCCTGGCGGCGGTACCATGGTGGGGGCGATCATCCAGGCGGCGGGCATCGGCTCGGTTACCAACAACCAATCGATCCCGAATGTCATCATCAACTGGAATTCGTTCAACATCGGCGAGACGACCCATTTCGTTCAGCCCAACGGCCCCGCGATCACGACCAAATCGCCGGGGGGGTGTACCCACTCAACTCCTCGGCACGCTGCTGGCCAATGGTCAGGCCGTCAATGGCGACGGCATCCTGTCGCCCCATCCCGTTATCAACACCGCCGGCTTCCTTGCCACGACGAACCTCAAGGCCGGGAAGTACAATTTCAACATTCCGGGTCTGCCCAACGCGGCCATCGTCAATCAGGGAGCTAACACCGCCGCTGCGGGTGGCTTCGCGGCGCTGGTGGCGCCCGGGGTGCGCAACGCGGGTGCCATCACGGCGACGCTTGGTACCGTCAGCCCCGCGGCCGGCAGCGCCATCACCCTCGATTTCTACGGCGACCGGTTGATCACGCTCGCCGTGAGCGACCAGACCGCCTCCTGGGCAATTGACGTGGCGACCGGAAAGTCCCTGAAATCGATCATCGCCAGCGATCGCAGGATCAGCGTGAATGGCGGCCGGGTGGCGCTCACCGCGGCAGCCGCGCGAGTGGTGGTCAACTCCGTCGTCAAAAATACCGGCGTGGTCGAGGCGGAATCGATCGGCATACGGAACGGCATGATCGTGCTGGGCGCGGCGACCGCCGCCGGCAAGCCGGCCGATGGGACCAAGGGTGGTACCGTGAATGGCGTTTCCGCGACTGGCGCGCTCAGTGGTTTAGGCAATGCATCGAGCGGTTCATCTTTGCTGGGCGGGCTGATCGGGTCCAACGTCGGCACGGTGAGCAATGCCCCCGCGACCCGAAGGGTGAGCGGCCTGTTGGGCGGTTCAGGCCAAGTGGGCGGCCCGGTCGGAGTGAGCGGGCCAATTGGGGGCAATTTTGGCGCCGTGACGCAGTCCGTGACCGGCGCGGTCAGCCGTTTAGGCACCGCATTGGGCGGCTCATCTTTCGTGAGCGGGCTGGTGGTAGGCAACGCAGGCGGTGTCGCAGCGCAGTCCTACGCGGCCGGCTCATCTCCGGTGGGCGGGTTGATTGGCAATGTCGTCCCTGCGCTGACCAATGTGGTCGGCGGCGTGGGTTTGGTGAACGGCAAAGCCCTCACAGGTTTGCTCGCGACAACGCTGACGCAGACGGGCAACGTAACGGCCAGCGCGACCGGACTGATCGGCAATGTCGTCCCGGCGCTGACCAATGTGGTCGGCGGCGTGGGCTTGGTGAACGGCAACGCGCTCACAGGTTTGCTCGCGACGACACTGACGCAGACGGGCAACCTCCTGGGCACGCTCGGAAACACGGTAACCGACGTAACCGATCTCGCTGCCGCGCAGGTCGTCGCGCCGCCGACCGATACGCTTGGGTCGCAAGCACAGACTCAAAGCAATGATCCATTGATGCTCGCGTCGCTCACTCAAAGCGATGTGGCCAACACCGGGGCGTTCAATCAACCGTCGCCTCCGGCCGACAGACCGGGCACCGGCCCCGGCGGTTTGCCACCGCAATTCGGCGGCCGGTTCTTCGTCCTGCCACCACTCGGCGAGACCCGCTTCATGGCGAACGAAGCTGTGTTGCATATCCCCGCGGGTGTTTCGCCGGCACAAATCCAGGTCCTCATGAGCCGCATGGGCCTGAACATACTCGGGTCGCAGAGGCTCGGCCTGCTCGGCGTTACCAGCTACCGGGTCCGCATCGGCAACGGCAGCTCGGTCGCCTCCGTGATTCGAGCGCTGGCCGCGTCCCAGATCGTCGCCGGCGCCCAGCCAAACTATACCTATCGGCTCGCGCAGGAACGCGCCGAGAATCCGGAACTGGCCGGCGCTACGCACGAAGGTGACGCCGCCCAATATGCGTTGGGCAAGCTCGGCGTCATCGGCATCCATCACCAGCTCAAAGGAACCAATGTCGCCGTTGCGGTCATCGATTCGCAGATTGATGTCCGGCATCCCGACCTCGACGGCGTCATCGCGGATCAGTTCGACGCTGTCGGACAGGCGGAGCCGCCGCATCCGCACGGCACCGGCATGGCGGGCGCTATCGCGGCGCATCACAGGTTGATGGGCATCGCGCCCGGCGTTCGCCTTTATGCCATCCATGCCTTCTCGCGTGGTGCGGCAAGCCTCGAAAGTACGACGTTCAACGTCCTCAAGGGCCTGGACTGGGCGGCCGGCAAGGGCGTCCGCGTGATCAATATGAGCTTTGCGGGCCCGCGCGACACCTCGCTCGCGCGCGCCTTGAAGGTCGCGCACGACAAGGGCATCGTGCTCATTGCCGCAGCCGGGAATGCCGGCCCGAGCTCCCCGCCGCTCTATCCGGGCGCCGATCCGAACGTGATCGCGGTGACGGCGACCGATGCCAACGACAAGCTGTTCTCCCGCGCCAATCGCGGACGCTACATCGCGGTGGCGGCGCCCGGCGTCGACATATTGCTTCCGGCGCCCGACAACGCCTATCAAGTCATCAGCGGGACCTCGATCGCCTCCGCCGAGGTCAGCGGCGTCGCGGCCTTGCTGCTCGAGCGCAATCCCAGTCTCAAGCCGGAAGACATTCGCGAGATACTCACCTCGACCGCCACGCATCTGGCCGGCAAGGACCGCGACGACGATTACGGCTCGGGCCTGGTTGATCCGTCAAAGGCGATCCAAACCGCCGGCGACATGACCTCGGTCGGCATCGCGGGCGCGCTGCCGCGGCCGGAAGCGGATCCCAAGGGCAGCCGATAGCGAGAAAGCCGCTAACCGGTCAGGCCACCTAAAGTAGAGCGCGATGGCATCGCGCTTCCGAAAAGGCATGGGTTGAGGCGCCACGCAACGCGCCTCCGCGTCGGCACCTCGGAGGCGCTACTCCACCACGATCTTCACCTGATCGCCGGGGTTCAGGCGGTCGGCCGCGTCCAGGCCGTTGAGGATGCGGAAGCGTTCCAGCTTGCGGTCGACGACCGCCATGCGGCTCGCCAATTGCTCGACCGTATCGCCGGCGCCGACGGTGACGACCCGCAGGCGCAGCGGCCGCGCCGCCTTGCTTTCGGCGAGGCTCATGCGGCGGAAGGTGGCGACCGAGTCGCGAAACGCGCGGTCGATCTCAGACGTCATATGCTTGGTCGCGAAAATGAAGCGGTACACATCGCTGCCGAACCGCACCGCGAACAGCCGAAACGCCCACTGGTCGCCCTTGGCGCCGGCGGTCGCGGCCGGGAAGCCGTTGATGGTGGTGCTCTCGATGGTCTTGGCGTCGACGTTCTCGATCCAGCCGGAATTGAGATAATCGGTGAGCGACTGCTCGGTCGGCACGCGCACGACATCGAGCCGCAGCGCCTGGCCGCCGCCCTCCTTGACGCCCAGGATGGCTTGCGCGGTGTTGTCGAGCGTAAAGCCGTCGGGCGCCACGAAAGTGAAGCCGAGCCGGGGATGCAGGAAGTGACGCCCGCGCACCAGGCCTTCGCTGGGATCGTCGCCGTAGACCACGCCGTCGACGGCGGCCAGATAGGCCTTCCGGTCGCGCTCGCCGGCACCGGGAGCCCCGAACTGGCGGGCGCTCGCCTGCGCGTTCTTGACCCGCTCCGGGGTGGCGGGATGTGAGGACAGGAAATCGGGCGCACGCGGGTCGATATTGGTCGGGCCCGATTGCCGGACCTCCGAATCGCGTCCGAGCGAGGTGAGGAAGCGCGACGCCCCATAGGCATCGAACCCGGCCCGCGCCGCGACGCCGACCCCGATCCCATCGGCCTCGAATTCCTGGGCGCGCGAAAAGCTGGCCAGCGCGATCTTCGATTTCGCCAGCGCCAGCGCGCCTACTTCCGGATCGCTCAGCACGCCGTTGACCATGCGGCTCACCAGCGCGACCTGGCGCACCCGGTCCTCGCGCATTTCCGCGTGATGGGCGATCACATGCGCCATTTCGTGCGACATCACGGAAGCGAGCTCGGAGCTGTCGTTGGCGAGCGCGACCAGCCCGCGGGTCACGTAGAGCTGGCCCGAGGGCAGCGCAAAGGCATTGACCACCGGCGAGTTCAGCAGGGTGACGCGATAGTGCAGGTCCGGCCGCTCGGACGCCGCCACCAGCTTCTCGACCGTCTGGGTGACCATGGCCTCGATGCGGGGATCCTCATAGGCGCCGTTATAGGCGGCGAGAATCCGCTCGTGCTCGCGCTGGGCGGCCGGATCGAGCTCCGCCACCACGGCCGGTTTCGGGGATTCCGGCAGCGTGGCCTGCTTGTCGATCACGCCTGAGCTGGCGCAGCCGGCAAGAAGCAGCGCCGCCGCGCCGATGCGCATTATCGATCGTCGACGCGAGCGAACGTCCGACGGATCGCCGGACTTTCCCTCCGGGCCGGTGGGACAGCGGCAGAATGAGAGTTGTGGAGCCGTATTCACGCGTGTCACTTGCCTTTTGCGATTTCGCCTTGGGCGATTTCGATCTGCTCGGGGCGGGTCGCCTCGATGCGCGGCCCCGAGCGTTCTTCGATGTAGCCGCGGACCCGAAGCCGGAGGTTCGCGAGCCGGTCCGGTGGCAGTCCGGCGGCCGCAAAGCTGCGCTCATGACGTTTCAGGATCGTGACGGTGAGCGCCTGCGACCAGCGCCGCCCGAAATTCATGTAGATCATGCCCCCGCTTTCGCGGACCGAGGCCACCTTGCCCTCGACCACCGCAAAGCGACCCTCTTGCCCCAGCAGCCCGGCCCCGTCCTCCGCGCTCACGATGGCATAATCCGGTTCGCCCCACAGGCCAAGCCTCTGGGCGCGGGCCACACGCTCTCGTGACAAAAGCTCGGCCGTGCAGGCCGGATCGTCGAGGTTCGCCCCGACGCGGGCGAATCCCCGCGCGATCAGCCGATGCGCCATGGACGGCTCGTCGTCCTCCGGGCGCGACACAAAAGCGAGGATGCGGCCGTAGCGGTCGCTCTCGGACTGGCGCTGGCGCAGCTCAACGGTCTGGCCGAGTGCCAAGGACTCGAGCGCCGCCTTGGCGGCCGAGGCCGCAGCGCGGGCACCCGCGTCGGCCGGACCTTTGTCACCGAGATCCGGTCCCGGCGGTGTCTCGATGCCGGCGAGCCTGACCTCGCGGCCGTCGTCGAGCGCCAGGCTGCGGCCATCGAGCACGGCGACCACCCGCCCGGAGCCGACGAGGTCGAAACGGCAGGCCGCGCCCGGCGCAGCCGCGATCGTCCGGGCCGGCGCCGCGGCCGCCGCTCCGGCCAGCCATCCCACCACGCTCAGTCCGACGATGCCGACGCTTACGCTGCCCCGCCCGCCCATGCGGATAACGAAAAGCCGGAATAGGGCGGGACTGCGGCAATCCCCAATCGGGCGTGCTGGAAACCGGCCCTCGGCTTCACGCCGATTTTGCGAAGCCGTAGAGGGTCTCCGGATTCTGCACCAGGACGCGGTTGCGGGTGGCCTCATCGGGCGCCCATTGCGCCATGAGGTCGAACACCAAGGCATCGTCGGGCTTGCTGGTCTCGTTCGGATGCGGCCAATTGCTCCCCCACACCATCCGTTCCGGCGCGGCCTTTATATAGGCCTGCGCCACCCCGGTGATATCCCCATAACCGGGGGGGCCATCCTTGGTGTTGTCATAGGTCACCGACAGCTTGACCCAGGTGCGGCCTTTGTCGACCAGCCGGCGCACCACCCCGTAGACCGGATGGCTCAATCCGGCCGGCTGCGGCACGTGTCCCATGTGATCGAACACGATCGCCGAGGGCAGGCGGTTCCACAGATCCGCGGCGGCGACGATCTTTTCGGCGTCGGCGTTGATCTGCACGTGCCAGCCCAGTGCGGCGACGCGCTTCGACAAGGGTTCGATCATGTCGATGGTGGTGGCCGCGGTGCTGGGGTCGCCGAGCGCGAAGCGGATGCCGCGGATCCCGCCATCGGCCAGGATCTTCAGCTCGGCATCGGTGACCGTGGGATGGACCACGGCGACACCGCGGGCATTGGCTCCGAGCTGGGCGATCGCATCGAGCGTGACGCGGTTGTCGACCACATAGGCGGCCGGCGTCACCACCACGTTCCGGCTGGTCCCGATCCGCCGTTGCAGCAACCGATATTCCTCCACGCGCGCATTCGGCAGCATCCGCGCGCCCGGTTGCGGAGGCGGAAAGCGAACCGCGTCGTAGATGTGGTGATGGCAGTCGCAAGCGCCGGCGGGCGCTTTCAGCTTGGCCGGCTCGGTGCCGGAGGAATTCGGCACCTGCTCGGCGCGGCTCGGCCGCACCGAAAGTCCGGATGCGGTCGCCAATGCGGCCATCGACGCCTGCTTGATGAATGTGCGACGTGCGATCATCGTGCCCTCCCTGCCGAGGATTCCGAATACGGAGCAATCATTCCGCCCTGACGCCGGCCTCAGGCCGTTTTGGCGAAGCCGTAAAGCGCCTCCGGATTCTGCACCAGGATGCGGTTGCGTGTGGCCTCATCGGGCGCCCATTGCGCCATGAGGTCGAACAGCACCGCATCGTCGGGCTTGTTGGGCTCGCTCGGATGCGGCCAATTGCTGCCCCAGACCAGCCGTTCCGGGGCGGCCTTGACGTAGGCCTGCGCGATTCGGTTCACATCCGCGTAGCCGGGCGGGCCGTCCTTGCTGCTGTCATAGGTCACCGACAGCTTGACCCAGGTGCGGCCCTTGTCGAGCAGGCGGCGAATGATCGCGACGGCCGGATGATCGAGCCCGGCCGGCTGCGGAATGTGTCCCATGTGATCGAGCACGATCGGCGAGACCAGACGGTTCAACAAATCCTCGGACGCGACGATCTGCTCTGCGGTGGTGTTGAATTGCACATGCCAGCCGAGCGCATTCACCCGTTTCGAAAGGGCTTCGATCACCTCGGGCGTGGCGGTGCTGGCGGCGCCCGGCCGACCGCTGGTGAGCGAGAAACGGATGCCGCGAATTCCGCCGGCGTCCAAGGCCTTCAATTCGGCGTCCGTGATCCCCGGATAGATGATGGCGACGCCGCGCGCATTGGGGCCGAGCTGCTTGACGGCGTCCAGCGTCGCCATGTTGTCGCCGACCGTCGCCGGATAGGGCGCCGGCGTCACCACGATATTGCGGCTGGTTCCGATCCGGCGCTGCAGGAGCCGGTAGTCCTCCAGCCGCGCATTGGGCACCTGGTTCGCTTCGGGACGGGAGGGCGGAAAGCGCGCCGGGTCATAGATGTGGTGGTGGCAGTCGCAGGCCCCGGGCGGCGCTTTCAGCTTGGCGGGCTCGCTGCCCGACGAATTGGGCGCCGGCTCCGCGCGGCCCGGCGCGAGCGAAAATCCCGACGTGGCTGCGGCCAGGGCCGAGGCGCCCTTGATGAATGTTCGACGTGCGATCATGGAGTCCTCCGGGTTGCTTGAAATTCGTTTGCTTGAATGTCCGAGCCGGTTGCCGCGCGGCTCGGCGAAAGGTCCGGCGGCGGCTTTCGTGGTCGGCGCAGCGGCGCTTCTCAAGCCGGTTTCCCGAAGCCGTAGAAGGCTTCCGGATTCTGCACCAGGATTCGGTTGCGCGTCGCCTCGTCCGGGATCCACTGCGTCAGCAGATCGAACAAGACGGCGTCGTCCGGATGCTTGTCGCCCTGGGAGGGATGCGGCCAGTCGCTCGCCCATACCAGGCGCTCGGGCGCCGCCTTCACATAGGCCTGCGCCACCGGGGTGACGTCCGCGTAGGTCGGCGGACCGACCTTGGTGTCGATATAGGGAGCCGAGAGCTTGACCCAGGTGCGGCCCTTGTCGATCAGCCTGCGGACCGTGGCGAACACCGGATCATCGATACCGGCCGGCTGCCCCGGATGGGCGAAGTGATCGAAGATGACCGGCACCGGCAATCGCGTCAGCACATCCTCGATCGCGATGATTTGCTTGGCGGTGGTGCTGATCTGCACGTGCCAGCCGAGATCGGCCACGCGCTTTGAAAGCGGCTCGAGCATGGCGACGGTGGTGGGGCTGGTCGGATTGAGCATGAAGCGCATGCCGCGCACGCCGAGTCCGGCGAGCCGCTTGAGCTCGGCATCGGTCACGCTGGTGTCGACCACCGCGATGGCGCGCGCGGTGGCGCCGAGCGTGGCGAGGGCGTCGAGCGTGCAGCTGTTGTCGGTGCCGTAGGTCGAGGGCGTCACGATCACGTTGCGGGTGGTACCGATCCGCTTCTGGAACAGCCGATAGTCCTCCGCATGGGCGTCGCCCGGTCGCAGGGCCGCATCCGGCGCCGCCGGAAAGCGGCTGTTGTAGATGTGCATGTGGCAATCGCAGGTGTTGGGCGGGGCCTTGAGCTTCGGCGGCTCGGTTCCGGCCGAATACGGCACCGGCTGTGCGTCGCCCGACCGAATGGAGATGCCCGTCGTGGTGGCCGCGACGGCGGCCATGGTGGCGCCCTTGAGCAAGGTGCGACGTGCGATCATGTCTGCCTCCCGAAATTGTGCCGTCTGCTGCGGCACTCAAGTTCAGTATAATCCCAAAGTCATGCCGGTGTATCGGCCGGCGTTGCGCTTGCGTTGAAACCGAAATGAATCCGGGCCCGATCCCAATCGCCACGGCCGCAATGCTGGCGCGGCATGCGTGGAATGCCGGTGCGGCATTCATAGTGAATCCGAGACATCCACGGCCGACCCACGCCGCAGTGGACACGTGCCACCGCGCGTTGTAGACGATTCGTCATGCCCAAAAAGTCTCCGAATTCCACCGACAAGCATGTGGGTAGTCGCGTCCGCATGCGCCGCATGATGCTCGATATGAGCCAGACCGAGCTCGGCAACGATATCGGACTGACGTTCCAGCAGGTGCAGAAATACGAAAAAGGCACGAACCGGATCGGCGCCGGCCGGCTGCATGAAATTTCTCGCATCCTGCAGGTCCCGATCTCGTTCTTTTTCGAAGGCTCGCCGCGCGAGCCGGGTGCGCATGGTGAAGCAGACATGCTGCCGGTGCCGACCTATGTGACCGATTTCCTAGCCACCTCGGACGGCCTCGCGCTGACCAAGGCTTTTATGCAGATCAAGGATGCAAATCTGCGGCGTCGCATCGTCAGCCTGGTGCAGGAGATCACTGGCGGCGGGGGCGATTGACAGCCAGGCTGAAGAATCCCGGAACGTCGCAACCTATTGCAGGCCCGGAACCAGCTTCCTGACGGTCTCGACCATCTCGGGCGGCGTTTCATAGAGATTCGCGACCAGCCGCTCCAAATCTTCCGGCGAGCGATACGTCATATCGAGCTTCAGTCCGTCCGCCTCGGCGACGAGCGCGGGATCGTGCACCGCATCGGCGAAGGCCTTGCGCAACACGTCCACCCGCGCCTTGGGGGTGCTCGGCGGCAGCACATAGGGCCGCCCGAACTCGACGCTCGAGAACACGAAACGCATGAGCTGGCGCTGCTCGTTGGTCTTGGCGAAGTCGAAGATCGACGGCACCTCCTTGAGCTCCGGTATGGCGGCTTCCTCGGCCCGCAAGATGAAGCGGAGCTTGCCTTCGCGCAGCAGCTGCTCGTAGATGCGGAATTGCCCATAGGTGGCGCAAACGCCCTGAACTTCGCCGCGCTCCATGGCGAGCACCGCCTCGGTGGTGCCCTTATAGCCCTCGATGACGCGGAATTTGGTGCCGAGCACGTGGTTGAAGACGGTCGGCAGGATGCTGAGCGAGGAGCCGGCCCCGGAGCCGGCCACGATCAGCTCATGGGTGAACAGATCAGCCGCCGTCTTCACCGGCGCGTTGCCGTAGGCCACGCAGACGCGGCTCGGCAGCGACGTCGCGCCGAGCCAATTGAACAGGCGGGGATCGGCGGTCACATTGGCCTGTCCCATCCGGGCCTGGCTCGGGACGTTGCGCGAGAACGAGCCGAATACGGTTCCGTCGCGCGGCGCCTGGCTGTAAAGAAAGTTGGCCGCCGTGATGCTGGCTGCCTGCGGCATGTTCTGCGCAATGATGGTCGGCTCGCCTGGAATGTGCCGCACCAGATATTTTGCCAGGAAACGCGCCGCCAGGTCGTAGTCGTTGCCGGCCGGATGGCCGATGATCATGCGAATCTGCTTGTTGGCGTAGAAGTCCAGCGTGGTTTGCCCCCAAGCCCCGAACGGAGCGACGGCGGCCAGCCAGAGGGCGGCGACCCACAGGGC
>Ga0209069_10000663_pt1 | contig 16289 bp, 15 predicted proteins | sample Str013_2_FD_187202 | JGI IMG/M metagenome (GOLD analysis project Ga0209069, IMG submission 187202) | Freshwater sediment microbial communities in response to fracking from Pennsylvania, USA - Straight Creek_MetaG_SC_2013 (SPAdes) (version 2) | ecosystem: Environmental > Aquatic > Freshwater >...
CGCCTCGATCTCGATGCCGATCGCCGCAACCTCGCCGAGACCGTCGCACGATTGCAGCCGAGGTTGCTCATTCTCGACCCGTTCGTCCGGCTCCATCGCATCGATGAGAACGCCAGCAGCGAGGTTGCGCCACTGCTCGCTTATCTGCGTGAGCTGCAGCGCCGGCACAGTATGGCCGTGCTCGTTGTCCATCACGCCAAAAAAGGTGGCGGCGGTGTTCGCGCCGGCCAGGCGCTGCGTGGCTCCTCCGAGTTCCATGCCTGGGGCGACAGCAATCTCTACCTGCGCCGAGACGGTGAGGCTCTGACACTGACCCTCGAGCATCGCGCCGCACCGTCGCCCAAGCCACTCAACATCGAGCTGGCGAGCCGTGGGTTGGCCCTCGCACTTGAAGTGGCTGACCGACGCGAGGTTGAGGAGCCAGCCCCGGCCTCGCTCGACCAGCGCATCATCGCCGCGCTGGCCGATCGGTCTTTGCCATTCATGGAGCTGCGCGCCGCCTGCCGCGTCCGCTCCAACACCCTGCAGGAGAGGATCGGCGCGCTCACCGCCGCTGGCCGCATCGCCAAAACCGACGGCGCCTGGCGCCTTGTCGTCTCCTGAACAGCGCTCGCTTACCCTTACCCGATCCCGGCCTCTCTACAGCGTGAGGGTAAGGGAACGGGTACAGCGGTCGCGCCGACGTCTCTTCACTCCCTGGCGCACTTCTCTGGTTCAACCCCTGCGGAGCCACTTCTCTCGTCCCAGCCGCTCAATCCGTTCGCCGGCGCGCACAGGGGCGCTCAAGACCGGCCGTCGCTCCGACCTCGACCCAAGCGCCAACGCTCCCAGGCCGCGTCTTGAACGCTCCGAGCACGACGGCTCACTCGATCGGCATGGGCGAGCACCACTTCACTTGCGGCGCCAGCCATCAAATGCCGTGGCCGATGGAACATCGCAAAGCGCGATCATGCTCAAATGCGCCACCAAGGGACTTTCCCAGCGTGTTCCAGCCTGCTAGCGCAGATATCGGATCGGGCGTGCGCGAAAAAAGAGGGACACTCGATAGATACCGCTGCCGTGTCGGCGCGAGCACCGTGAAGGCGCCGATTTGGCTGCCCTGAAACACCTCGAAGACCGGCACACCGCGCTTTAGCGCCACCCTCTCAACTTCGTTCAGAATAGGAAAATCTTCCCGAAGCCGCCGTTCGAGACCTTGTGCCGTCCAGCGAGTATCCCGAAAAAGCGGTACCAGATCGCTCGCATGCATCCAGGGCCGGTTCATCCAAACCACACCCACCTGTAGATGTTCCAAGACGACCCTCAGGCCAGAGCTATGATCGTCATCGCCGTGTGTCAGTACGAGATTGTCGATGGTTCGGGTCCCGTAGTGCGTCACGATATGCTCGACCAACCGGTACCCGGTTTCCTCGTTGCCACCATCAATCACATGCACCCACGACACCCCGTCCCTTACGTACCGGAGAGTGATCGCGTCTCCACTCTTCTCTCCGCTGCCGACGGGCAGGAAATCGATCTCGTAACCCACCATCGTCGTGCTCCGACTTTGACCAGGCGCACCCTTCCCCTGCCTGGCCCATCTCACCGTGAGCAGCCTCTAGAATGATTCGACCCAACGAGTCCAATCGTCGCACCACCTTGTTGTGCACGACCATCGCCGATGCCATGTCAACAAAGCAACTGCCCATGATTTCGGGCGCCCCCCTTCAGAAATCGAGAATTCAAGCCTACGCATCTCACTCAGGGTCGGGCTGTCGTGAACCGAGCCCGTAACTCATCCTGCCAATGCATCGACGCCAGTCTCGGCCCTTCGGGCTTCCATCCCTGGCGCAGGGGCAGGCGAGGCCATGCACGACGAACAGCGATGCGCCGCGAGCGTCCTGCCGAGTTCTTCCACGTCATTTGTCGTCTGTCTCTTCCCAGTGTAGCGCGTCCCTCCCCGACGCAAGAGCTTGCGTCGCACGGAATGCCGCTGCTGTCCGGTCTGCTGCGCTCTCCTCCACTCGCGTTCCGGCCCATGCCGCGAAATTGCCCGTGCTCCCTCGATGGTGCGTCGGGGCCCCTTCCTCGCGCTTTGCGCCTTGGCCGCTGAAGGCGTCACGGCAGTCGTGCGCCAGCATGGCCAAGGAAGTGCAGATGTCACAGAGGATGGACGTTCACGAGCAGATCACCAACCGAATCGTCGAGGCGATCGAGAAGGGAGCAGGCGAGTTCAAGCTACCATGGCATAGGCCGGCCGCCTCGCTCGAGCGGCCGGTCAATATCCAGTCCGGCAACGCCTACCGCGGCATCAACGTGGTGACGCTGTGGGTCGAGGCACAACTCAAGAACTACGCGACGCCGGTGTGGGGCACCTACAAACAGATGCAGGAGAAGGGGTGCCAGGTCAGAAAAGGCGAAAAGGCCTCGATGATCGTCTTCTATAAGGAGCTGGAATTCGCCCGGGACGAACCGCAAGAGGGCGAGGACGACACCCGCTCGGTATGGATGGCGCGTGGCTACTGGGTGTTCAACGCCGAGCAGACGGACGGTTACACGCCGGTCGAGCGGCCACCCGTGCAACCGATCGAGCGCAATGCCCGCCTCGATACCTTCATCGCCAACACCGGCGCCGACATCCGGTATGGCGGACACTCTGCCTATTATCGCCCGTCCGAGGACTATATCCAGATGCCGGACGAGGGCGTGTTCACCGGCACGGACACGTCGTCGGCGACCGAGGCGATGTACGCCACGGTCCTGCACGAGCTGTCGCATCTCACCGGCCACAAATCCCGGCTCGACCGATTCTCGGTTCCGAGGAGCCGCGAGAGCACGGCGCGCGAGGAGCTTCTCGCCGAGCTATCGGCCGCGTTCCTATGCGCCGATCTCGGTGTGACGCCGCACCTGCGCGACGACCACGCCCAATACGTCCAACACTGGCTCGAGGCCATGAGAGGCGACAAGCGCGCCATCTTCCAGGCCGCCGCCGGTGCCAACCGCGCCGCCGAATGGCTGCACAGCAAGCAGCCCGATACGCCCTGACCTCACGTGACACAACACCCCGCTGGCCCTGGAGCAATCCGGGGTTTTTCTTTTTCACACGCCCTCTCGAAGGAGCGCGACCATGACCCGCAAGACGAAATCCGGCCCCGCACGCAGGGCGCCGACCAACGACAAGTTGGCGAAGACGACCAAGAAGACGAAACCCATGGGCACGACACCCGCCGCTCGACCGACCGCCGACAAGCCGCGCAAAAAGAAGCCGCCGACGATCCACAAGCTCGTCTGGCGCGACGTGACCTGCCGGGTCCGGCATACCCGCGACTACATCAGCGAGGGCTGGAGCCACATCGAGATCATCGTGCTGGCGCCGAAGGACGCACCGCTGCCGATCACGCAGACCGGATACCTATCGCATTTTCTCGACGAAGATGACTTGGCAACGTCCGGCGGGCCGGTCGCATTCTTCCTCGCCTGGCTCAATCGGGAGGCGAGGACGACGACCTGGGCGAAGGCCGAATTCAAGTGGCGGCAGCTCGAACTGTTTCCGCGATGACCACGACAAGTGCCCCGGCATCGGATGGGATGTCGGGGTGTTGGGCTCCACATCCAACTCAGAAAGACGCCCGCATAGGGACGTGCTCGAGCCCGCGATCGGTTAGCCGCTGTACGCTCCCAGAGCGGCCGACGACAATAAAATCCATAATGACGATAGCTCGAACTGCATCCGCGATGACTGTTTCTTCAATACCACCTTTTTCCACTGCGGTGGCGCTGTCGTTCATTCTGCGATTTGACTTGGCGTGAGCAATGCCTATAATTACTTCACTATTAGATAAATAAAAAAGTTATGATTGATACTACCACCATCTGAATCCGTTTTATCAAGGCAGCGAACTTCGAGCAATTGCGTGAGCTGCAGCGTGATATCCTTGCCGATGCCCAAACCAATCCCCTCTCGCCGTTCGGCAAGTTGCAGGCCGTACCGGTGCCACCGATGCTCGACACGACAAACTTGCTCCTCGCCTCACCGGCCGGCGACACACTCGTCCTCACCCATGAGGACCTGATTTATTCCTGTCGCGAGCCCAAATCCCTCGATACCGTCATTGCGCATGCCGCAACCGCGGGTGCTGCGCTCACCGGATACCTCGCAGCCCGCAGTATCACCAAGATCACCAGGGTTGGTCTCGTCGTACGCACGCTCAAAGGAGCCGAACTCACCGAGGTGGCGTCGGCCGCCTCAAATGTCCTGCTTCCCGGAAATACCGGGCCACTCAAAGCTTTCCTCAGCCAAGAGACGGCCGAAATCACGCGCAGTTCGTCCCACTACGACAATGCGATATATTTGATCGATATCAATCAGGACATGGGCATTTACGTCTCAAGCCTCGACCATCAACGCTACTTCACGCCGGCCCTCGAGACGTTGGATAGCGCCGCATTCGGCGATTTTCTTGCCACAACAGAGAGCTTTTTCAGGACGCAAACCAATACCCCGTATGACCTCGCATAATGACCCATCTTCAACAGCAGGGCCCTACCAACCCGCCGACCGCCCGATCCATTGCAATAGTGCCGGACACTACTCTGGCACAGGTCCTCGCCGTGCTCGGTCAGTCAGCCATCATCGATAGCTCTTCACGTCCTTTGCAGCCGGTCTTCTACGTTTCGCTTACAAACAATTATTATCAAGGAGGCACCCAGACCCTCGTGAACGGCTCCACCGTCGACAGCGTCACCGCCAGTGTACAGGCTCAACGCCCTGTGTCATCCGCATCCAAATGGTGGTGGTCGTGCCTAAAATTCATCTTCTTCGAAGCCACCGACTTCCTGAAAAAGTTCTGGATACCATAAAGAGACCCTACGGGGTCTCTTTTCCAATAATGCAGTAGAGGGTCGCTCGCCGATGTCGTAGGGTCGCGCCAGCTCCTTGCGGCTGGTGGTCGGAGTCGCGAATTCTCGCTTCATGTCGGCGACCTGCTCCGCCGACAGCTTCCGCCTGGCGCCGAACTTGACCCCTGCAGCTCTGCCGCGTGCGATACCTTCGGCGGCACGCTCCTTGATGAGGTCGCGCTCGAACTCTCAGATGGCGGCGAGCATGTGGGATGGCAGGCGTCTGGTCGGACCACCGGTGTCCATGCACTGGTCGAGCACGACCAAGTTCACCTTCTTTGCGGCGATATCGGCTTCACAGTGGAGTTCCGGTCTTTGTCAGAGTCTGCCAACGATTATTTTCAGAGAATTCTATCAATCTCACCATACGAAATCTCAGAAACCATCTTGAGAGCTTTCAACTTAATGATGATGGGTCTCCAGTACAATTGCAGGAATTTCGTGTTCTTGTCTCAAAATGACATGTCGAAATCTGTCTCCATGCTTGCCAACACGTCGATCTTGGAGAATCATGCTTGAATAAAAAAATCCGGAAAATTCGTCTCGAGACCCTGCAACAGGCGTTCCATCTCCGTTTTCTTGAGGCGTGCCTCTGTAGGATACGAACGAAGTACATTGTTTTCGTCGTCCGTAAGTGGAAGGCTGACTTCCAAACGCGCCAGCGACTGTTTGGTCTTGAGAAGAACGAATTCCGTTATTCAATCGATGTATTTACGTCAAAATTCGTTCATGAATACATGCAGCTCTAGCGTTCGATAAAACGCCATATCGCTTTCGGTAATTCAATATCTTGAATTTTTCATTAAGGAATCCAAGAGCTCATTGAAAACTCAATCTTGCTGCGGTAGCCTCTGTAGATCTTCGAGGAGTCAGGGGATTTCTGGGTGCATAGTATGATGGTAAAAAAATAAAATCTGAAAGAACCGAGCCAAGTCAATAATACCACACAAATTATTAAAAAGCAACTTTTTGCGAACGTTTCTGTGCCATTACTATTGCCTAATGTCGTGGTGACATCTATCCCGCTCTTGGAAGCGGCAGGGCAATATCTCCATTCAGGCTGGAGACCACGTGCCAAATCGCGCTTTTCCAAATCTTCTTCTGGCAGACGGCGCCTGTCCCAGCACTATCTTCTCTCGACTCTCCCGTCGTCCCGCGGACGCAACTCCCTCAGGACTCGTAGGATATGAACTCGATCGGCGGCGATATAAGTCACGAACTCGATTTGCCGCTCCCCGGCGAGTACATGGACATGACCCACTCCGTTGTCGCGCGGCGCTACAAGCAAGACAGATTTATGAGTCAGGCGCTCAAGTTTCGCGAGCAGGGCACCACCGACGTCGTCCGGCAAGCCGTCACGCTCCATGACGATGTCCTCCCGCAGGGCATCGAGATCGTTCACGGCGGTCTGCTCCGCCGACAGCTTCGAACGGGCCCCGAACTTCACTCAGTGCTCCTTGGCGCGGGCGATGCCTTCTGCCGCGCGCTCCTCGATGAGGTCGCGCTCGAAGCCGATGGCAGCGAGCATGTGGAACAACAGGCGCCCGGTCGGCGTACCGGTGTCGATATGCTGGTCGAGCACGACCAGGTCGACCTTCTTGGCCGCGATCTCCGCCGTGATCTGGGAGAGGTCGAGTACCGAGCGGGCGAGACGATCGAGCCTCGTCATCACGAACTGGTCACCTAAATGGCTCATCACATGGAGTTGCGACATATGAACGAATCCCACAGATAACATAGTCGATACGTTCTCAAAAAAGAGATTTCGCGTATAAAGTTGCAATTTCGTTCTTTATGCTGTATAATAATACAGTTTATATCTTAAAATACGCTATGGATGAATGATTACAAAGTCTGGAAAAAGGAATAGGAAAGGAAAAGTTATTCACGGCACAAGAGTTGGACTACGATCTTACCGCCGAGCCTACCGCCGCGATGCTGTCGAAAGTATGCTTCGCCGATTTGAAATCGGCAGGAAATGAAGGCCCTGAGGATAGAAAGCTTTTGATATCGAAGTTGTCACCCGATGACGCCGTCCGTGCTCTTATTCAGCAAGGTATGCTGACACCACTGGAGCGCCACAATGTAATCGAGAGCTTCGGTGATCGCCAAGTGTACACAGCCTTGATTGCGGGGTGATGACGATTTCTCACAGATGCAGAGACTTACCGTTTAATCGAGAAGATACCTCCTTCACTCGCAATGAGCACCTTAGCGGCGTGATGACGATTTCTCACACGTGTAGAGTCTTTCCGTTTAATCGAGAAGATACCTCCTTCTCCCTCACTCGCAATGAACACCTTATCCGTCATAACAACACTTGCAGCATACGGGTCATTTACGGATTCCGAGCTCGACTTAATTGTCAACAAGGTGCCAGCCTCAGAAATCCGACTTCATATCCCTCAATCATTGGGGGAGAACCTACGCAACAGACTTATTAGAAGAATGGGCCCTCAAGACGCACTTATCGCGCTACGAATTCAGAGTGATCTGAGCCAAGCAGAACGCCTCACGATAATAGCTCACCTCGGCTCTGAGGGCGCGATACATTTCCTGCTAAGCTGAACTGAATTTCCGGAAGCTGAGCAGCGAGCACTTCTGATTATGGTCGCCCCTTGAGATCTACATCTCTTGCTTGCGAAGCCAGTAAAACTCTCTTCCGAGGTGCGAGCCAAACTCTTGAAGCAATGACTTCCAGACAACCATGTAATACCGTGCCTATATATGTCATCCAACAGTCAATTACATAAAGTATTTGAATTGACAATCGCAGAGCAAAAGATGCTTACCGAGCGTGTTCAATCACAAGATGCGTACAACATTATTCGCTTTGACGCTTGAGATTGGGATGCGAGCCTTAGGAGTCTGCTGTTGCAGAGACTGGACTCGAAATCGGCAGTAAAAATCCTCAAGGATCATGCGTGGCCACTTCCATTCAAGCCGCTAACATCAGAAGAACGCGCTCTTCTTAATACCAAAGTGCGCCACATGTAGCAGTCTGAATCATCCCAACGATCCACGAGACGATTGACAGCCAATTTCCACCGAACACGCCGACAACGGAGATCACGTTAGCAGCTCGATCATGATGCACGGAGCAGTCCGAGAAGCATTGCGACTGCTTGACGAGCGCACGACCCGAGACGCGACATTGAGCAACAATGCTCGCGCCAAAATAAACGCAAGAATTTCGGATATTGCTCATTTACTTCGATAGTGGACCATAGCGCAAAATCTACAATACCACCCTTTCACTCATAGTCAGCGCATCATCCTGTTCGATGCCGAGATAGCGGGCTGTATTCTCGATGCTCTTGTGCCCGAGCAGCAGTTGCGCCGCGCGCAGGTTTCAGGTCTGCTTGTAGAGCAGTGCCACTTTAGTGCGCCTCAGCGAGTGCGTGCCGTACTTCATCGGGTTGAGCCCGCAGAGCTGCACCCAGTCCTTGACCAGACGCTCGTATTGACGGGTCGACAGATGTCGGCGCGCGCCACTCAACGACCCGAACAGCCGGTCGAAATCGAGCTTGCCGGTCTCGACTATCCGTGCCTTGAGGCAAGCCTGCGTTTCCGGTCCGATCTCGAATGCGACCTCGCTTTGGGTCTTCTTCTGCACCACCTTGGCGCGGCCCTTGATCTTGACGTCGCCGCCAGTGACGAACTCGGTGATGTCGTGGACGGTAAGACTCACGAGGTCGGAAGCTCTGAGCTTACTGTCGATGGCGAGGCAGAACATCGCGAGGTCGCGCGCATTGCCGCCCATGCGCAGGCGTAGCTTGATCGCCTGAACCTCGTCGGGCTTGAGCGGTGGTTTCGGCCCCACGAGCTTTCACTTGTTCCAAGGACCAGTCGCAGAATAAATTTCAGTTCTCATGGTTCGGAATGGTAAGTCGGGTAATGACGATATTTTATGCACGACCCGACGGAATGCAAATCGAAAGAATGATCGCGGGGCGTTTACCGGCGTATCAAAGCCACAGATTGCGACATGAACTGTGTCGGCTTCTATGTAGAAGCGGACATAACAACATTTAGAAGGAACATTTGCAATTGCATCCCAATTGAGTAACATAAAAGTATCCCATATCTTTAACGATGCATCGTTTCAAATACGACCAACTCCGCAATAACCGTATCGAAGAAGTGCTCGAACTTCTCAAGAAGGATATCTCCTGCGAAGCCGAGCAAGCCTACCACGCCATACAGCCTACAGACCTCAGAGCCATCAAATCACGCTGCATCAGGTCAGGCGGAACGTTCCTCGTCATGTATATCTATGATCACCCAAGGTGAACTATTGCACTTGAAAACCTCGGGCACAACCGCGGTATCATTCGCTTCTTCCACCTCATCGGTAACAATAGCGGTTCTGAGTCGCTGGCCGGTCTGATGTTTCGTCGCGTCATGGAATTCGCGGATAAACGTGGCTATAAATCAATCTATCTGGAGGCAAGCCCCATTCAGGAGTTCGATCTCAAACACCGTCATATACGATTGGCACGAAGGCTTCCAAAATTCATCGAGCGTCTATCAAACTGACCGCTCTATGTCACTACCGTGTCACTTTGGCGTCGTCGTTAATCGTCCCACCCGGAACAGTCATTGTGATGTCGCACTCGCCTGATCGGTCCCAAAACTCGAGTGTCTCACAATCCCTACTTCGGGAGACGGGCTTGCGAGATCCCTTTCCGCCCCCGGATATTACCGCACCACTTTGCGTATCCGCGCGCAGCAAACACTCATAATCGCCAATGAAATCAAGCATGCTGCCATCGCAACCATTGACGCGATCGCTTGTCCATCCATGTCGCTGGAAAGACCACCCGTTAATGATCCAACTGCAATACCCACCGTACCGAATAAAATAATTCGGTTTGCGTTTTCGGGCGCCGGGCCAATACAATTCGCCCGTGAAAATGCCATAATTACCGGCAAAAATCCCGAATAACCAAATCCCAGAACGCCGGCGCCGAATATCGTCAAATAATACGAATTGTTATTCAAAGATAAAATAATATTTGCAACAAATATCGCTGCCAATGACGTCACAACGGAGATCGAAACAAAGCCTTTGTCAAATAAAATAGAATACAGTAAGCGGCCAATTATAGCCAAGCATGAGAATGCCCCGAGAACGGTTGTTCCGCCTCCCGCGGCAACAGAAGGCATTGACGGCAAAGTCGTCAGGCTGAGTGTCGCCCCAAAAAACGTTAAGAAGCATGCGCCAACAATTAACTCGATCGGCAGAATTTTTTCTGTTGCGGGCAACGACAGTCGCGGAATTAATCCATTGGGCTTTCGGCGGACGATCAAGTGCGTCAAAGTCAATTGCACCACTCCCGCTGTTGCAATCACTAGCAATAACCCCCTCCAGCCGAGTCGCGGCTCTAGCAGGTCTAATAGGAAACTCCACAGCCAAAACGCAACTAGCTGTCCGAGGGTCGGAATAGCAACTGCAATTGCTTGATGCTTCGGCAGCCATGTCCCGGCCAGTGCTGCTAACGGTCCCAAAAATGCGGCGCTACCAAAAAGTGGGAGAGCGATTCCAAGCAGCAAGAAAAACAATATAGCATTCACGGAGTAGTAACAAGCCACGCCAATGATTACATTTGAAAGACCGGACCAAAGAAAGAGTCTCTTATAGCTTGTTTCATCGAATAATTTGCCGCAGGCGTAGCTTCCCAAGCCAACCATTACGAAAAATGCCGCATACAGTAACGATACCACAGAGACTGAGACGTCGTAATCTAAGGCAATTTGCTTCTTAGCCACTACCGAAATAACTGCCGGTCCCATCGATGAAAGAACCAGAAAAAAGGAAATGATAAAATTAGCGATCAGACCGGCATCAATCGCTTCTCGATCCGGATGTTTGTTAGTAATCACGTTAAACGCTCACAAGCGGCAGGCAACTCTCAGGCGTAGAACTTGCCCTATAATCCAATCAGAAAATCAGGGTCGATTGATGGAAGTTCGATAATCTTCAATAGTTCTTGAACGGTTGCAGGTCTTGTTCGCGATATTTTCCGAGCAGATTCTAGGATCGGATCCAGCATGCTTTCATCGTAGCAAAACTCGACCTCAAGCACGTCCGGATACTTGCGCGTCTCTTTCGACTCTTTGCGCTTCTGCACTCGAGTCGTCGACATTTCGACAACTCGCTCTGCGGCAGCAACAACCGTCGCAATGTTGGGGCGAAACCACCGCACTCCACGGTGTGTCTCATTATGCTCCTCCAGGTGATGCATTCTCCATTGTCGCAACGTGCCTGGGACGGCGTCCCATTCGAGGAACTTCATCGGCCCAAGGAAATTTCCAATTGACGGATCATTGTCTCCATACGTCGCAGCGAAGTAGCATCCTGTCGCGTCGTGCAGCAGCGACCTTAGAAGTGTAAGGGAGTTAAGCGTCCATTGTAGATTGAACCCGTTGAGGATGCACTGTTGTGTTCCGGTCTCAAGGAACTTGCTGATACGGATTGCGTCGGGGCCATCAATAACAGGCCATTCTTTGTCCCAAACGATGCACGCCGCGACGATCTCCTTTCCTCCCGTCAGCTCCAGCTCAAAAGTGAAAACAACCTGACTATCCATCTGCCTCAGGATCTGTGTGACGTCCCTGGGCATGATCATTTCGGTCGGGTAATTCTCGTAGAATGTTGCCACACGCATAGCGTTCAGAACTGCGTCTCTCACGTCTGTAGGTAGCATATCCGCGTCAGATTTCGAGACGCGCCCCTCCGTCTCAAACACCTGCCGTGTCAGATGCAACCTATGTCGTGTGGTGGACATGCCCCGCTCCCTCCGCAATGCCTTGAAGTTGATCACATCAGGCTCAGCGGGTCCAGAGACGGTTGGCAGGAAGATGGGATCATTCATGGGCATCTCTCCAACGCGGAGGAGCTGCCGCGGCGCTCATCCTATTGAACTGTTACCACTGGGACACTACTTCATGCAATAGCAATTGCATGGTGCAAACATGTTGCATGGTGCAACCACTTGTGCTATCTCGTTGGTCCGCGACGGCTTGCAGGCCGCCGCGCCGCCGGGCGTGGCACTTAAAAATGAAAGGAATATCCTATGGTTATCGCGGAACTACTGGGGAGCGCGCTTGCAGACCGCAACCTATACGAGAGATTGGTCCGACAGCTGCGTAGCATAGCGCAGCAAGACCTGCGTGGTGCTGATAGCCGAAAGACGGAACTCGCCAGTAAGGTGAAGGCGTTCATCGAGTGGCTAGATGATCGGAAGCCGGAGTTTGCGGGCGTTCCCGAACAAGCAGATAAGTTCGCAAGACTAATCGACTTGTCACGAGGCTACGAGGAATGCACCAAGTATTACCTCAGAAACGTTGGTGTTAACTCGTCCACTATTTGGCGTTGGGCGAATGAAAAGAGCCGTCCAACCAAGTATATTGGTGAGCGCGTCATTGCAGAGGTGCGCACGTTGCTAGTCCAATTGCTTTGGCACGAGTGTGACGAAATGGGACTGACGACACATGACGAGCGAGCGTAAGGCCTTCCACCAAGCTGTTTTTGTGCTTGTGTGTGGCATCCTGATGCGGAACGGATGCGCCAAAGGAATTGCGTACCTTGCTCAAGGCATGTCGTGGGAGGACACTCGCAGCTGACGAGATGCACATCAAAAATGCATCTCGTCAGCGTCCAATCACTTCAAATTAAGCTTAAGAAATACTTTATTATACTTAATTGCAGAGCAGACGTAAGCTTGCTTCGCTCGATTATTACTTTCGCTCGGCCCTCCCCAGCGCAAGGTCGGCGCTGATGCCGCCTCCCTCCTCCACTCCGGCCCCCAAGGCTTCCCGGCGCTCCTCGCATGAGGTGCGCTGGGGCCTCCCCAGCGCATCGCTTTGCGCGTTGGCCGCTGAAGGCGTCACGGTAGTCGAGCGCGAGCATGACCAAGGGCCACTCGGATAATGTCACAGAGGACAGACGTTCATCAAGCGATCACCGATCGAATCAGCGCGTGCGTCTCGTACCTCATCGGCTGCTATGGCAGCCGACTCCTCACCTGCGCATCTGTATCCTCCCACTGCGCCTCTCGCTCGTAGGAAGCCGCGATGCTCTCGATCATGGTGCTGACGAACGGAAACGTGTAGGCGAGCGACTGCGCGATGGCTCGATATCGCGCCGCGAGTTCTCGCTCCTGGTTGCCCCCTTCGCCCCGCCAGACCACACCGCGACTGTTCCGCTCCGCCACATGGAACCCCTGCGCGACGTGCTCTACCGCCATCCACTCGATCGCCTCGCAGATATCGGGGTTCGGCCAAGCTCCCAGCGCGGTCTTCGCGGCGCGCGACAAGAGCTGACCTATACGCTCATCGCCAATTTCTGCGCGTCCCAAAGTTTTCAGCTCGCTCCGCACGGTCTTCAGCCACGCTTTCAGTCTCTCGATATCGATTTTGCCTTGCTCGTCCATGCCGGGGAGCCGCTTGATACGGTCCAAGAGCCGGTAGGCGGCGGTGGCCGCTGCCTCCCGCTTCGCCGCGTCCTGGATGCCAATCTCGTCCGGGTCCTTCCCGCCATCATTCCGGCGGAACGCCAGTGCCACCGCCTGCACGAACAGTGCCGGATTTGCGCAAATCTGGCTCTCGAGGTTCGGAATGCCGTACTTGCCGTGTTCGAGCGCCTCCAGGAACTGAAACTCGAGCGTCGCCAACTCATCCTTGCTGACATCCGCGCGCGCGTTCAGGCTCTTGAAGGCTTTGCTGACATCATGCTCTGACAACCGAAAAATCGGAGGCGGTTCCTGGGATGTGGTTGCCACCGCCCGAAGCAGTCGCTTCAGGCGGCTCGTCTCCACCTTCGACCAGTCGAGATGGACGGCGTGAAACGCCGCCAGGGGCCGTTTGGCATCCACAAGACGGTCCGCCGCTTCGTTGACGTCAGCTTCGACGTCGAAGACGACGTGCGGGAACACCCTCTCCCAGTACGACGCCGTTAAGTGTGGGGCATGCCTGTCCAGGGCACGCCATGTCGAAGCACGAAAGGGCAGGCTGAGACAGTATGTGAGAACTTCCTCATCGCCCCACCCGTCGTGCACTTTCGCGCCCAAGAATCCGATGGGGTCCGGATGCTTCGACAGCAGGCCGCCGAGCGCATTCAAGTAAGTGGCCTCTCGTTCGCCTTTGGCGGATTTGATGAAATGCTCGGCGAGGCGTGCTATGGCATCCGGGTCCGTAATCGCCTCGGGAAAGATCGCACCGATCACGTGGCTGGCCCCGGCGCCTTGCAGCAATCGGTCGATCGCTGCCACATCGCCGGCCGCCCAGATCTCCGCTATCGCAGCCGTCCGGTCGCGGCGGATGCGCTCCTCGCGCGCGCTATAGTCGTAGTCTTCCGCGTCATAATCCTCGATCGACTCCTCCACCCATTGCTGCTTGAAGAGCCATTCATGCCGAATGACGGGATATGACGATTCCAGTTTCTGTCGTGCGGCGCGCGCGTGCGCCGCGTTCACCGCCGAGACGCCCCTCTTTTTGCTACGACGTGTGAAAGCGTACCTCCGGATGCGTTCGCGCAATGCGGCTTTCTTTGCGTCGTCGTTCCGGCGAGCAGCCCACTCCTCAATCAGTTGCCAGACCCGCGTTTGCAGGTCCTCCGGCAGAGACTGAAGGTGCTCGACGAGATCCCCCAGGGTTTGCTCGGTGTGATGAGGCCAGGTCAAGGCGATATCGACGGCCTTCCTGACGAATTGAGCGCGCTCGCGATGCGACACGCCCCGCCCCGCTCCTGAGGCATCATTACGCCAGTTTGGTCGATGGCTGTAGCTTCCGGTCTGGTGGCTTTCCAGCTGGGCGATGCAGATGCGCCAGCCTACCTCCGGGAATTTCTGAGCCAAACGCTCGAGCGCAGCGATCCGACACTCGATCGGCGCCGAGGTCTGGGGCAGCCAGGATCTCAGTATGTCCGCGAGAGAGTTCTCGGGCTTGTTGACCCAGTTGTCGTCGATCCGCTGCATCGACAATTCCCCGAGGACATCTACCACCCGGACGAGAAGATCCTCCCGCCATGCAAGGGTCTCCAAGGACCAGAGCAGACCCGTGCGGGGACAGCCCGAGCCAAACACACCGGACTCGGCCGGCGTCAGCAGCCCCATGACCGCACGCTCGTTTCTCAAGTCGCGCCCGATGATAGACAGGAATTTCTCCGGCGCCGCTTCTGCGAGCAGCGGCAAGTTATGGTTCTGCGACAGGAAGCGGTCCAGAGAGACGGGCTGCAGCAGCTTGCGCACGAACGCTTCGATTGCCGATTTCGCGTCGAACCCAAGCCTCTTGAAGAACAGGTCGTTGCCGTGCACGGCGAGCAGCACGAGCGTTTCGGCTATCCCCTTGCTGATGGCGCCGGAATGCGAGCGGACTTTGCCGTAAAGGCTGGCGCACCACCGCTTATCCTCGGGAAGATCGAGTGACGGATCGCGTTCGGACAGCACGCATTCTGCAACAAACAGGAAATTCTCTAGGTCTTCACGCACCATGAAGGGCGCGATCGCGAACAGCGCATCGATCTTGCTGGCGACGCCGCGGTAGTTTCCGATCGACCACACCGGAGCATCATCCAGTTGCACGAGCGCGGACACATCGCGTTCCGTGTCATGGCCGCTGGCCAGGAATCCGACGATCTCGACGTCCGCATTCGAGGCGACGTGCCATGCGCCGACTAAGGTCGCCGCGACCAGCTTTCGTGCTCTCTCTGAATCTCGTGCCCATTCGGGCGTCTTGATCGCCGCGGACACCGCGAGACGCCGTCGCAAGATGGTGGGAGACCGGCCCGACTCTCGTCCCAGCCGCTCGACCCGTTCCTCATCAAGACCCATCTTCGCCAGGGCAGCTTTGAATTCAGAGTGACTGAGCAGGTCGAGGCCGATATCGGGATCGGTGTCGACGGCATTTCTCGGCCGCACGACGATGCTATGAAAGCTCTTGTGGAGCGTCCCGAGTTCGCGCTCGACCTCGAACGAGGTCGCGACCATCACCATGCTGCCGGGCGCAGCGCTTGCAAGCTTCCTCGCGGCGTCCGGTGTGTCGACGACCAGCACGTCATCGCCGGCTCGCGGCACGGTCGCCCCGGTATCGCGGAAGAGGCAATCGATGAAGGCGAGCGCCTCGGCGCGGGAATCGGCCGCGATGATGAGTGGTTTGGATGGCGGGGCCGCCAACCACGATTTCAGTGTTTCCCGGCTAGCCGCGAGCGCGGGCAGCAAAAGCTCGCGCGCAAGCCGCGGATCGGCGGCCTCGCTCCAGGCCATCCAACAGTCGTCCAGGGTGCGAAGCCCCAGCACGCCGGGCAAATCCGCGCCCGGTATGGCGAGCCGGCGCAAATGCCCGCCCGTCGCCAGCAGCAGAGCCCGGTAGCCGAACCGCTGACCGCCGGCGAGAACCACCTCATGCGC
>Ga0209069_10000667_pt1 | contig 16276 bp, 19 predicted proteins | sample Str013_2_FD_187202 | JGI IMG/M metagenome (GOLD analysis project Ga0209069, IMG submission 187202) | Freshwater sediment microbial communities in response to fracking from Pennsylvania, USA - Straight Creek_MetaG_SC_2013 (SPAdes) (version 2) | ecosystem: Environmental > Aquatic > Freshwater >...
ATGATAGAGTGTCATCGCATGGACCCGATGTGGTCGTCGAAGCCGCTGGCGTGTTGCAGGCTTTCCCCGAGGGCGTCGATCTGGTCGGCAACCACGGTCGCTACATTATCCTCGGCCTGTGGGGCGCGATCGGCACCCAGCCGATCAGCCCGCGCGACATGACCACCAAGAACATCACCATCGCCGGGGCGACATTCCCCAAGCCCAAGCACTATCACGAGGCACTTCAGCTCGCGGCAAGGCTGCAGGGCGAATACCCGTTGGCTGAACTGGTGACCCATCGTTTTGGCATTGCCGGTGCGCTGGACGCGCTTGAGGCAACCGCCAGAGGCGCTGTCATCAAAGCCATTATCGATCCCCAGATCGCCTAGAAATCTTTGCCTGAAGCCAGGAGAAAAGTCATGTCCGAAGCCGCAACGATCGACTCTCGCAATCGCAGCCCACGCCCCGCACACGTTCCGCCTGAACTGGTGCGCGACATCGACATGTATGCGCTCGACGGGATCGAGGAAGGTTATCACGAGGCTTGGAAATTGCTCCAGACCCCTGACATGCCCGAGCTTGTATGGACTCCGCTGACCGGCGGGCACTGGATTGCCACCCGCGGTCATCTGGTCAAGGAAATCTATGAAAATCCCGACCGCTTCTCCAGCGAAATCATCTTCCTCCCCAAGGAAGCCGGCGAGAAATACGCTATGGTACCGACGCGGATGGATCCGCCCGAGCATACGCCCTATCGCAAGATCCTCGATACCGGCCTCAACCCATCACAAATCCGCAAGGTCGAGGACGCAGTTCGCGCAGCTGCAATCGAGCTGATCGAGCCGATTGCCAAGCGCGGCCACTGCGACTTTGCTGCCGAGTACGCTGCGATCTTCCCGGTCAGGGTATTCATGGCCATGGCAGACCTGCCAATGTCCGACGTGCCGATGCTATCGAAATTCGCCGAGGACATGACGCGGCCCGCAGGCGATACGCCTGAGGAAATGGCGGCGACACTGGACGCTGCCAACAAGGGCTTCTTTGCCTATGTCGATCCCATCATCCGCGCGCGCACCGGCGGCAGCGGCACCGATCTGATCACGATCATGGTCAATGGCAAAGTCGATGGGCAGCCGCTGGCGCATGACAAGGCGCTCGGTATGATTTCGCTGTTGCTGCTGGGCGGCCTCGATACCGTCGTCAACTTCCTCAGCTTCTTCATGATCTACCTCGCGCGTCATCCCGAGAAAGTCGCCGAAATCCGGGGCGACGAGCTAAAGTTGCGGCGCGGTGTGGAAGAATTGTTCCGGCGTTTTCCGGTGGTATCTGAAGCCCGGATGGTGGCGAAGGACATGACCTATCGAGGCGTCGAGCTGAAGCACGGTGACATGATCTTGCTACCGACCGTGCTCCATGGATTGGACGAGGCGGAGAACGAGAATCCGCTGGACCTCGACTGGGAGCGCAAGAACGTCAATCACGCCACATTTGGCGGTGGGCCGCATCGCTGCGTCGGCCTGCACCTTGCGCGGCTCGAGGCGACGGTGACCTTGCAGGAATGGGTGAGGCACATCCCCGAGTTCAGTCTCGCTCCGGGAGCACAACCGACCTACAATTCGGGTATCATCGCATCGGTGCAGAATGTGCCGCTTGTCTGGCCAACGAGCTGAACCTATGCTGTGCCGCAATGCTCGGGTGCAGCAGCAGCTATATCGAGCGCCTGCATTATTGCGATCCGCCCAACACCCAGATTGATTGCATTCTTGAGGTGAACGCGAAATCCGGAGCGGAAGCGGTGGCTGGGTGCGGCATCGCAGGCGAGAGCGGCCAACTCCTTGATCCGCGCACGGACCGTGCCGCTACGCCAAGGAATTGCACAATAATCAAAAAACCCGACAAAGATGTCAGGCGACAGTCGCAACATTGATTCAAGAAAACCTGGTAATTCCTCAGAAAAACTCGCCCAAAATGGATCGTTGCCGACGTGCTTGTCCCACAGCATCTGCCGTTCGTTATCAAGCGGCGCGCTGGGATCAACCAGCTCGCGCCGTGACGCTTCTTCTAGCACCGCAGTCGAGCTTATCATCAAGCTGTGAACACCCAGGCCCGATGCCAGCGCAATGATTTCCTGGACTTGAGCGATGCTTGCCCCGCTGTCGAGCGCTAGGCCGATCGCTTCTCTGACAGCTGCTCGATCGAGCGCAGTCACAGATGCATTGGCCGCGAGTCTAATCAGCGCCTCCGCCGTTTGATCTAATGGCTGCCCGGCAGGCAGCTCGGCGGTGAGCATTTCGGCCTCGGCGCGCAGGTTGGCGATTGATATTCCACTCATATCTTCAGGCATCGAACATTTTTCCCCGTCAGTCAACTTAAGCGTTGACTGACGTCTGCTGATAGTACAATATCACATTATTGGGAGATAAGCGTGACTACGCTCGAGCAACGAATCCAGAAACTGGAAGACCGCGCTGAGATTCAAGATCTCGTCGCGCGCTATTTCAAGGTGACGGACGACGATGACGAGTCGGCGCTGGCAGATTGCTTCACGCGCGATGCACGTTTCATTGCCAGCGGCTTCGATGGCGGAACTGGCCGCGGCGGCGTGATGGAGTTCCTCAAGGCTGCCCGTTCGACGATGCAACAGACCGTCCACACACCCAACTATGTCCACATCGCGTTCAAGGGGCCAGATGAAGCCGAAGGCACTGTCATGGCGCATCTTGAAATAGGCATCGCAGGAACCACGGTGTATGCTGCGGTGCGCTATCTCGACAGCTACGCTCGCGACGACGGCCAATGGCGCATCGCCTTGCGAGAAATGCGTGCGGTCCATGTTTGCAGCTGGGACCTTGTCGCCAGCTCGATGACCGACCCTAACAATGTGCGGTGGCCGGGCGCTAAGCCAGCACCATCTGATTTTCCGAGGAAAACTAATTAGGCGGAAAATTTTTTGCCTTCGTAGTCAACGATAGTGTTGAGAGAAGTTCATCATGACGGCGCAGATCAAAGCCGCAAAGGGGAGTATCTAGAATGACCAGGAACCAATCAGTGGCACTTCGCCATGCGCTGCTAACCGGAATATCAGTTGTCGCGGCGACATCGTTCGTAGCGCCAGCCTTGGCGCAGAGTGAGCAGCCGCAAGCCGCGGAAGATGATGCTGCCGGCGCAAACGACATTGTCGTTACCGCCCAGCGCAAGGAAGAGAAGCTTTCCAGGGTGCCGGTTTCGGTGGTGGCTTTCAACGCAGAGACGCTTCAGTCCAAGGTTATCAACAGCGAGCAGGACATGGGCACGCTGGTTCCTGGCCTGCAGGTCAAGAACGGGCAAACCTCCAACCAGTTGAGCTACTCGATGCGCGGGCAGACGCTGGACCCGTTCTCGGGAGCCAGTCCGGCTGTGCTGACCTACCTCAACGAAGCGCCCTTTAATCCCTATAATTCCGCCTCCAGCCTTTTCGATCTTGGCTCGATTCAGGTGCTCAAGGGGCCGCAGGGCACGCTGTTCGGTCGCAACGCCACTGGCGGCGCGGTGCTCTATACCACCCCGATGCCGGGCAACGAGGTTGCAGGCAATCTGGTGGTGCGCGCCGGCTCGCGGAAGTTCATCCAGGTGCAGGGTGCCATCGATCTGCCGCTGGTCAAGGACGTCCTCGCGATCCGTCTGGCGGGCGACTACATCAAGGATGACGGATACATTCGCAATATCAACACCGGCAATCCGCTTGGTGGCAAGGACAACAAGTCCGGGCGCATTACCATCCGGTTCACGCCGGGCGATGTCTTCAAGAATACGACAGTCGTTCAATACAGCGACTTTGGCGGCACGGAAGGCGCGGGCAATCTGCTCAATTATTACACGTTCCCCAATGCGGCAGGCCAGCAGTTCATCAAGAATGGCCTGACAACCCTTCCGAACACCACCGGCGGCGCGCTGACTTCGACGTTGGACACGGTCTACAACGCATTTTCCGGTCTCTTGTTCAACCGGGCGGGCAACAATCTCGGCGACAGCAACCTGACTCCAGGACCGGCGATTGCGCCCGGCAGGTGGCCAGGCGGGGTTGCGGGCTATGCGACTTGGTCGCGCGCGCATCCGTTCGAGACCTGGCTCCAGTTCGATACGCCGCACAAGGGGCATAGTACCTTCGTCTCGAATACGACTGAAGTAGATGTCTCCGACTCGGCGAAGATCAAGAACATCTTCAGCTATATGAACACCTTCTCGCTCGTCTCGGGCAACCTTGCCGGGGGTCCGTTCGGAGCTCTGTGGCTCTATAACGAACCCGGCAATCTGAGCGGCCTTTCCGGCCAAGGTGGACCCGGGGGGCAGTCATTCAGTTCGACCCAGTTTTCGGACGAATTGCAGGTGCAGGGCAAATTGGCGGATGACCGGCTGGGCTATACCGTCGGTGCGTTATATTTCTCGCTGAAGCACTTCGATATCATTCCCGTGCATGTCGGGTCGGAAATCAATCCTGCCTTGGGAGCCGCCGCAGCTTTCGGACTGCCTGCCGATATCGACTATACTTCAAATACGTCGGACATTTCAAAGGCGATTTTCGCACAGTTTGATTACAAGATTACAGATCGGCTGACGGTTGCCCTTGGCGGACGCTATACTTGGGAGAGCGTCAGCCTTTCGCAGGCCAAGGGCAGCCTCTTCACTATATTGGGCATCACCACGGTCGGTGCCGTCCAGCACAGGGACCTGTCTGCACCGGCCTGGACCTTCAATCTGCAATATCAGATTAGTCCAAGCAGCATGATCTATTTCTCGCAGCGCGGCAGTTTCCGCTCGGGGAATTTCAATGGCACGGTCAATCCCAGCAACAACGGCAACTTTTTCAAAAATGAAACGGCGCGCGATTTCGAGCTGGGCTACAAATTCAACGGTCGCCTGGGAACCGCACCGTTCCGTTTGAATCTGGCGGTATATGAAGAGATCGTCAAAAATGCCCAGCACGCGGTTTATGCCGTCATCGGCGGCAATCCGGCTGGCTTCACACTCAATGTGCCGGAAGCCAAAGTCAAAGGCGTGGAACTGGATACATCCATCGGTCTGACCGACTGGCTCAATTTCAGCATGACGGGAGCCTATACCGACGCGAAATACACCAAGGGCCTGGTTGATATTTCAGCGCTGAGCGGCGTCCCTGGCTACGTCATCAATTTCAATTCCTATCCTGACAGCCCCAAATGGTCTGGTTCGTTCGCGCTCGATGCAACCTTGCCACTTTCGGAAAGTGCCGGGAAGATGATCCTGCATGGCGAGGTATATTCACAGTCAAAGAGCTTTTTCTCCAATAACAACGGCTCGGTCACGCCCGGTACCGAGCTGCCTGGATACACGACAGCAAGCGTTCGCCTGAGCTGGAACAACATCATGCAGAGCAAGTTCTCGGCCGGTGTCTATGTGAAGAACCTGTTCGACAAGTTTCACTACGTCTCGGGCTTCGCGATGGGTGCGGCGGGTGGTTACAATACCGCCTATCCGGGCACGCCGCGGACATTCGGAGCTGAAATATCGGTCAAATTCTGATCAGACAATCGTTCAATTCCTCCCTCCGCGACCGGCGTAACTGCTGGTCGCGGAACAGGTCCGACAAATTTACAGGGTGATGACAATGACACAGGAAGCAGCGCTGGCTCGCGCGCTCGAAGAAAAGGCGATCGAGCGGATCATCCACGACTACGCCTATTTTCTCGATATGAACCAGCCCGAGAGGATGGTCGAACTGTTCGTCGACGATTGCGAGGTCAGCTACGCGCCCAATTTCGGCGCCAGCGGGATCGAAGCCTACAAGCTGACCCTCGACGGTATCGGCACTTTCTTCAAGGGTACCTCACACCATGTTTCTGGCGTGGTGATCGACTGGGTCAGCGAAACCGAAGCCACTGTCCGCGCGGTCGTGCTGGCCATCCACCGCTATACCAAAGATCGGCCTGATGGCATTCTCTATGGTCAGTACCACGATGTCGTGGTCAAGCAGGACGGCAAGTGGAAGTTCAAGACGCGAATCTTGAAGACCACAATGACCACCGACTACCACGTCAAGGCGTCCAATCCGATCGGTCGCGGCGAGTAGGCCAGACCCATGACATTCGAGCACATCCGCATCGATCGGGGCGAAAACATTGACTGGATCGTGCTCAACCGGCCCGACCGCGCCAATGCTATGTCGAACGCGATGCTGGACGAGTTCTCGGCAGCGCTCGAACTGCTCAAAGGCGATGGCGCGCCTGTCATTGGCATTCGCGGCGAGGGCAAAGGATTCTGTTCGGGCTTCGATCTCGATCAGGTCGGCAAAATGGGCGGAACTGCCGTCGATCCGGTCGCCGACCGCGCGCGATTGCAGCGCAATCTCGACCGCTGGATTGCAATCTGGGACCATCCCAAGCCGGTCATTGCCGCAGTGCATGGCTATTGCCTGGCGGGCGCGACCCAGATGTGCGTGTTTGCTGACATCACCGTGGTGGCCGATGACGCCCGGATCGGCGAGCCGACCATTCCCATCGGCGGCGGCTATCTTGCGCCGGTGTGGTCCGCTCTCGTGGGTCCCAAGCGCGCCAAGGAATTGGCATTTGTTCCCGGCAACTCTATCGACGGGCCAACGGCAGTCGAATGGGGCTGGGCCAATCACTGCGTGCCCGCCGCCGATCTCATCGCCTCGGTCGAAGGCCTCGCCGCCCGCATCGCGCTGACCCCGCCAGAAGTGCTGCGGATCAAGAAGCATTCGATCAACCGCGCCGCCGAAGCCCAGGGCTTCCGCGCAGCCGCTGCGCATGTCGCAGACATGGACGCACTGCTGCACCAGTCTCCTGCGGTCCACGCGGTCAAGCAGCGCGGCGACGAGATCGGGCTCAAGGCACTGATCGCAGAATACCGTTCGGCACCAACGACACCGCTCAAACCTTATTCCAAAGATTCCGGGAACTGACACATGGCAGATGTTGAATTCAGCAAGCAGGGCAACGTCGCCCGGGTTCACCTCAACCGGCCGCAGGGGCTCAATGCTATCACCGGCGAGATGGACGATCTGCTGTTCGATGCCTGGACCACGATTAACGCCGATCCGGACATCTGGTGCGCCATCGTTTCCGCCGAGGGTGAAAAATCGTTCTGCATTGGTGCGGATGTCTCGGAAGGCCCGGAGCGCAAGACGCGGATGGCGCTCGCGGGCGGGCTGACAGGAATCGGCGGCCCGCTGTTTACACTGACGAAGCCGCTGATCGCGGCAGTGCAGGGCTTCTGCGTCGGCGGCGGGCTGGAGCTGGCGATGTGCGCCGATATCATCGTCGCGGCGGATACCGCACAGTTCGGCTTGCCCGAAACCCGGCACGGCATCATCGGCGAATGCGGCGTGGTTCACCGGGCGATCCGCCAATTACCCCACCATATCGCCATGGCCATGATCCTTACCGGCGAGCGGATCGATGCTGCTGCGGCGGCCCAATATGGTCTCGTCAATGAGGTGGTGCCCTATGACGGCCTGGCCGATGCGGCGACTAAATGGGCTGGCAAGGTTGTCAAATGCGCTCCTCGCGCCAACTATGCCGCAAAGGTCGCAGCACTTGGCCGCCTCGGATATCCGCTCGAGGTGGCCCTGATGACCCGGTTCGAGGAAATCGAGCAATATGCGACAAGCGACGACGTCCGCGAGCGCAATGCGGCGTCCGCCGAAGGCCGCAAGCCGGTCTGGACGGGGCGTTGAATGGGATGATAGCTGCGGCGACCATAGCTCCAGGGCGGTTTCGCGAAGTTCTTGGCGGATACCCGACCGGTGTCTGCGTGATCACATCCGCCGAACTTGATTCGCGCTTTGCCATGGTGGTTGGCACATTCACCTCGATTTCTCTTGAACCGCCGCTGGTCGGTTTCTTTCCCGACAAGGCCTCTTCCAGTTGGCCCAAGATCGAACGAACCGGACGCTTCTGCGTCAATGTCCTCGGCAAGGACCAGCTTGATCATTGCAAACATTTCGCCAGCAAGCGCGAAGACAAGTTCGAAGGCCAGTCACATGGCGTGAGCCCAGGCGGATTGCCGCTTCTCGATGACGCGATTGCCTGGATCGAGTGTGCTATAGCGCAGGTCATCGAGATCGGGGATCACTTGCTTGTGGTGGGTGAAGTTTCGGCGCTCGACCGGCGCGACATTGGTGATCCACTGCTGTTCTTCTCGGGATCCTATCACGGTCTTCAACCATTGGTGCAAAAATGAGCGGCATTTCCCCTATCAGCGAGATCATCGACGAGGCGCGCTACGGCAGGCCATTCATCCTTGTCGATGCCGATGATCGGGAGAATGAGGGCGATATCATCGTGCCGGCGCAGTTCGCGACGCCCGACCGCATCAACATGATGGCGACTCACGCACGCGGCTTGATTTGCCTGGCAATTACTACCGATCGCGCGCGGCAACTCGAATTGAAGCCAATGTCGGAAGACAATCGCTCCGGACATGGCACGGCCTTTACAGTATCGATTGAGGCGCGTGAGGGCGTGACGACCGGCATATCGGCTTACGATCGAGCGCGGACAATCTCGGTGGCGATCAACGCTCAGTTCGGCCCTGCCGACATTGTCACGCCTGGCCATGTCTTCCCGCTCACGGCAAGGGACGGCGGCGTGCTCGTGCGCGCCGGGCACACGGAGGCTGCGGTCGATATCTGCCGCATGGCCGGACTGTTTCCGGCTGGTGTGATTTGCGAAGTGATCAAGGATGATGGGACGATGGCCCGGCTCCCGGATCTCATCCCCTTCGCCGAGCTTCATGGCATGAAGATCGGCACGATCGCAGATCTGATCCAGTGGCGCCGGCGATCTGAGAAGATGGTCGAATGCGTCGCGAGTGGACCGTTCGACAGTCACTACGGCAGCGATTTTATCATCAAGGTCTATCGCGACCTGGTGGACCAAGGCGAGCATGTCGCCTTGGTACGTGGAAGTGTTCAGACCGGATCGGATACTCTGGTGCGGGTCCATCAGTTTGATCTGACGGCGGACTTGCTTGGCTATCGCAACGCTCATCCAGATTATGTGCCCGCTGCATTACGCCAGCTGGCGGCGCACGATGGGCCGGCAGTCGCAGTATTCGTGCAGGATCCCGACCGGAATTCAATCTCGCGCCGGGTGGCAGGCGGTCGCAGCGATTATGCTCATCGCGCCAGCGAGAGAGACTATGGCATTGGTGCGCAGATATTGAAGGACATAGGCGTCGGTGAAATGACCCTGCTAACCTCGAGCACGCGCAAGATGGCAGCGCTCGAGGGTTTTGGACTAACACTCAGGGGCCGTATCCCGATCCGGGGAGGTGAAGATGACTGATACCGGTACAGACACGAACAAAGGCATTGTCGCGCGTTTTTTCGAGACCTTCTCGACCGGCAACGTCCCTGCAATCATCGACGCCATGGCCGACGATGGCAGCTGGTGGGTGTCTGGCAGCCTCGACGGCATGTCGGGCAGCTACACCGCCGCTGGCCTTGCGCCACTGCTCGTAGGGGCAAACGCAGGCTACAAGGCACATGCCTTGCAGATAACGCCAACCGGGATGATCGCCGAGGGCGACAAAGTCGCGGTCGAGGCGCGCGGCTATGCCGAACTGCTCGACGGGCGGACATACGATTGCCAATACCACTTCCTGATCACCATTCGCGGCGGCAAGATCGGTGACGTCAAGGAATACATGGACACGCAGCACGCCAAGGAGACGTTCTTCGGCTGACAGGGCGGCCTATTGCTGCGGCAAATAAGGCGCCTCGATGGTCAGGACAATCTGGTCGAGCGTATCGCCCAGCGCCGCCTCAAAGCTCTCCGCTCCACTATTGCGGCCGCGCGTGTGGATGATCAGGATATTGAGGAACATGAAGCAGGCAGTGACCAGCCGCCGCTGAGCTGCCGCTTCGGGCAAGTGAGACATCCTTTCCCGCAAGAGCCGCAGCACTTTGCCCAGATGCGGGGCGATCCGTTCCCCGAATTCGCCGAACCGGGTGCCCTGGTAGCGCAGCAGATATTGGCTCAGGAAGGCGGCGTAGGAATTGTCGCCGTGCTCGTCAATCAGGTCGATTTGCGGCAGGAAAATGGCTTCGGCGATTGCGCGTGTAACGGCACCGGGTATGTCGATCCGATCCGACTGCAGTGCAGTTTCCAGCATAGCGGCGCGCGCTGTCTCCATCTGGTCCATCCGGTAGTCGAACACCGCTTGCACCAGCGCTGCGCGCGAACCAAAGTGGTATTGCACGGCGTGGTGGTTGCGCTGTCCGGATCTCGCGGCAATCTCGCGCAGCGACGCACCATCGATGCCGTCGCGGGCAAAGGCGACTTCCGCAGCCAGGATCAAGGCGACCTTGGGGTCGTCATCCGCAAGGGCTTCGTGCGGCGCGGCTACTTTCGTGCTTTTTCGTGCCATTTAAGCCATTTGGCTTACGCTGGCGCAGAGGTCAACACCGGTTACCGGCAATTTGCATCGCGATTAATCAACATAAGCGTTGAAAAGAGTTGACCGCGTGCGCGATTGTGGCATATCTAAGCCACGTGGCTTAATGCCGATTCGTTGGGAGAGTTTGACATGGCAATGGACACCGGACTGATTTTTCACCCCTATATGCGGCCCGGACGGACGGCCCGGCAGACATTCGAGTGGGGGGTGCAAAGCTCGATCGCCTGCGACAAGATGGGCTTCACCACGATGATGATCTCCGAGCATGCCTCGCAGATCTGGGAGAACATTCCGAACCCCGAACTGATCATGGCAGCAGCTGCGCTGCAGACCCAGAATATCAAGTTCGCACCAATGGCGCATATCCTGCCGCACCATAATCCCACCAAGCTGGCAATGACGGTCGGCTGGCTCTCGCAGATTCTGGAAGGCCGCTACTTCATGGGGATCGGTGCGGGCGCTTATCCGCTTGCTTCCTACATGCACGGCATCAAGGAAGAAGATCAGAATACCGAGCACCTCAATGACATGGTGCGCGAGTCGCTGTCGATCATGGAAAAGATCTGGAAGCGCGAGCCATTCTTCTTTGAAGGCAAATACTGGGATGCTGGATTTCCCGAAGAAGAGGAAGCCGTCACCGAGGAGGACGAGCAGCACAAGCTCGCGAACTATTCGCCTTGGGGTGGGTCTTTTCCGGAATTTGCCGTGACTGGCTTCAGCGCCAACTCGCCCTCGATGCGGTTGGCCGGGGAGCGTAATTTCAAACCGGTCTCGATCTATTCAGGCGTGGATGCCTTGAAGCGCCATTGGGAAATCTATTCCGAGGCCAACATCAAGGCAGGCTTCACTCCAGACCGCCAGCGGCACGCTGTGTCGCACACGATATTCTGCGCCGATACCGACGCCGAAGCCAAGAGACGCGTCATGGAAGGACCAATCGGCTATTGTTTCAACCGCTATCTGATCCCAATCTGGCGCCGGTTCGGTATGATGGACGGGTTTGCCAAAGATCACGGCATCGATCCGCTGAAGGCCGATCTCGAATTCCTGGTTGACAAGGTGTTCGTCGTGGGTTCGCCCGATACGGTGGTCGAGAAGCTTAACGCCCTGTTCGAGAAATGTGGCGGCTGGGGAACCCTGCAAATTGAATCACATGATTACTATGATGATCCGGGCGAGTGGTTTCATTCACTTGAGCTCTGCGTCAAGGAAGTGGCGCCGCGTGTGAGCCTGCCGGAGAAATCGCGACTGGTCGCTGCTTGACAGGCCTTTTTTGAAGCGAGGAGGGAACTATGGAAGATTCTGCAACCCGGGCGATCGAGCGCGGGCTGGCTTGGTGCGGGCCGATATTCATTGTCACGATGATCACTTGCTGGGCGGTGATGGGCCACAACATCCCACCACCCAACATGATGGCAATGACGCCTGAGCAACTGGTCTCCGACTATTACGGGAAATACCCCAGCATCGGACCAGGTATGATCGGTGCTGCCACCTTCGGCCTGTTCTATACGATGTGGTCATGCCTGCTGGCCAAGCTGATGCGCGAAGAGAATGGCAGCTTCGGCGTGCTCAGCATGATGGAACTCAGCGGCGGCATTTTAACGGGTTGGCTCTTCGCGTTCTGCTCGGCGATGTGGGCAGCTTGCGCCGTGTTGGTACACCAGGTTTCACCCGAGATTATCAAGATGGTCCATACCTTCACCTGGTTCATCTTCGACTGCACCTATATGATCACCACAATGCAAATGGTGGCCATGGGTCTGTTCACGATCCTCAACAAGAAGCAGACGATGTTCCCGGCATGGGCCGGCTGGGTCTCAATTGCAGTGGGCCTGAGCTTTATCGCCCTTGTCCTGATGCCCTTTGTAACCGAAGGCCCGTTCACGGTTCCCGGGCTCTGGAACTTCTGGTTGATTTTCAACACCTGGATCTTTGCCTTCTTCGGTGTCTATAATTTCTATGTCCTCAAACATGTCTACAAGGCACCTGAAGCGCAGGCACGTGCGGCTGGGCGGGCCTTGACGGCCTAAGCCAAAACGTTGGGGCGGCTCCTTCAGATGGAGGAGCCGCCTTGGCGCGTTACGGGAAACTGTATGACTTCCGACAAGCGATCCAGCGGTGCTAGAACGCCGCCCGGAACAGACGGCATCTGGACCTTCGTGTTCATCGACATGATTGTCTTTTCGCTGTTCTTCGCTGTTTACCTGTCCGAACGACTGCGGCTGCCCGGCGTCTTCGCGGCATCGCAATCTCACCTCGATCCAAAATTCGGGCTGGTCAATGCCCTGATCCTGCTCACCAGTTCGCTATTCGTAGCTGAAGCTGTCGCTGCCGCCAGATTGGGTAAGGCGACGCTGGTCAGAGCCCGGCTCGCGCTGGCTTTGGCCTGCGGAGCAATGTTCTCCGCGAGCAAGCTGACGGAATATGTCGGCAAGTTCGCCGCCGGAATTACACCAGTCACCAACTCATTCTATTCGTTATATTTTCTGCTTACGATGATCCACTTCCTGCATGTTCTGGCCGGCATGGTGTTTATTGCGCATTGCCTTGGACGAGCCAGAGTCGAAGCAGGACTAACGGTCTTTGTCGCCAAACTCGAAAATACGGGGTTGTTCTGGCATTTCGTCGACCTTCTGTGGCTGTTTCTGTTTCCTCTGCTCTACCTTGCAGGTCCGAAATGAAGCCGATTGACCGAAGTTTGAGCCTTGCCTGGATGGGATTAATTGCGCTGACGCTAATCTCATTCGCGGCGGCTGAAACATTGATTGATCGGAGGTTGGCACTTGCCTGCATTTTTGCGATTGCAGCATTGAAGGGCCAGTTGGTTGCTGCCAGCTTTATGGAAGTGGGCCGTGCGTTGCCGCACTGGAGTGCGCTTTATCGCGTGTGGATTATTGGAATTGCGATCATGCTTGCTGCAGGCAACGTAGTGTAGCGCGGTCGATAACGCCTTTCCTATTCATGACTGGACCAACCAACATCGACCTTCAGAAAAGACATCAAATGAGCTATCAACATATATGTTGACTGACGCTGGTTTTCCGTCAAATGCTCGAAGTTGTCTTTGCGGGTAGGTAGTTAGCGCACTGCAGCGGCTCAGACTTGCGGATCAGCTGCGGCAAGGAGGGGACGCAAAGCTCGGCGGCGCATGCAGAGTCGGGCGCAATTGCAATTCAAATCCGTGTCCGCGCTTCGGATTTGGCGACAGGAAGGAAACATTGCCGTGCGCCAACGTGACTGAGGATTCCGTGCCGCCGCTGAAACGGACGCTGATCGTGTTTTTTGCGATGTCGGCGGCGTTCATGAATCAGATCGACACAACAATTGCCAATGTCGCTCTGCCCCATATGCAAGGCGCGACCTCCGCCTCACGTGAGCAGATTACCTGGGTCCTGACTTCCTACATCGTTGCGGCTGCGATCTTCATGCCGCTGACTGGCTGGTTGGCCGGCCGGTTCGGGCGGAAGCGCTTGCTGCTGGTGTCGGTCACAGGTTTCACGTTCACATCCGGGCTTTGTGGCATGGCAACGGGTCTCGACCAGTTAGTTGCCTTCCGCCTTTTGCAAGGTGTGTTCGGCTCTGCGTTGCTGCCGATGACACAGGCCATTCTGCTAGATGTCTATCCAGCGAAACAGCATGGTCGTGCGATGGCAGTCTTCGGCCTTGCCGCCATCCTCGGGCCATTGACCGGCCCTCTGCTTGGGGGCTTCCTGACTGATAGCCTGTCATGGCGCTGGGTGTTTTACATAAACCTGCCCATTGGCATTATGACTGCCTTCGGCCTGTCGGCTGTGCTTCCCGAACAGCACCACAGCCAGCCGACAAAACTCGACCTCGGCGGCTTCCTGGCGCTGGCAATCGGCCTTGGCGCACTGCAGTTGATGCTTGATCGCGGCGAGTTGCTTGATTGGTTCGACTCGTTCGAAATTCGGATCGAAGCCGCGCTTGCAGCGCTGTGCCTCTACTTATTCGCTGTACATAGCGCGACCTCGCGCGCTCCCTTCATTAGCGGTGCGCTATTCGGCGACCGCAATTTCGTGCTAAGTTCAGTGATCGGGTTTTTTCTGGGAGGCCTGGTGTACAGCGTGCTTTCGTTGTTGCCGCCGATGTTGAATGATCTGTATGGGCATTCGACACTTCAGATCGGCATCGCAATGGCGCCACGTGGCATAGCCACGCTAATTGCGATGCCCATCACGGGGCGGCTCACCGGCCGTGTGGATTCGCGTATTTTGGTATTTGTTGGCCTACTACTCTGTGCGCTGTCGATGGCTCAGATGTCGGGTCTTTCGTTGGCCGCCGATGATTGGCTGGTGATGAGCGGCGGCTTCGTCCAAGGCGTCGGCAGTAGCTTGATATTCGTTCCTCTGGCGACAATGGCCTTCGCCACACTCCCGACACCTCTGCGCAATGAGGGCGCTGCCTTGAGCACGCTCATCCGCAATATGGGATCGGCAATCGGTATCTCGTTGGTCCAGGCGTTGACCATCCGCAACGCCACGGTGGCCCATTCACGCCTCGTCGAAACATTGCGTCCTGACAACCCCCTAATCGCTTTCGCCCAACCCGACCTTAATCTAAATTTGACTGAAACAGCTGCGCGCATTGAGCATGAGCTTACCCGCCAGGCCTTGATGATTTCCTATGTCGATACGTTCTGGGCGTTACTGGTCACCAGCCTCATCGTATCGCCGCTGGTCTTGATGCTTCGCGTGGACTTGCCTCGGAACAGTGGAGAGTTTTCATTGCATGAAAGGTGAACTCAATGCTCAAGAATTTCACGAAAGAGTTTGAAGACGGGGTTCTCGTAACCGTTGTGCAAATAGTGCCGGGGACTAATCCAAACGTGGGGGTCATGGCGCAGCCTCAAATGCGTGAGCGGCCGCTGCAACTGCGTCGGCCATGTCGGCCTTGCTGCCTGCAGGGACCGACAGGATGATCTGCTCGGTCAGCGTCGAAACCAGCTCGAGTCTCTCGGCCGAGCGCGGAAGGCACCACTCTCCGCTAATATAGAACCGGGAACGGACGTTTTCCGACAGCTCCTTGGCGAAGTCGAACCGATCAATCATCTCCATATTTTTCTCCTCCACCCCTATTCACGACCCGAACCCGCTTTCCGTTTTGGTCGAAGTCGTCAGTCCACAAGCATGAAGAGTGGCAAGGTGACGGCGTCGGTGACCTTGTTAAAAACGACCTCTACGGGCATGCCGACGACAATTTCCCGATCACCCAATTGGTCGATGTTCGAGATGAGCTTAACACCTTCTTCGAGTTCGACCTCGATCGCCGGGTAAGGAACTTCATCGCCAAAACAGGGAAAGTACTTCTGGTGCATCACAACGAATGAAGCGATTCGTCCCTTCCCGGCCAGTTCAGCCCAGGTCCAGTTCTGGTCACGCGTGAAAGGCGAAACGGGCGCTGGCGGAAAAAAGAACCTTCCGGTCGCAGTGCATTTCTGCGCAATGAGTCGACCTTCCCGGCAGACCTCGAAGAAGGGGCGCTCCGCTTGTCGGCTTCTGGTAACGGCTTCACATATGTCATGCATGTCCTCAGGATAATGGAGGCGGAAACAGGCGTTGCGAGGCAGAATTGCAACGCCTTGGCATCGGAAATCTGTCGATCAGCAGGAACTTCGCCGCGAAGTTGCCGGACTCCTTCGGCGATGAGTGCCCAGCCTTGCATGTAGCTCTCGGACAGATGTCCGCCGCTGGTATTGGTCGGCCAAGCTGATCAATCTTGGCAAGGTGCTAGCTGAGCATCTGCTTTCGGGTACTACCGGAATCGCACACACGCGCTGGGCGACGCATGGCGCGCCGGGCGGATGCCGACTGACGGCTCGATCTGGGTGCTGAAC
>Ga0209069_10000668_pt1 | contig 16265 bp, 17 predicted proteins | sample Str013_2_FD_187202 | JGI IMG/M metagenome (GOLD analysis project Ga0209069, IMG submission 187202) | Freshwater sediment microbial communities in response to fracking from Pennsylvania, USA - Straight Creek_MetaG_SC_2013 (SPAdes) (version 2) | ecosystem: Environmental > Aquatic > Freshwater >...
GGGTGGTACCATCCATGTACGCATCAAAAAACTACAGGACGGCGGTATTGTTAAAGGTACGAAACTCAATGTAGATATAAAGCAACTCGGCTACGATGTAATCGCTTTTATTGGAATTTACCTGGAAAAAAGCTCCCTGTACGATTTTGTGGCAAAGGAATTGCGTAACATACCACAGATTGTACGGCTCAATTATACCACCGGCAATTACAGCATGTTTGCGGAGATTGTGTGCAAGGATATTAACCAGCTGCGTTTTGTGCTGCACGATGAGTTGCAAAAGATAAAGGGCATTGAAAGAACCGAAACCTTTATCTCGCTGGAAGAGAGTTTTGTACGGAACGTGCACGTATACGATGAAAAATAAAAGCTGTTTTGCGGCGTTTTACAGGCTGTAGACCGGTGAAGAAAGTCCAAATACCTTGAAAATCTAATTCAGTTAAACTATGAAAAAAATTGCATTTGTATTGGCGATTGCCGCCATTTCCGTGTTTGTAATACCGTCCTGTAAAAAAAACAAAGGCACTACGGAACCAATTCTTACCGTAGAAACCACACCCGCCAATAAATCGAACAACCTTAATATTCTTGGGCCCGATTTTCCGTTGAAAATAGAAGTTACTTCGGCCATGCCACCCAGCGGTGTAAAAATACAGGTTGCCGCAAATACAGAAGGCTCGTCCGGGACACCCTTTTTTACCGCTACCAATAATTCTACCGCTCCACAAAATAATTACACCATTACCAATACGCCGGATGCGGTTACCTGTGTGGTCACCATTACCGTTTCTTCGCTGAGCTCACCCAGCAATGTGTGGACAGGTACTTATCGTTACTCAAAGAAATAGACTGTGGGAATGGTGAAGCGACAGGCCCGAGTAAGTTTCCTGTAAGGTAGTATTGCCAGAAAAAGCACATGAATGTCAACTGACGTGTCACGACCTGACATTCAGTGCATCCCTTAATCCATTGCCCAGTAAATTAAAGGCAAGTACCAGCAACATAATTGCAAAGCCCGGGGCCAGCGCCAGCATTGGGTTGTGCGTAATAATGAAATTATAATTCTCTTTTATCATTAAGCCCCAGCTGGGTTGTGGCGGTTGAACGCCAACACCCAGGAAGCTAAGACCTGCTTCAATAACAATAGCGGATGCAAAATTGGAAGCTCCTACTACCAGCACAGGCCCGGCAATATTGGGTAGTATATGCCTGAAAATAATCCTACCCTGCGAGTAACCCAGTGCCCTTGCCGCCTCCACATATTCAAGTTCACGAACGCTTAATACCTGCCCGCGCACTATCCTGGCAACGGTTACCCACATGGTTAATCCAACGGCTACAAACACCTGCCAGAAGCCCTTGCCCAACAAAAAAGTAATGGCAAATACCAATAACAAAGTGGGAATGCTCCAGATAACATTGATGAACCACATAATGAGATCGTCTGTTTTGCCACCATAATAACCGGCCAATGCACCCAATACAATACCGGTGGTAAGCGAAATAAGAACGGCAATAAGCCCAACGCTTAAACTCACGCGGGTACCAATCAGCAGCCGGCTCAAAATATCGCGGCCGTACTTATCGGTACCCAGTAAAAATTTTTTTGAAACAATAGGTTCCGGCGCGGTTTGCGACAACGCAAATACCATGCGTTCCGACAGACCTTCGTCAATGTATTTTTGTACAACGATGCTGTCAGCCTGTAGCTCATAGCTGCTGATGGGCAACCAGGTAAAGTTGTCATAGCGCCCATAAAGCAACCGCTTGAACAGGCTATTACCCGCCGTTGGCCTTTCCTTTTTAATCAATAAAAATTGCTGCACAAAGCCGGGGTTTTTGCCACCGGTTTCTACCGTCATCCGGTTGGCAAAGGGGGTATCGTCCGGCGCAATAAAATAGGCCAGCATAGCAACCATTATCGTTAGTGAAATGATGGCCATGCCAAACACGGCGGCCCTGTTTTTCTTTAGCCGGCGCCAAGCCGCTTGTTGTATGGATTCGCTTACGGGCATTGTTTCGATAATATTTCATTGATAGTGGTCTGCCAGTGGCAAGTGGGGAATATTGCCGGCCCGCTTGCTATTTCAATTTCCTTCCCTTCCATTCATAACTTTTGAACTGCCCCAGAAGGCCAGACACTACAATATATACAATGTGCAAGGGTTGAAGAATAAAAAGCCAGGGCAGCAAACTTGACTGCTGAAAAAAAACAGCTACATCTTTTACAAAAAACAGTTCCATAAAAAACTTAGCAATGCACAGCAGCACAAACAATATAAGTGCAAACTTTTGCCAGAGCCCCATTACCAGGAAACAAAAAATAAAGAGGTTGGTAAGGTATACCAGCAGCAATGCAAAAAAGATGGCAGGCTGCTGGTAATGCGTTGCCTTGCTGGCCCAGCGGATGCGTTGCCTGAAAAAAGATTTCCAGTCTGTGGCGGGCAATGTGGTTACAATAGCGGCGGCAGATTTGATAAACCCAAGCTGTTGCGGATATAATTTTGCAATTTTCCCCATCAGCAGCATATCATCGCCGCTGGCAATGCTGTCAATGCCATTAAAGCCGTCTACTTCGTGAAACACTTTTTTTTCATAGGCCAGGTTGGCACCGTTGCACATATTGTGAAAGCGCTTGTACACTGCGCCGGCCGTAATACCCTGCATGGTTAAAAAATCGAGTGCCTGAAATTTTGACAACAGGGTGGCCCCTTCCTTTATTTTTACCGGAGCAGCAATGAAAACTTGTTTCGACTGCAGGTAATACGCCGCAATGTTTTGCAGCCAGTCCGGGCCTACGGTACAATCCGCATCAGTAGTTACAATCAGCGTGCCGCTGGCCATGGAGATGCCGGCATTAATGGCCCTTTTTTTGGGAGCCATATTGTTGGCGGTTGGTGGAAGTGTGGTACAAATAATCTGTATGCCCTCATAAACAATACTGCTGGCTATTTGAAAAGTATGGTCGCTGGAATGATCGTCTATAACAATTAACTGGAAAAGATGCGCCGGGTAGTTTTGCCGGCAAATACTGTGCAGGCATGCAGCAATGTTTTCTTCTTCATCCCTGGCCGGAACAATCACCGAAATTTTTACAGGTGCAGCAGCAGTGCCCGCAGTAAAATCTGGTAAGTCCTTCCACCAGCTATGGTAAAACTGGAACAAAATGCCATAAGCCAGTAACAGTCCGATGGCAATGTAAAAAGAAATCATCATAGCAGGCAAGATACCCAAAAGCTATTTAGGAATTTGCAACAAATTACCCGCCGGTGCGGGTGTGCTTTATAAGGTGTTACCCGTTTAATTTTTCATAAAAGAATACACGGCTGATGCGGTACCCGCCGTAATTTTTATATGATAAACACCGGTGCTCAAAACAGGTGTGCCGAGATAAAGCGTTGTGTTGCCGGCCTCCAGTTTCCTGTATATGCTGCTGATCAGCATTCCTGCATTGTTGTAGATCTGCAATTGGGCATTTTGTGATTCGTTGTTTTGCAGTGATACTATTAATTGTGTGGCCGAAGGGGCATAAGCTTTTACAACAGACAATTTACCGTTGCCGGTATTTATTTTCATTACCGGGGAAGCATGTTTTTTGCCATCCCTGTCTATAACAATGATCCGGTAATAGTCCGATCCTTTCAGGGGTTGGTCATCGGTATACTGGTATTGGGTATTGCCGGGGCCATTAATAGCATTCACCGAAGCGATGGTTAAAAAATTAACGCCATCTCCGCTGCGCTGTATTTCATAATTGCTTACTTCAGATTCTCTTGTTACCAGCCAGCTAATGATGCCACTGTTGTTTTTGTAAATAGTATTGAATTGTAAAAAGGTAACCGGCAGCGCCGACAGGAAAACATTTTTTGCCAATACCCGCACAAAAAGTGAATCATGCCCGGTATTGTTCATATGTGTACCATCTCCGGCATCATACCTTATAGAGCTATCGGCCGGGTTGATAAGCTTGGTATAGAAATCGATGGCATAGTAGCCAAATTCAAACAGGATGCTGTCTTTTAGTTCGGCCAGTTTAGCTTTTATGGGCGAAGTGCCAAATGCGCCGGTGGTGCGGGGTTGTGTAGTGGTAACATAACAGGGGATGCCGGCCTGGTTGGCGGTTTGCCGTATGGTACGCAGGCAAAATAAGATGCTGTCAAGGGGCAAAACATCATAATCGTTGGTAGGGTAGTTTACCAGTATCACATTGGGGTTTGAGGCAATGGCCGCAGTAATATTGTGGCCGGGGTCGGGCTGAAAATTGGCGGCGGCATAAGGCGGTACATAGCCTGTTGGCATGCCCCTGTAGCAATTGTAGCTACCAACCGCAAAACCATTGTCGATAGTGGTATCCGAAGGAGCCTGCTGGTTGTAAAAACTACGCAGACGACCCACATAGCAACTGTCTGTTACGGTGGCTCCATAACAGGCAGAAGTGGAAGAACCAACAATGGCCAGGTCTCTTTGAGCAGAAGCGGTATTTACAGCGGTCAGAAGCACAATAGCCAGTAAAAAGGCTGCCAGGTATCTCATAAACTCAGTTTTGTTAATTGGAACAAATAAAGGACGAGGGAAACAATCGTGGGGTTGTGCAAATATACTTATTGTGCCGCCGGGGCAGTTTACCCAATTGTGATTTTTTCAAAAAAGCCGGCAAAAAATTTTCAAATCCGGGAAGGATGCCCTACATTTATATAGTTGTTTATCTAACTATATGCCAAACAACCAATTTAAAAAAGGAGAACTTTACAGTTTTATTACCGGCAAAGCATCTACTGCTATTGCACGCAGGCTACAGAAGAAATTCAACACGGCCGGGCTTAGTATTACCATTGAGCAATGGAGTGTTTTATACCATTTATGGAAGGAAGATGGAAAAAGCCAGCAGGAACTTTGCAACCACACTTTCCGGGATAAACCCAGTATTACAAGGTTGGTAGACAACCTGGAAAAACTCAACCTTGTAAAGCGGGTTTCGTCCAAAGAAGACCGGCGCATCAACCGCATCTACCTTACGCCCGAAGCATTAACCCTGCAGGCGCAAACCATGGGACTTGCCGAAGAAACATTGAATGAAGCACTCCAGTTTGTACCGCCCGATCAGGTAGAGGTATGCAAGGCCGTGCTGCAGATTGTTTATGATAACCTTAAATAATACTAACCTGTTCCAGATAAAATAAAATCATCGTTCACTTTAAAACCATTTTTATGGGTACCACAACACAAAAAACGAATGCATTAAAAGGTGGCGAATGGCTGGTAAAAGAAAGTACCGCATTTGATGCCTTTATTCCGGAAGACTACAATGAAGAGCAGCAAATGGTAAAAGACATGTGCGCGGCATTTCTTGATACCGAAGTATTGCCGGTTATCGACCGCATCGATAAGCTGGAGCCTGGTTTAATGCCCGGCCTGGTACAAAAAGCCGGCGAACAGGGCCTGCTGGGTGTTTCCATTCCGGAAAACCTGGGCGGACTGGGCAAAGATTTTATTACATCCACACTGGTGAATGAAGCGCTGGGTGGCGGATTTTCATTTTCAGTAGCAGTGGCAGCGCATACCGGCATCGGCACATTGCCTATTTTGTATTTTGGTACCGAAGCACAAAAACAAAAATATGTGACCAAACTGGCCAGCGGCGAGTGGAAAGGTGCTTATGGTTTAACGGAGCCCAACAGCGGCAGCGATGCACTGGGCGCCAAAACAACGGCCAAGCTGAGTGCCGATGGCAAATACTACCTGCTGAACGGGCAAAAATGCTGGATTACCAACGGTGGTTTTGCCGATGTGTATACCGTGTTTGCAAAAATTGATGGCGATAAATTTTCTGCGTTTATAGTTGAACGTGGGTTTGAAGGTTTTACACGCGGACCCGAAGAACATAAGATGGGCATCAAAGGATCGTCTACAGTACAGCTGTATTTCCAGGATTGCAAAGTGCCTGTAGAAAACTTACTGGGTGAAGCCGGCAAGGGCCATATCATTGCTTTTAATATCCTGAACATTGGCCGCTTAAAATTGTGTGCTGCGGCCATGGGTGGTGCAAAAAGGGCGGCAACAACCTCCATTCAATACGCAAATACCCGGGAGCAGTTTAAAACGACCATTGCTAATTTTGGTGCCATCAAATCCAAGATTGCAGATATCGGCATTAAAATATGGGTTTGCGAAAGTGCCCTGTACCGCACCGCCAAATGGATAGACGATAAAGAACATGAATTGATGGATGCCGGCAAACCTTTTTACGAAGCTTTGCTGGGCGCCGCAGAAGAATATGCCATTGAATGCGCCATGCTAAAAGTGTTTGGCAGCGAGATACTGGATTTTGTAGTGGATGAGGGCGTGCAGATACATGGTGGCAATGGTTTCAGCGATGAATACATTATTTCAAAGGCCTACCGCGACAGCCGCATCAACCGCATTTACGAAGGCACCAATGAAATTAACCGCCTGCTTACCGTAGACATGGTATTGAAACGTGCCATGAAGGGAAGACTGGACCTGATGGGAGCCGCCATGAACGTGCAAAAAGAGCTGATGGCCATCCCCGATTTTGGCAGCGGCGACGATGCCGCTTTTGCAAAAGAAATAAAAGCCATTGCAGGATTTAAGAAAGCCATCTTAATGACAGCGGGTGCTGCCGTGCAAAAATTAATGGCAAAAATTGAAGGCGAACAGGAGATACTGATGCACATTGCTGATATGGCCATAGAGACCTATAATGCCGAAAGTGCTTTGCTGCGTGCCATGAAGCTGACAGATCAGCGTGGTGAAGCCGCCTGCCAGTTTGAACTGGACATCACCCGCACTTATATTTACGATGCAGCAGACAAGATCAACAAGTATGGAAAAGATGCCATCAATTCTTTTGCAGAAGGCGATGAACAACGCATGATGCTGCTGGGTCTGAAACGTTTTACAAAAGTGGATGCCTTCAACAGCAAGGAAGCCAGAAGAAGAATTGCTGCTAAACTGATAAGCGATAACAAATACCCGCTGTAATAATTGCAGGAGATTTGCTAAAGCGAAAGATGAAACGCGGATTTTTATGGGTAAGATTTTTTATGATTCTAGGGTATCATAAATAGTCAAAATACGCATAACAATCTGCGTTTTATTTTTTATACAGTAATGGGTATTTAATCTGCGAACCTGCCGCAATACTTTGTAATAATAGTTGCAAATCATTAATTCGGGACTTACCCTAGTCTCCTACCGGGAGATTTAGGAGGCTTTTGTTACCTTCATTGCATGAAGTCATTTTTTACCATCCTGGCGGCCTTATTATTTTTAAGTGCCAATGCACAGGATACCAGTAAATATTTTCTTGCCCGTACAACCGGCAAGCTTCCTTTTTTGGAATATGGTTTGGGCGACGACCGGCTGGGCGGGGCTAAGATGACTTACCTGGACTCAAACATCATTCTAAAAGTGATCGATTCATTTGGCATCGATTACAAAATTCAGCTTTCAAAATACCATACCGCTTATATTGATAAACAAAGTGTGCAAAAACTGCCCGGTAAAAAAATAGCACCCTATTACCTTACCGGCAGCTGGAAAGTTTATGGCGATGAGAAATATGATTATATAAACATCAGCCTCGATGAAAAATTGCCCTACCGCAGCCAGCAACTGATAAACCCGTCCAGGATTGTACTGGATATTTACGGGGCTACCAGCAATACCAACTGGATTACACAATTGAAAACCACCAAAGAAATAAAGAACGTGTATTACGATCAGCTGGAAGACGATGTTTTCAGGGTGACCGTAGAATTGAAACACACACAGCATTGGGGGCACAGCCTTTATTATGATACTACCGGCAAACGGCTGGTGCTGCAGGTAAAAAGACAACCTGCTGTACTGAACATTAAAAAATTAAAAATAGCGGTAGATGCAGGTCATGGCGGAGACAATAGCGGCGCTTCCGGTATTACGTCCAATGTACTTGAAAAAGAATATACTTTAAAAATAGCCAAACAATTACAGCTGGTGCTGAACAAGGCAGGTGTTAAAAATGTGTTCATGACAAGAACCAAAGACAGCACACTTGATATGCCGCAGCGCATACAAATGCTGAAAGATGAAAACCCCGACCTGCTGATCAGTATCCACCTCAATTCGGCCGGCATTGATTCCATAAAAGGTACAAGCACCTATTACCGTTATATTGGTTACCGGCCATTAACTGTGGCCATACTGCACCAGATGTTATCACTGGGGTTGAATGAATATGGGAACGTAGGCAATTTCAATTTTTCGCTCAGCGGGCCCACGGCCTATCCCAATTGCCTGGTAGAAGTGGCGTTTTTAAGCAACCGGGAAGACGAGAAAAAAATATTAAATCCAAAATTTCATAAAGCTGTGGCAGGAAAAATTTATCTTGGCATCCAGGACTGGTTAAAAGCGATTCAATAATCATAAAAAAAGAGGACATGTTTATACACCACGTTTATTTTTGGTTAAAAAACCCGGATTCAGCAGAAGATTTGCAAAAGTTAAAAGAAGGCTTGCAAAAGCTCACCGCAATTGAAACAATCGGTATGTACCAGATAGGATGGCCTGCCGCCACCAACCGCAGTGTCATCGATCGTTCTTATTCCGCTTCATGGATGCTGATGTTCGACAACCTGGAAGATGAAGAAGTATACCAGGTGCATCCCTTGCATAAAAAATTTGTGGAAGAATGCTCATATTTATGGAGTAAGGTAGTGGTGTATGATTCCATTGATGAATAACAAAGCTGCTGCCGGCTGCAGCGGAAAATACTTGTTGAAAGCTATGACCGGAACTTAACGCAGCACTGTTTTACTGGTATTAATGCTTATCAATTATTATGAAAGGTTATCTGCTGAAAGAACAGGCATTTACTGCGGGAGAAGAAACTTTTGTTGAAAGCAGTTCTTCTGAAAACAATTATGCCGTGGCGTTTGAGGATGATACGGAAACGGGATATTTTTATGCCATTGAACTAAACAAAGAAACCGGGGAACAGATCGTTTTAGATGCGGTGCATATTTATGAAGTGGAGTCCATAGAGGAAAGCAAAAAGCCCGGCCTTATTCATATACTATGGTCGAAAGACTGGCAGAAATGCGGTTTGCTGATCAACCAGTATTGCTATGCCGTATTTGATTTTGGAGCACATGGCGGGTATTGCCGCAATGAATTTCCGCCGCCCAATGAAATCTGGACCCGCGGTGAACGCACACTAACTGATGCCATGGTAACCGCTTTCTTTTCCTGACCCGAATAAGCGCAAACATCAAACAATCGCCCCGGTTCATGTTGTCCGCCTCGGTTCGTGTCTCACGAACCGATCGCAGCAACCGTTATTTTCAACTAATAACACCCTCAAACTATTTTTACCATGTCAAAACAAACCCGCAGGCAGTTTATTGCAGATGCCAGTAAGGTTGCTGCCATTACAAGCCTGGCTGCAATTCCCGTTGCTGTTGCAAAAGCCGCATCTCCGGAAAACCGGCTTTTTATTCACCATGTTTATTTCTGGCTAAAAAATCACGATAGCAAAGAAGACAGGGACAAACTGGTGGCGGGATTGCGGAAATTATCCACTGTTAAAACAATCCAGCATTTTCACATTGGTGAACCTGCTGCTACCAACCGCGATGTGATTGATCGATCGTATAATATTTCCTGGTGCCTTTTTTTCAGCAACAAAGCCGAACAGGACAGTTATCAGATCGATCCCATTCACCTCAATTTTGTAAAAGAATATTCAGACTTGTGGACAAAAGTGATTGTGTATGATGCGGAGGATATTTGAGCGCAAATAAAAAACCAATAAAGCTAGATTCAATGAGCCCGATCCGCGACCAATCCCGACAGATGGATATTACTATAGAAAGGCCAGGGCGATATTATAAAACCCGGCATGGGTGGTATCAGAACCCGCGTCCGCCCATTCGTTTTATCAATAAATTTTTGCGTTTACTCCAGGTTAGCTGCTGCAGCTTTGTCTGCAAACCAATGCAGTTCGCCGTTTGCCGGTTTTATTACCTGCGATGGGTATAAGTCGGGTTTGTAGTCTCCTTCTATCACCTGTTGCAATGCAATGGCTTTGCCGGCGCCCGACACAAGAAATGCAACACAAGCCGCCCTGTTTACAATGGGTGCTGTTAAAGTAACGCGGTACATATCCTGTTGTTTCAAAAACAAAGAAGTGGTAAGTGTGTCCTCAATATGCATCACGTGTGTGCCCGGAAACAAGGATAATGTATGGCCATCATCGCCCATACCCAGCAGCACAAGATCAAAACTGGTAGCAGACGGGCCGCTGTCGGGGAAATAGGCGCACAATATTTTCTCGTATTCAATGGCCGATGCTTCGGGCGGAATATCCGTTCTCATCCGGTGTATTTGCGCAGCAGGTACCGGCACATGATCCAGCAAAGTATCAAACGCCATCTTTGCATTGTTGCGCTCGTCGGTGAAGGGTACAAATCTTTCATCGCCCCAAAAAATATGCAGTTTGTCCCAGTCAATTTTTTCTTTATAGGGCGAAGCGGCCAGCAAAGTATTTAGCTTCTGCGGTGTGCCGCCGCCAGATAAAACCAGTGTAAAGCGACCCTTCTTTTTTAATGTACTGGCAATATATGTTACCATCCAATTGGCCACTTCCACACTCAGCGCATCATTATTTTCAGAAATATGCAATTCCATTGTTTGCGGTGCTTTTATTTGTTTGACGACAAGGTTATCCAGTTATGGCCGTCCCGGGCTATCAGTGCTTCTGCATCTTCGGGCCCCCAGCCATCCGGCGCGTAATTGGGAAAATCAATTGCCTGCCTGTTTTCCCAGGTTTCAAGAATGGGCATTACAATTTTCCAGGCGGCTTCTACCTGGTCTGCACGCATAAACAATGTGGCATTGCCTTCCATTACGTCCAGCAAGAGGGTTTCATAAGCTTCCGGTTCCTGTCCTTCATAAGAATCTTTGTAGCTGAATGCCATGTCAACCGGATCGAGTATTAATGACTGGCCGGGTTGTTTTGCCTGGAAGCGTAAGCGTATGTCCATCTCCGGTTGTATACTGATGGTAAGCCGGTTGGAGCGCCATGTTTCGGCAGCCTCCGGCGGAAATGCATAGTTGGGTGCTGCTTTAAACTGGATGGTAATGGTAGTGGCTTTTTCATGCATGCGCTTGCCGGTGCGCACATAAAAAGGCACATCCTGCCAGCGCCAGTTATCAATATAAAATTTTACTGCGGCAAACGTATCGTTGGAAGAATTGGGGGTTACATTTTTTTCTTTGCGGTATTCGGCCACTTTTTCGCCCTTCATCCATCCTTCAGAATACTGTCCGCGAACGGCATACTGCGCTACCTGCTCATTGGTTATTTTGCGGATGGCATGCAGTACATCTACTTTTTTATTTCTTATTTCATTTGCATCAAACGAAACAGGCGCTTCCATGGCTACCATGCACATCAGCTGCAGGATGTGGTTCTGTACCATATCGCGCAAAGCCCCTGAGGTTTCGTAATAGGCGCCGCGGCCTTCCATGCCCACGGTTTCTGATGCGGTAATTTGCACGTGTTCAATATAATTGCGGTTCCAGATGGGTTCAAACAGGGCATTGGCAAAGCGGAGTGCCAGTATGTTTTGCACCGTTTCCTTGCCGAGGTAGTGATCTATGCGGTAGATCTGCTGTTCATCAAACATGCTGGCCAGCAGGGCATTCAGTTCGTGTGCACTTTTAAGATCGTGGCCAAATGGTTTTTCCACTACAACCCGGGTGCATTTGGTATCTGAGCAGATATTCAGCGGTCCCAGTTTTTTAAGAATGTCGGGCACCAGCCAGGGCGCAACAGCCATGTAAAAAATAACATTGGGGTGCTCGCCAAATTCTTTTTCATTGGCTTTTACCACTTCCGCAATTTTCTGGTATTCTTCTTCTTTTTCTGCATCCATTTGCAGGTAAGCAACATGCTTCGAAAAATCGGCCCACTTGCCATTTTCTTCTCCTTTTCTCCGGCTGAATTGTTTGATGCCATCCAGCAGGTGTTCGTGATAGGCTTCGCCTGCGTATTCTGTTCGCCCGATACCCACAATGCCAAATTTTTCGGGCATCCATCCATCGATAAACAAATTGAACAATGCGGGAGAGAGTTTCCTGTAATTTAAATCGCCGCTGCCACCAAAGATGAATAAAAGCGATGCCGGTGGTCTTTTATGATTTTGCATGATTGTTTAATTGGTTAATAATTGGTGAGACGTCAGCAGCCAGTGGGGTACACTACATAACAATTGCCCGCTTGCCATTCGCCATTCACCAGCAGCCTTAATGGTTCCATTCGGTATGAAAAGCTCCCTCCATGTCTGTACGCTGGTAAGTGTGGGCGCCAAAATAATCGCGTTGCGCCTGTATCAGGTTTACTGGCATAACAGCACTCGTATATGCTTCAAAATAACCCAGGCTGCTCATTAAAGCGCCAGCGGGTATTTTGCTTTGTAAAGAGGCTTTCAATACAGCCCGGAAGTTTTTTTCTTTTTTCTTTACCAATTTAGCAACAGCTTTATCAGCCAGAATGTTCGGCAACTGCTTGTTCTTTTTGAATGCCTTGTAAAAAGTTTCCAGTAAGCCGGAGCGGATGATACAGCCGCCGCGCCAGATTTTCACTACATCATTCAGGGGGATCTGCATATCCAGTTCGGTGGAAGCACTGTGCAGCATGGCCAGGCCCTGTGCATAACACATCATGGTGGCAAAATACAGCGCATCGTGTACCTGCCTGATCACCACTTCTTTTTTTGCAGTTATGGGTTTAATAACGGGTTTGTACAATGCAGCAGCAACCATTCTTTCGTCTTTAAACGATGAAATATTTCTCATAGACACCGCCATGTCTATAACGGGAATGGGTACTGGCAGGTTCATGGCGTCCTGCGAAGTCCATTTGCCGGTTCCTTTTGACCCCGCTTTGTCCAGTATCATATCTACCAGGCGGTTGCCGGTTTTGTCGTCTTGCTGTTTAAAAATACCGGCTGTAATTTCTACCAGGAAGGACTGCAGCTCGCCTTCATTCCATTGTTTAAAAACTTCGTGCAGTTCATCGTTGTTCAGTCCCAGCCCGCGGTGCAATATGTCGTAGCACTCACTGATAAGCTGCATAATAGCATATTCAATACCGTTATGAACCATTTTTACATAATGACCGGCTGCGCCTTTGCCCATATAAGCTACGCAGGGCTCGCCATTTACTTTGGCCGATACCGCTTCCAGCATGGGTTTGATGTGCGGGTAAGCTTCGGCATCGCCACCTGGCATAATACTGGGCCCCTTGCGGGCGCCTTCTTCTCCCCCCGAAACGCCCATGCCTGTAAAATGCAGGTTTTTGCCCTGTAGGTAGGCAACCCGGCGCAGGGTATCGGTAAAATGAGAATTGCCCCCATCTATAATAATATCGCCCGGCTGCACCAGGGGCAGTAAACTTTCTATTACATCGTCTACAATTTTGCCTGCTGGCACCAGCATCATGATCTTGCGGGGTGTTTCCAGCAAGTCTACCATTTCTTTAAGCGTACCTACACCCTTTACTGCCGTACCTGCAGTGGCAGCGGCTTCCAGTGCCGTGGTCTTCTGGCTGTCTTTGTCGAAACCAATAACTTTATAACCATGGTCGGCCATGTTCAGTAAAAAATTGCGTCCCATTACACCAAGGCCTATCATTCCAAACTGGTAAGTATTGTCCATATTTTAAATGTTAAATTAAAGAGGCGTAAAATTAGGTAATTATTATAAGCAGCAGTCACGCCTTTGGGGTAAGTTTTATGTTGACAGGCAGGCGGCCTTGGTAAAAAATGCCGTTATTTTGCAGCAATTCTGCAGTATATGAGAGAAAAACGAACAGCCGCCATGGGCTTTATATTTGTTACCGTACTGGTAGATGTTATTGGCTGGGGCCTCATCATACCGGTAATGCCGCGTTTAATAGCGCACATGAAAAATATACCGGTAAATGAAGCCAGTAAATATGGTGGCACTTTGCTGATGGTATATGCATTGATGCAATTTGTATTTGCACCCGTATTGGGCAACCTGAGCGATAAATACGGAAGGCGGCCCGTGCTGCTGTTCTCACTGTTTGGATTTGGTATCGACTATTTACTGGTGGCCTTTGCACCCACTTTTGGATGGTTTTTTGTTGCCCGTATTATTTCCGGCATTACAGGCGCCAGTTTTACGACGGCCAGTGCTTACATAGCCGACATCAGCACGCCAGAAACCCGCGCAAAGAATTTCGGTATGCTGGGGGCTGCTTTTGGAATGGGTTTTATCATTGGCCCTGCCATGGGCGGTTTGCTCACCGGGTTTGGCATAAGGGCACCATTTTATGCAGCAGCCATCCTTACTTTATTGAACTGGTTATACGGCTATTTTGTGCTGCCAGAATCTTTAAGCAAAGAGAACCGGCGGGCTTTTTCGTGGAAAAGGGCCAATCCTTTGGGCGCTTTGCTGCATTTGCAGAAATACCCCGCCATTAGCGGGCTGGTGTTTGCATTTGTGCTGATTTACCTGGGAGCGCATGCCGTACAAAGCAACTGGAGTTTTTTTACCATTTATCAATTTAAATGGAGCGAAAAAATGGTGGGTCTTTCACTGGCAGTGGTGGGCCTGATGGTAGCAATGGTACAAGGAGGGCTTATCAGGGTCATTAATCCCAAACTGGGCAACGAAAAAAGTGTGTATGTTGGTTTGTGCCTGTATGCCCTGGGTATGTTTTTGTTTGCTTTTGCCACACAAAGCTGGATGATGTTTGCCTTTCTGGTTCCTTATTGCATGGGGGGTATTGCCGGGCCAGCATTACAGGCCATTATTGCCGGCCATGTACCTGCCAATGAACAGGGCGAATTACAGGGAGGGCTTACCTCGCTGATGAGCCTTACCTCCATTGCCGGACCCTTTATAATGACCAACCTGTTTTATTATTTCACCAAAAATGCTGCACCGGTTCATTTTCCGGGAGTTTCATTTTTACTGGGTGGATTGCTGATGCTGGGCAGTGCGGTAATTGCTTATATTACTTTAAAACACGAAAAAGCCGTTGTGCCTGCTGAGCAAGGGCATTAACAAAATGTTTTTGCAAATAAATCTTAACTACTCGTATAAATGAGTATCTTTGCCCCGCAACATTTGAGTTAGTCAGCATTTAGTAATTGAACGATTTTTTCTGCTACGCATTTTCCTGCTATTAGTTAGTCTTCTTTACGCTGTTTTTTCTCAGATCATTTTTAATTATAATTTATTTTACAAACATGAACATTTATGTTTCAAATTTAAGCTTCAACGTACAGGATGAAGACTTAAGAGAGTTTTTCGCAGAGTACGGAGAAGTAACTTCTGCTAAAGTTATTTTGGACAAATTCACTAACAAAAGCCGTGGCTTTGGTTTTGTTGAAATGTCTGATGATACAGCAGGTCAAAAAGCTATCCAGGAACTGGACGGTGCACAGGTTGAAGGCCGTGCAATTACAGTAACTGTAGCTAAACCAAGAGAAGAAAGAACAGGCGGCAGCAATGGCGGCGGCAGACGTTCTTTTTCTGGTTCTAATGGCGGTGGAAACAGCCGTTGGTAATCCAGCACAAGTATTAAACAGTTTAGTGTTTCAATACAAAGAGAGGGCCCTTTTACGGGGCCCTTTTCTATTTTAAATATAAATGCTGCGATAAATACAGTCAGCCATTACCGTTAGCCTTGCGGATATTACCTCCAGTGACCGCGGTTCCAGCGATAGCCCCTGGGTGTTTGGTTCCAGCTGCCTTCCAGCCATATGCGGCCAGTCCTGGGCCTGTCCCATCTTCCTTCGCGCCAGGTATACCTGCCACCGCTCCAGTACCAGTCGCCACCAATCCATACATAACCCGGACCAGGTGCGGCAGGGCGTGTATAGATCACATCTGCCGGTCGTGATGCCACAATCTGTGTGGGGCCGCAGGAACTAAATGATAAGATACCCACCAACAATGCGGCTGCTATTAAATAATGTTTCATGGCTATTTTTTTAATGAATAATGAACATTGATCAAAAAAATATGCCGGATAAAGAAGCCATTGAAAAACCAGTCCTTGCATTTGTTTTCAGCAGGTATACGGGGCAATAAAAAATGCCGGTTGTAGAAATCTGTCCACAACCGGCATTGCTATCGATAAAAGTGCTTAATGTTTTTCTTCTTTTGGCGCCGGCGCTTCCGGGTGGGGTTCACCATGATGACAAGTGACACAGGAAACTTCCAAT
>Ga0209069_10000669_pt1 | contig 16263 bp, 14 predicted proteins | sample Str013_2_FD_187202 | JGI IMG/M metagenome (GOLD analysis project Ga0209069, IMG submission 187202) | Freshwater sediment microbial communities in response to fracking from Pennsylvania, USA - Straight Creek_MetaG_SC_2013 (SPAdes) (version 2) | ecosystem: Environmental > Aquatic > Freshwater >...
GTGCGATGGATGGTGATCGCGGCGCGGTCCATCTCGACGCCGAGTCGCGTGCACGCCGCTTGGATGATGCGCGTGTTCGCTTGATGGGGCACGACGAGCTTCAGCTGATCGGCAGACACGCCCGCCGCTTTCATCGACTTCTCGGCCGAGTCGACCATGATCCGCACGGCGCGCCGGAACACCTCTTTGCCATCCATGTGGATGTAGCCACCGACGTCGGAGTAGAGCAGCCCCTGCGCCGAACCATCGGCGTCAAGGTCCCAACCGAGCAACGCGCCGGGGCCGTCGGTCGCTTCGAGCACTGCCGCGCCAGAACCGTCGGCGAAGAGGATCGCAGTGCCGCGATCTGTCTGGTCGGTGATCCGCGACAGCGTGTCCGTGCCGATCACCAGTGCCCGCGTCGCACCGACCGAGATCATCCCGTGGGCGGCGATCAGCCCGTACACGAAGCCGGAGCAGGCGGCGTTCACGTCGAACGCCCCGCAACGCAGACCGAGCTGATCCTGCACGGTGGCCGACGTCGCTGGCACCGTCTGATCGGGTGTCGTTGTCGCCAGTATGAGCAGGTCGATGTCAGCGGGTCCGACGCCGGCGCGGGCCATCGCAGCGCGACCGGACTCGATCGACAGGCTCGCCGTTGAGCCACCCCAACGTCGCTCGACGATGCCGGTCCGCTCCCGGATCCACTCGTCGCTGGTGTCGAGGCCGCTGGCGCGCAGATCGTCGTTGGTGACGACCCTGTCGGGGAGTGCTGCACCCCAACCGATGATCCGGGCGCCGCGACCGTGCAATGGGATGGGGGGCATCAGACCGTCCTCAGCCAGGCCACGGGCTGGCGAACGGAGATCCGCTCGCCATCCACGGCGATGTATGCCTGCAACACCCCGGTGAACGGGGAGCGAACCTCTTGACCAGCGACGGTGCCGAGCACGTCGCCGACGTCGAGTCGGGTGCCGTCAGCCAGACCAGACGGCGTGAAGACACCGGCGGCGGGCGAGACGACGAGTCGTTCGGTGGCGAACAGGTGCTCGCCTTCGAGCACCTGGGCGACTGGGGCTCGGCCGCCCGACACGAACTCGACGAGCTTGTCGAGCTCGTCGGGCGTCGCCACCGAGATCGTCTTGGCGTCGTCGACAGTGCGCTTCGCCATCCCGGTCAGAACGCCGCCAGGACCGAGCTCCAAGAACTCGTTGACGCCGAGCTCGGCGAGGGTCAACAAGCAGTGCTTCCAGCGCACCGGCGACGACAATTGCGCGGACAACAGCGCAGTCCACTCGTTCCCTTTGTCGTGAGCGAGGGCGTCGACGTTCGACACGATCGGTACTTCGGTGTCGCGCAGATCGGCCTCAGTGATCGCCTTGCGCAGACGATCGCGAGCGGGCGCCATGAATTGTGTGTGGAACGCGCCCGACACCGGCAGGCCCATCACCTTCTTGGCGCCGAGCTCTTTGGCTTTGGCGCCGCCGGCGGCGACGCCGTCGACCGAGCCGGCGATGACGACTTGGCCAGGAGCGTTGAAGTTCGCCACCCAGACATCGGCGTCGGCCAGGCGGCAGGCGATCTCGACTTGATCGTCGTCGAGGCCGAGGACCGCGGCCATCGTGCCGGGGTTCTCGATCCCGGCGTTGTGCATCGCATCGGCGCGCTCGCACACGAGGCGCACGCCTTCGTCGAAGCTGAGCGCGCCCGATGCCGTCAGCGCGGTGTACTCGCCAAGGCTGTGCCCAGCGCAGTAAGCCGGCTCGATGCCCATCCGTTCGACGGCGTCGAGAACCATCAAGCTCGACACGAACGTCGTCAGCTGGGCGTTGCGGGTATCCCTCAGCTCGTCGGCGTCGGCATCGAGCAGGAGCCGGGCGATGTCGCGGTCGGCAACGTCGCTGGCTTCGTCAACCAGCTCCCAGCTCTCGTGGTCGACCCACGGGCGTCCCATGCCGGGGCGTTGCGAGCCCTGACCGGGGAACGTGAAGGCGAGCATGTCGTTGATGGTCCTCCTGAGTGCGACGGGCGACCAGCGCCCGGCTCGCCACCAAGGTTAGGGCGGATTCGAACACCGCTCGTGCGACCTGGTCTGGTAACGGACCTGAGCCGGGCCGGCGAGGTCGCTAGGCTGCAGACTCACGTCCCAGTGGCCCAACGGCAGAGGCAGCGGTCTCAAACTCCGCACGGTGTGGGTTCGAATCCCACCTGGGACACCAACCGCTCAGCCGATCCAGATGAGTTCGACGTCGTAGGCCCGGATCGCCTCGTCACCCGTGACCAGCGTCATCCGTTCGAGTTGCGCCTGCGCCACGAGCAGTCGGTCGAACGGATCTCGATGAAGTCTTGGTAGCTCGCTGACGCGAAGGCTGTGCGCGTGTGCGACGGCTAGACCGTCGACAGCACTCGTTCGCATTCGTGCTGGCACGTACGTGGTCGGTGCCTCGGGAAGTGGGAGCTTGCCAAGCTCCCACTTGATGGCGATTTCCCACGAACTGGCGGCAGAGAGGAACAGCGTTGACTGTTCGTCCTCAACGAGCTCGCGCGCCGCGCCGAGTCGCTCTGGGGTTGTCTGCAACCACAAGAAGGCGTGGGTGTCGAGAAGGAACTGGGTCACTCGAACGCTTCCAGCACGTTTTCTGGGAGCGGGTCGTTGAAGTCATCCGGAACCTCGAATCGACCGCGGTCGGTGCCCAGCTGCCGACGCCGAGGCGTGTTGATTGGCACGAGCCGCGCGACTGGCTGTCCAGACGACAAGATCACGATCTCCTCGCCGGCCGCTACCCGCTTGAGCAGTTTCGACAGGTGGGTTTTCGCCTCGTGGACGCCAACAGTGGTCATGGGTTGAGGTTCGCGCCGAGGGGTAGACTAAGTCAAGAACTTAGTCTACCCGTGCGAGTATCCGTCGCTCCGGCGGCTGGCGGCAGCGATGCGGCCCGTGGGCGCCGATCCCGACGACATCGTCCAGGAGGCTCTCGCCCGAACGTTGGCCGTGCGCCCGTTGCGCGAGCTCGATGAGCCGATGGCCTACTTGCGCACTGCCGTCGTTCGGATCGGGCTCGACCATCGTCGTCGCGAAGCGCAAGCTGAGCAGACGCGCCAGCGGCTCGGCGTTCGCGAGGCGACGAGTGACAGCGAGATCGCTGACGCTGTTGGGCTCGATATGCTCCGAGCGCTCCCGAGCGATACGCGAGCGTTGCTGTACCTGGTGACGATCGAAGGACTGCCCTACCGGGAGGTGGCTGCGATGATCGGATGCAGCGAGGAGCGGGCGCGCGTCTCTCGCGCTTGCGCCCGAGGCGCGGCTGTGGACGCTGACGGTTGACTGACAGCGCCGTTGTCGATGCGCCTGCCGGTCACACGATGCGGCTGTCGCGGTTGCCCCAGTAGCGGTCGCGCAGCAGGCGCTTGTAGAGCTTGCCGGTCTCGAGGCGGGGGAGCGCGTCGGTGACGTCGATCGAGCGGGGGACCTTGTAGGCGGCGAGGTGCTGGCGGCAGTACGCCATCAGCTCAGCGACCAGCTCAGGCGACTCGGCGCCGCCCGGCATGAGTTGCACGACGGCCTTCACCTCTTCGCCGAGATCGGCGTTGGGCACACCGAAGACGGCGACATCGGCGACGGCGGGATGCATCACGAGGACGTTCTCGATCTCTTGCGGATAGATGTTGACCCCGCCGGAGATGATCATGAACGTCTCGCGGTCGGTGAGGTAGAGGAAGCCGTCGTCGTCGACGTAGCCGACATCGCCGAGCTTGGTCCACAGTGGGTGAACCGGATGCTGCGCGGCGGCCGTCTTGGCCGGGTCGTTGTAGTACTGGAACGGCATCACGTCGCGCTCGAAGTAGACGACACCCGGTGTGCCGTTGGCAGCCTCGCTGCCGTCCTCGTCGCAGATGTGCAACGTGCCGACGATCGGCTTGCCGACGGTTCCGGGATGGGCGAGCCACTCGGCCGAGTTGCACAGCGTCATCCCGTTGAACTCAGTGCCGCCGTAGTACTCGACGATGATCGGACCCCACCACTCGATCATCTGGCGCTTGACCTCGACCGGGCACGGCGCGGCGGCGTGCACCGCGCACCGATGGCTGGACAGGTCGTGCGCCGTGCGCACCGCAGGATCGAGCTTCAACATCCGCACGAACATCGTCGGGACCCACTGGCTGTGGGTGATCTGGTGACGCTCGATCAGCGCCAGCGCCTCGGCCGGATCGAAGTGCTCCATGATCACGTTCGTCCCACCGAGGCTGTGGGTCGCCGCCGTGAACGCCAGCGGTGCCGAGTGGTACAGCGGTGCCGGCGACAGGTACGTCGCATCGGGACCGATGCCGTACAGTGATCCGACCAGCGCGTCGAGGGCCGACGGCTCGCTGAACGTCTTGCCGGTCAGTGGACGCTGGATGCCCTTCGGGCGACCCGTCGTGCCCGAGGAGTAGTTCATGAAGTCGCCGAGCATCTCGGTGTCGAGTGGCTCGGCGCGGTAATTGGCGATGGCGTCCTCGTAGCGCTCGAAGCCGGCCACGGGTCCGTCCACGGCGAGACGGACGTGACACGTCGGGATCTGTTCGGCGAACGCACTCGCGACCGCCGCGAGCGCGGCCGAGGTGACGATCGCCTTGGCGCCCGAGTCGTTGACGATGAACGCCGCTTCTTCGCTCGTGAGGTACTTGTTCACCGCGCACAGGTACATGCCCGAGCGCAGCGTCGCCCAGAACACCTCGTGGTAACGGATGTTGTTCTCCATGAACAGCGCAACGACTTCGCCCGAGCGAAGCCCGATGCCGCTGAACAGCTGAGCGAGGCGCATCGAGCGTTCGTCGAGCTCGCTGTAGGTCAGCGTCTGGCCGGTGCCGGCCATGATCGTCGCGATCTTGTCGGGATGCGCCTTGGCGTGGACGGACATCGGCATGGTGCCGAACGTAGCGTCGACGTGACCGCGAACGATTCACGAAACTCTGGCCGGCTGCGCTGTAACGGGCATCTCGTCGCCCGGACAATGACCTCATGCGCACGAACTCCACTGCTCCAGTCGACACGTCGCCCACGCGCCTTCGCTCGCGTCGATGGATCCTTCCGGTCGTCGCCGTCGTAGCGATCGTCGCCGCCGTCGCTCTTGCCGCGTTCCAGCCATGGAAGCTGTTCATCGACAAGCGCGTCGACGAGTCGTTGCCAACCGGCGTTGCGACCGTCTCGTCGAGCATCGCGCCGGCTCCGACGTCGATCCCGGCGGCAGCCGCGCCCGCCGTGGCGAGCACCAGCGCGACGACGGTTACGGCCGCCGCATCGACCCCGGCGACCGTGCCCGCCGTCGCTCAGACAAGCCCGCCGACGACGGTGCCCGCCGTCGCTCAGACGATCCCGCCGCCGACCGTCGCCGCGACGACGCCACCGCCGAGTGAGGCGGCCGCGGTTCCCGCCGAGCCGGCGCCGACATCGTTCACGAGTGGCGAGCACACGACGACGGGCACCGTGCGACGCTTGACCGTCGACGGCAAGAGTGTCTTGCGCTTCGAGGACCTGAGCACTTCGAACGGACCCGACGTCCACGTCTACCTCTCGCCCGGCGCCGACGGTTACGCCGATGGGGCGATCAACATCGCCACGCTCAAGGGCAACAAGGGCAACCAGAACTACGAGATCCCCGACGGCGTCGATCTCACCAGGTACCGCAGTGTCGTCATTTGGTGCAAGCGCTTCTCGGTCGCCTTTGGCCAGGCGCCATTGCCCGGCGCGTAGCGGTCTCGGTCGCCAGTGCAGCGTTTTGTCACCTGGGGCGCCAGCGAAATGATCATTAGGAGGACAGCGAAATGATCATTAGCTAGGCAGCAAAATGTATAGTAGAGCGCATGGCTTTGGCTCGGTTCGCCGCCGATGTTGTTAGTGACCTGCTTGCGTCGTTCCGGGTCGTCGTCGTCAGTGGAGCCCGCCAGGTCGGCAAGAGCACGCTCACCAGGGAGCTGCTCGACATCAGCTCGCAGTACACCTTCGACGACGACGCGACCTACGACCGCGCCACAGACGACCCGACCAGCTTCGTCGCGTCGCTTCCCGTGCCAACTGTCATCGACGAGTACCAGCGCGCCGGACCTGCGTTGCTGCGCGCCGTCAAACAACGAGTCGACCATTCCAACCGGCGCGGCCAACTGCTGCTCACAGGATCGGCGAGCTACCTCGCCTCGAAGGCGCCGGTCGAGACGCTCGCCGGTCGCGCCGGCCGACTCGAGCTGTGGCCGCTGTCCCAGGGCGAGCAGCGCGGCGTCCGCGAGACCTTCATCGAGAGGCTCTTTCGACCAGACCAGTGGCCGCCAGAGAATCGGCAACGCGTTACGCGCGCCGACGCCATGGACCTCGTCTTGCGCGGCGGGTTTCCCGAGGTCGTGACGCAATCGATGAGTGTCCGAGCTCGGGATCGATGGTTTTCCGCCTACGTCGACGATGTGGTTTCGAGAGAAGCGATACGCCCGCTTGCCGATGTCCGCTTCGAACGCGAACTGCGTTCGATGCTTCGGTTGCTCGGTGCCCGCTCGAGTGCGGAGCTCGTCCTCGCCGACCTGAGTGCCGATGCCGAGCTCGCCCGGCCGACCGTGTCCAACTACCTTGCCGTGCTGGAGGCGCTGCACCTCGTTCATCTGCTGCCGGCGTGGGCGACGAACGCGACGACGAGAGCGAAGAAGCGGCCGAAGATCCACCTCCTCGACACGGGTCTGGCGGCCAGCCTCAACGCCGTGAGCATCGCCAGCGTTGCCGCAACGGCAGACGGCAAGATGGCCGGCGCACTGCTTGAGTCGTTCGTCGTCACCGAGTTGGCGAAGCAGGCGAGCTACGCCGAGCGCGACGTCGACCTGTGGCACTTCCAAGACCGCAACGGCGACGAAGTGGACGTCATCGTCACCGACCGGCGATCGGGCAACGTTGCCGGCATCGAGGTCAAGGCGTCGTCGTCGCCGAGTGCGGCGGCCGGGCTCACACTCGCGAAGCTGCGCGATCGTCTTGGATCGCGCTTCACGGTTGGCATCGTGCTCAACACCGGCCCGAATCCGTTGCCACTAGGTGAGCGACTGTGGGCGATTCCGATCTCGGGGCTTTGGTCGTAGCCGTCAGTCCCAGCGACCGCCGCGTTGGATGAGCTCGATGACGAACGGGTTCGTGACGCGCTCGCGGCCGATCGTTGTCGTCGGACCATGGCCGGGGAGCACGGCGGTCTCGTCGCCGAGGGGGAGGATCTTGTCGGCCATCGACATCATCAGCGCGTCGTAGCTACCGCCCGGCAGATCGGTGCGACCGATCGAGCCCTGGAAGAGATGGTCGCCGGAGAACAGGACTGTCTCCTCACCGTCGATGTCGAGTGTGAAGCACACCGAGCCACGCGTATGACCGGGCGTGTGGAGACACGTGAACGTCATCCCGGCGCCGCTCACGATCTGGCCGTCTTCCATCCCGTAGATCGTCTCCGGCGGCCGCAGGTCGAGGCCCTCCAGGTACTCACCGAACGAGCCCGATGTTCCTTTCGGATCGAGGAGCATGTGCTTGTCGTCGTCGTGGATCCGGACCTGGATGTCGGGACCCTCGGGCAGACCATGCACGAGCGAGCCGACGCCTCCGATGTGGTCGATGTGGCCGTGCGTGTTGAACAGCGCGACGAGCTTCAGCCCGTGATGTTGCAACCGCGCCACGATGCTCGCCGGGTCGGGCGGCGCATCGATCAGCACGCACTCACCGCCCGGTCCGTTCGGCGCGACGAGCCAGGCGTTCGTCTGTGCGAGCCACAGCGGCAAGCCCTCGATCAACATCGGGCCGACGTTATCGCTGCGACCGTCGCGACGTTCAGCTCGCGACGTCGTCGGTTGCTACATCGGCAGCAGCGGCCGACGGTGGCTCGGCCGGCGCGTCGTTGCCGTCGTTCATCGCCGCCGCGATCTCGGCCACGGTCGGATCGGCCATCAACTGTTCGAGCGTCATCGGCAACGGCAGCCGCCAGTTCGGGCGCTCGTCGACGGTGCCGGGCATGTTCGGTGGTTCGAGGGCGGCGACGCAATCGTCCAGCGTCGCCAGACGGATCAACGCCGGGGACGCGCTTAGCGCACGATGCACACCGACGAGGACGTCATCGACCGGCGCGCCATCGACCAAGCCGGTGGCGAGACGCAAGCGCGAACGGAACCAGGTCTGCGCGTCGGGATCCTCGGCGACGCCGACGCGCTTGCGGCTGATCGGATCGGCACCGGTCCACACGCCGGCCGCTGTCGGCAAGTCGTGCGTCGTCACTGTCCCCAATGCCGCCGTCGGCCACTTCGCCGGCGGATCTTTCTCGAACCAGACGAGCTTGCAGCCGAGCAACTGGCGCTCGGCCAGCTCCTCGCCGACGCCTTCCTCGACGGTGCCCAAGTCTTCTCCGACGACGAACGCGCCGGCCCGCGCCGCCTCCAACGCCAGCAGGTCGAAGATCTCGTTCGATGGGTAGCGCACGTAGGCGCCACCGCCAGCGGGTGCCGATGGCGGGATCCAGTACAGCCGGAACAGGCCCATCACATGATCGATGCGCAACCCGGCGAGGTGCGTCAGGTTGGCGCGCAGCGCGGCGATGAACGGTTCGTAGCGAGCGGCCCGCAACTTCCACGGGATGTACGGCGGGAGCCCCCAGTCTTGACCGCCGGGGTTGAACGTGTCCGGCGGCGCGCCGATCCGACATCCCGACGCGAGCAGGTCTTGATCGCACCACGCGTCGTAGCCGTCCGGTCGGAAGCCGACGGCGAGATCGCCGATCAGGCCGACGCCTTGTGCCGCGGCGGTCGCCATCTGCTGGTCGAGCAACCACTGGCACCAGGCGTGGAACTCGATGCGCGGCGCGAGCTGCTCGGCCGCCTGGGCGACGCCGCCAGCATCGGGCCGACGCAAGCTCACCGGCCAGGCAGGCCACGACGCGCCGTACAGCTCGGTCAGCGCGCAGTACGTCGCGAACCGTTCGAGATCGAGACCCCTGTTGGCGCGCCAGGCATCGAACGCAGCTCGAGCCACCGTCGACGTCGCGACGTCGTCCCAGACGTGACCAAGCGCGGCGAGCTTGAAGGTCAGCACCGCGTCGCGGTCGATGGTCGCGCTCGTGTTCAAGGCGCGGGCAGCAACGTCGACGGCGGCGAGCTCGCTGGCGAGCTCGCGCGCGCCAGGGACGTCGGCGATGCGCAGGGCGAGGATGTTGCGGAAGCGGCGGCTGCTGGCGAAGTACGGGCTCGGCTCTTGCGGCGAGACCGGCGCGTTGGCATGCAGCGGGTTGAGCAGCATCGAGCGGGCGCCGACGCTCGCCGACCAGCGCGCCAGATCGCGCAGATCGCCGAGATCGCCGATGCCCCAACTGGCGGCCGAGCGCAGCGCGTACAGCTGCGCCGAGAAGCCCCAGGCGCGTTCGGGCAACGTGCACCGCCCGGGCGTGATGACAAGGCGTGTCGTCGGGCCCCCGTCGTTCGGTATCAGATCGTGGTAGCCGAGCGGCACGTCGCCGGGTAGCGCGCCGTGCGTGCCGAGGTCGGTGCCGTCTTCGAGCACGAGCTGGCACGGTCCCCACATCGGATGGGTTTCGCCGGCGCGCACGAACCACATCGGCGGCGGAGCCGGCGGCGCGTCACCGTCGGCGCCCATCGCTGCCAGCACCGCCGCGGTTGCTTCGGCGGGTGTGTCTTGCCACACACCGCCGGCGTCGTGGTAGCCGTCGGCGATGCCCCACGCCGCGCCGTCCGTCACGGTTGCAGTTGCCCGGCGATGAGATCCTCGGCGACTTGCTTCATGCTGCGCCGCTCGCTCATCGCTCGCTTCTGGATGAACGAGAACGCCTCTGCCTCGCGCATCTGGTGGTTGTCCATCAAGATGCCCTTCGCTCGGTCGACGACCTTGCGCATGTCGAGTTGTGCTTCGAGCCCGGCAACCTCGGCGGAGAGCGCGGCGAGCTCGCGATGGCGACCGATGGCGAGCTCGATTGCCGGTACGAGCTCGCTCTTCTGGAACGGCTTGACGAGGTAGGCGAGGGCGCCAGCATCGCGGGCTTGCTCGATGACGTCGCGCTGGCTGAACGCGGTGAGGATCAAGATCCCACAGATCTTCTCGGCCGAGATCTGGCGGGCCACTTCGAGCCCGTCCATGCCCGGCATCTTGATGTCCAAGATGGCGAGGTCGGGTTTCAGCTCGCGGACGAGGTCGACGGCTTGGTCGCCGCGACCTGTCTCACCGACGACCTCGTAGCCTTCTTCTTCGAGGGTCTCGCGCAGATCGAGGCGGATGATCGCCTCGTCTTCGGCGATCACGACACGTGTAGGCATCGCCCCACTCTAGAGGGCGACGACGGGGCTAGCCGGCCGTGAGCTGGTCGAGCAGCTCGTCCTGGCGTGCTTCCAGGCGCCGGATCGAGTCCACGATGTCGGCCCGCCGGCGAGTGAACGCGTCGGCGTGGCGCTGCGCGTCGCGGAAGTCGGCGTCGGCCAACGGCGTCTCGGAGACGAGCGCCCGCAAGCGGTGATCCTCGGCTTCGTCGGTCAACTGCTCGCCTTGCTCGTCGATGACGGCCAGCTCGTCACGCAGGGCGCGCAGGCGCGTTGAGACCTCCTTCAGTCGCCGTTCGACCAGGAAACGTGGCACATCGTCCAGTGTAGAGAAGGTGTCTCGCGGCTCGGCCAAGCCACGTAGCCTCGCTCCGTGTCCAAGTTGCTCTTCCTCGACGGGAACTCGTTGACCTATCGGGCGTTCTTCGCCCTGCCGACCGACATGGCGACCGCATCGGGGCAGGTGACGAACGCCGTGTTCGGCTTCACCTCGATGCTCATCAACCTCGTCAAGGACCACAAACCTGACGGCATCATCGTCGCATTCGATCGCCCCGAGCCGACGTTCCGCCACGTCCAAGCTCCGACGTACAAGGCGCAGCGCGAGCAAGCGCCCGACATCTTGCGCCAGCAGATGGGCCTCGTGCGCGAGATCATCGACGCCCTCGGTGTCACCGCGTTGGAGGCGCCCGGTTGGGAAGCGGACGACATCATCGCCACGTTGGTCGAGATGTCGAAGGCACGCGGCGACGAGGTGATCATCGTCACCGGCGATCGCGACAGCTACCAGCTCGTCGAGGACCCGTTGGTGAAAGTGCTCTACAACAGACGCGGCGTCAGCGACTACGCGCTCTACGACGAGGCCGGCATCGCTGAGAAGACGGGCGTCACGCCGGTGCTCTATCCGCAGTACGCGGCGCTGCGCGGCGACCCGAGCGACAACCTGCCCGGCATCCCCGGTGTCGGCGAGAAGACGGCGGCGAAGCTGATCACCACCTACGGCGGCCTCGACGGGATCTTCGCCAACCTCGAGGCGCAGACGCCGAAGCTGCGTGAGTCGTTGCGCGAGCACGAAGGCAGGGCGCGCGAGAACTTCTCGCTGATGGTGCTGCATCGCGACGCGCCGATCGAGGTCGACTTCGACGCCTGCACGATCAACCCGAACCAAGCTGAAGTGAAGCGGTTGTTCGAGTTCTTGGAGTTCCGCTCGTTGATGGGCCGGTTGAGCGAAGCGCTAGCCGGACTCGATGGCGCCGCCGGCGGGGGTGGCGCAGGTGGCAGCGGTGGGGGGCCGTCGTTGTTGGCGTCGACCGGCGAGGTCCTCGAAGCGGAAGTGTCTCGCATCGAGAACGCCGCCGATGCCGAGCGTGCCTTGAGCGCGCCGGCAACGCTGGATCTGGCCGCGGCATGGACAGGCGAACCGGGGCGGAGCGAGCTGCTCGGTGTCGCCGTCGTCCAAGACTCCTCGATGGGTGCTGTTGCGTGGATCGCGTTGGCGACGCTGTTGGAGGCGGGTCCACGCGCCGCGCTCACGTCGGGTCGCCCGATCCATGCCCACAACGCCAAGGAGTTGATGCGCTCGTTGCTCGCGCTCGGCGTCGAGGTGACGTCGTTGGCGCTGGACACTGCCATCGCCGCGTACCTCATCGACCCGGCCGAGACGCGCTACGCCGTCGGCGACTTGCTCGAGCGCTACACGGGCGACGCGCTCCCCGCCGACGGCACGCCGTCGGGTCAGCTCGACTTCGGTGACAACCCGTCCGACGATGTCGTGCGGGCGGCGCGCGCCGCGCTGGCGGTGTCGCGCTTGGCGCCCGTGCTCGCTGGGGCGCTCGACGCGCAAGGGATGCGCGTCTTGTACGACACGATCGAGAACCCGCTCGTGCGCGTCCTGGCGAAGATGGAGCACGAAGGGATCGGCGTCGATCTCGCCGAGCTGCGCGGCTTGAACGATCGCTTCACGGCCGAGTGCGCCCGTCTGCAAGCCGAGGTCCACAAGGTCGCGGGGCGCGAGTTCAACTTGAACTCGACGCCGCAGCTGCGCGAGATCCTGTTCGACGAGCGCAAGCTGACACCGGTCAAGAAGACGAAGACCGGGTTCTCCACCGATGCCCAGTCGTTGGAGAAATTGCGCGATCAGTGGCCAGAGCTCATCGACCCGTTGTTGGAGTACCGCGAGGTCGAGAAGCTTCGTTCGACCTACGGCGAAGGCCTGTTGGCCGAGGTCGCGCCCGACGGCCGCATCCACGCGACGTTCAACCAGACCGTCGCTCGCACCGGGCGGCTCTCGTCCGATCAACCGAACCTGCACAACATCCCCGTGCGCTCCGATGTCGGCCGCCAGTTCCGCAAGGCGTTCGTCGCCGCGCCCGCGCATCAACTGCTGATCGCCGACTACAACCAGATCGAGCTGCGTTGCATCGCTCACCTGGCGCAGGACCCCGGTCTGATCGAAGCGTTCACAAGTGGGACCGACATCCACAACGTCACCGCGGCGCGCGTCTTCTCGGTGGCGCCGTCTGCTGTTACCGTCGATCAGCGCTCGAAGGCGAAGATGGTCTCCTACGGCTTGGCCTACGGGATGGAGTCGTATGGGCTCGCGCAACGGTTGAACATCGCTGTCGAGGACGCGGCGGTGATCCTCGACGCCTACTTCGTTGCCTTCCCGAACGTGAAGGCGTACATGGAGTCGACGGTGCGCGAAGCGCGGATGCGTGGCTACACCGAGACGTTGTTCGGACGCCGACGCCCGATCCCTGATCTGCAGAACCCGAACTACCGGATGCGCCAAGCGGCCGAACGTCAGGCGATGAACGCCGGCATCCAAGGTCTCGCTGCCGACATCTTTAAGGTCGCGTTGGTGCGCCTGGACCAGGCGCTTGAAGCGGGTGGCTACGCCAGCCGGATCACGCTCCAAGTCCACGACGAGATCATCGTCGAGGCGCCGTCCGACGAGTGCGACCGCGTCAGCACACTGACGGTCGAGGTGATGCGCGGCGCGGCCGAGCTGAGCGTGCCCCTCGAGGTGAACTTGTCAGTCGGCTCGACCTGGGCAGCGGCGAAGGGCTAGCCGCGGATGCCACCGATGATCGCGCTTGCCGCGGTGGCGAGCAGGAGGACGAGCACGAGGCGTTCGAAGTGGGCGTCGCGCATCCGCCGCGCGGCGCGCAGGCCGGCATAGGCCATCACCGGGATCGCCGGGAAGGCCAGGGCGGCGAGCGCGAGGGTGACGTGGGTGACCTTCCCTCTCGCCGCGAACAGCACGAGCGACGCGTTGCTGGCAACGAAGATCGCCGAGATCGTGCCTCGAAAGACGTCCGGTGTCAGGCGCCGCCCGTGTAGCCCGATGACCAACGGCGGGCCGTTCGTGCCCGTTGAAGTAGCGAGGACGCCGGAGATCACGCCGATGGCGGCGTCGAACGAGGGTCGCGTCGCGCGCAACCGCCAGCCGGAGCCGATGGCGACGGTGGCGACGGCGATCACAACCCCGAGGAAGATGCGAAACGGTCGCTCCGGTACGGCGTCGAGGATCACGAGACCGAACGGCATCCCGAGGAACGACCACAGCGCGAAGCGCTTGGCTATCGACCAGTCGATGAAACGACGGAGCTGCCAGGCGGTGATGATCGTGTTCGGCGCGCTGCACAGCGATGCGACGACGACAGCGCGCGTCGGTGAGATCACGAGCGCCATCAGCGGCACGCTGAACAGTGCGAAGCCGAAGCCGGTCAGGCGTTGGACGAACGTTGCCAACGCGACGATGACGACGACGATGACGATCGCAGCCGTGTGGGGCACGTCGAGCGTCAGCGATCTCGGCGGGCATCGGGCACGTAACGATCGTAGGAGAGCGTGGCGCGCATCGGACGGCTTCGTGTCACTGGGACCTGGCAGAGTCGCGATCGTGCCCGACTCCGAACGAGCCCCCGATCATTGGTTCGAACCATTGGCTGATCACCTCGGCGCGGCGTACCTGCGCTACTCGTTCACGAAGGGCACGACGCAGGAGGTCGACGCGCTCGTCGAGTGGCTCGGGTTGCGGCCGGGCATGAGCGTGCTCGATGTCGGTTGCGGGCCCGGTCGGCACTGCTTGGAGCTCGCCCGGCGCGGCATCGCCGCTCATGGCGTCGACGTCAGTCACAGCTTCATCGACCTCGCCGCGGACGCCGCGGCGACCGCCGGACTCTCGGCGTTGGCGACGTTCGAACGGCTCGACGCTCGGGTCCTCGGCGACGTCGCGTCGTTCGAGGCGCGCTTCGACGCCGCGGTCAGCCTCTGCCAAGGTGCGTTCGGCCTCCTCGCCGCCGATGACGAGACACTCGCCGTGCTCGGCGGCATGGCTCGATCGGTTCGGCCTGGAGCGCGGATCGCAGTCAGCGCGTTCAGCGCCTACTTCAGCGTTCGCTACCAGACCGACGCCGATTTCGATGCCTCGACTGGTGTCGCCCACGAGCACACTGAGCTGCGCGACTCGGCTGGGACGGTCGCTCCCGCGGAGCTGTGGACGACCTGCTTCACCCCCCGTGAGCTGCGGCTATTGGCTGGGACATGTGGGCTTTCGGTTGTAGATGTGTGGTCCGTCGAACCGGGCGGCTACGTGGCCAACCCGCCGACGACGGAGTCGCCCGAGTTCTTGCTGCTGGCGGCGCGCCCGCTGGCCTGACCAGATCGCCTGGGGCGCCGACCCAGCTCAGTGGTAGCCTCGAATGCTCCGGAGACGATCACTGCTAGCACGCCTTGTCGCCGTCCGCTTCCCTTGTCCCTCTAGCGAAACCGATCATCACCTTGTCCGACACGCAGATTGCCGCCTCGCCCTTCGGGACGTTCAACGAGGACGGCACGTACACCCCCCGTCAGATCACCGCCGATGACCTCGGCACCTCGTTCGAAGATGCCATCTCCGGGACCATGGTCTCCGTCGAGGACGGCCAGCTCGTCCAAGGCACTGTCGTCAAGATCGACAAGGACGAAGTCCTCCTCGACATCGGCTACAAGTCCGAAGGCGTGATCCCCAGCCGCGAGCTGTCGATCCGCAACGACGTCGATCCGCACGAGGTCGTCAAGATCGGTGAGCACGTCGAAGCGCTCGTCCTAACGAAAGAGGACAAGGAAGGTCGTCTCGTCCTGTCGAAGAAGCGCGCTCAGTACGAGCGGGCGTGGGGAACGATCGAGAAGATCAAGGAAGTCGACGGCATCGTCGAGGGTCCGGTGATCGAAGTCGTCAAGGGCGGCCTGATCATGGACATCGGCCTGCGCGGCTTCTTGCCGGCATCGCTCGTCGAGCTGCGTCGCGTGCGCGACTTGCAGCCGTACGTCGGTCGTGTCTTGCAGGCGAAGATCATCGAGCTCGACAAGAACCGCAACAACGTCGTGCTGTCGCGTCGTGGTTACCTGGAAGAGACGCAGAAGGAGCAGCGCGAGGACTTCCTCGCCAACTTGAAGCCGGGCGAGGTCCGCAAGGGCACCGTGTCCAGCGTCGTCTCGTTCGGTGCCTTCGTCGACCTCGGTGGGATGGACGGCTTGATCCACGTGTCGGAGCTGTCGTGGAAGCACGTCGACCATCCGGGTTCGGTCGTTGCCGTCGGCGACGAGGTCACCGTGCAGGTGCTCGATGTCGACTACGACCGCGAGCGCATCAGCCTGTCGTTGAAGGCGACCCAGCAAGATCCGTGGCAAGAGTTTGCCGGCTCGCATCGCGTCGGCGAGCTGGTCTACGGCCGGGTCACCAAGCTCGTCCCGTTCGGCGCGTTCGTGCAAGTGGGCGAAGGCATCGAGGGGCTCGTCCACATCTCGGAGATGTCGGCCCACCACGTCGACGCGCCCGAGCAGGTCGTCACGCCCGGCGAGGAGCTGTGGGTCAAGATCATCGACCTCGATCTACAGCGTCGCCGGATCAGCCTGTCGATCAAGCAAGCGGCCGAAGGCGGCGAGGTCGCCGAGGAGTACCGCGAGCACTTCGGCGAGCACGCGTTCGACGAC
>Ga0209069_10000670_pt1 | contig 16223 bp, 14 predicted proteins | sample Str013_2_FD_187202 | JGI IMG/M metagenome (GOLD analysis project Ga0209069, IMG submission 187202) | Freshwater sediment microbial communities in response to fracking from Pennsylvania, USA - Straight Creek_MetaG_SC_2013 (SPAdes) (version 2) | ecosystem: Environmental > Aquatic > Freshwater >...
CGGGTTGAGCTATGTCATTCTGCGCTATTTCAACGTCGCCGGCGCAGACCCATTGATGCGCACCGGACAATCCACCAAAGGGGCGACGCACCTCATCAAAGTCGCGGTCGAGACGGCGCTCGGCCTGCGTCCGGCGATCGAGGTCTTCGGCACGGACTACGAGACGCCGGACGGCACCTGCATCCGCGACTATATTCACGTGTCGGATCTGGTACGCGCGCATTCGGATGCGCTGCACCATCTTCGCGACGGCGGCGCTTCGGTGACTCTCAATTGCGGCTATGGCCGCGGCTTTTCGGTGCTCGACGTGATCGACACCGTCAAGCGCGTGTCGGGCGTCGACTTCAAAGTCACATCGAGCGGCCGGCGGCCCGGCGATCCCGCGGCCATCGTCGCGGATTCCGGCCGCATCCGCGCGCTGCTGGGCTGGGCGCCGCACTTCGATGACCTGGAGACGATCGTCGGTCATGCCCTGAAATGGGAACATCGCCGCGCCGGCGTCAAGGCCGGCGGGACGTCGACAAGCCCATAGCCGCGAGCGGCCGCCGGGCGGCCGGCTGTGAACCTTTCTTTGGGCTTGAATTAAGAGCCCGGGCAAGGGATACGAGCGTTCGGATCTCGACAGCTTGAGCGTTTCACGCGCGAATGCGCCACAACCGGCGAATTCGGCCGGGCTTAGCGGACGGCGGATGCTCCAATCGGCTTTTCCACCTTCGACCACCGATCCCGACAGGGCGCTCGCCGTGATTCGGCGATTGGTGGTCGAGTTCGGGCTCGCGCAATGGCGCCGCTACGCCATGGCGTTCCTACTGATGGGCGTCGCCGCTCTCTGCACGGCGATCCCGGTCTACGTGATCGGTGACATGGTCAATTCGGCCAATGTCCGGCACAATTTTCCCGAGGTGCTCACGCTCGGCGTAGGGGCGGCCGTGATCTTCGCGATCAAGGGGGCGGCGACCTACGGCCAATCCGTCATCCTGTCGCGCATCGCCAATCACATCATCGCCGAGAACCAACGCCGCTTGTTCAGCAAGCTGCTCAACGAGAGCATCGGCTTTTTCGCCAACCGCCACTCTTCGGAATTCGCCGCGCGGCTCATGACGGGGGCGTCCGCAGCGACGCAAGTCCTCAATTTGCTCATAAATTCGGTCGGCCGCGATCTTCTGATGTTGATCGGGCTGGTCGGCGTCATGATCTTAAAAGACCCGCTGCTCGCGCTCATGTCTCTCGTCGTGTTCCCGCCCGCGATGTTGGTTCTGCGCAAGATGATTAAGCGCATTCGCGGCATCGCCAGGGCTCAGTTCACCGGCGGGATCCGCGTCCTGGAGACGTTGCAGGAGACGCTGCAAGGCATCCGCGTCGTCAAAGCCTTCACGCTCGAGGATGTGCTGCGCGCGCGCTTCGACGCCAACGTCGCGGCAGTCGAGCGGGAGGCCAACAAGATGGCCCGCGTCGCCAACCGCACCTCGCCGCTGATGGAAGTCTTGGGCGGCTTCGCCATGGCGGGCGTGGTGATTTACGGAGGCTACCGGGTCATCGAGAATCCTGCATCCGCCGGAGCATTTTTTTCGTTCATTACGGGATTCCTGCTGGCTGTCGAGCCGGCGAAGCGGCTCGCCCGCTTCAATATGGACCTCAGGAGCAATCTGGTCGCGGTCCACATTCTGTTCGAGATCATCGACAGCGTCCCCACCGAGCCCGCCGACGACGATCGGCCGCAGCTCGTTCTGGGCAAGTCGCGCATCGAGTTCTCGCGGGTCGAGTTCGCCTACCGGCCGGGCGATCCGGTGATCCGCGATTTGTCGTTTGTCGCCGAACCCGCGCAGGTGACGGCCCTGGTGGGCCACTCTGGCGGGGGCAAGTCGACTATTCTGAATTTGATCCCGCGCTTCTACGAGGTATCGAGCGGCGTGATCGCCATCGACGGCCAGGACGTCGCGACCGTATCGCGGCGATCGCTGCGCCGGCAGATCGCCTATGTGGGCCAGGACGTCTACCTGTTCCACGGGACGATCCGCGACAACATCGCCTTCGGCAGGCCGGGCGCAAGCGAGGCCGAGATCGTGGCGGCCGCCCGGGCAGCGCATGCGCATGATTTCATCATGGCGTTTCCGGCCGGCTACGACACGCCGGTGGGCGAGCGCGGCCTGCAATTGTCGGGCGGTGAGCGCCAGCGCATCGCCATCGCGCGCGCCCTCGTCAAGAATGCGCCGATCATTTTGCTGGACGAGGCCACCGCCGCGCTCGATTCGGAGTCGGAGCGCTACGTCCAGGACGCGATTGCGAAGCTGTGCTTGGGCCGCACCACCATCGTCATCGCCCATCGACTCGCCACCGTCATGCATGCTGATCGCATCCTGGTGATCGAGGCAGGCCAAATCGTCGAAACCGGGCGCCATGACGAACTGCTTCGCAAGGGGGGGCGCTATGCCTCGTTCTGCCGCCTGCAGCTGGAGCAGCAGCTGCCGGCGACGGAGGTCGCGACGGTCGCGCCGCTACCTTGAGACCTCCAGCTCGGCCGCAGTTGCGTCCCATAAATATCTGATTTTGCTTCTGAAAGCACCCGAGACCCGGGTTCATCGGCGCGCCGGCGCGGCGCCGACATGAGTTGTTTGCCGGCCCGTTGATATGCTACGCAAATTGGCGTTTCCCGATCCGGCAATGGATCGGCCCGTTGGCGCGTCCATTGAGCAACACAATCCCCGCCCCATGCCAGCCCTAGTCGGATCGACGCACAACGTCAGCACTGTCGATCCGCAACCGGCCCCGCCGGCATGGGAGCGGATGCGGCCTGCTCCCGAGCTCAGCATCGTTGTTCCGACCTTCAACGAACGGGAGAACATGCCGCGACTCGTCGAGACGCTGAGGATCGCTCTTCCCGATATCGCCTGGGAACTCATCATCGTCGACGACAATTCGCCCGATGGGACCTCCGAGGCGGCCAAGAGCATCGCCGCCGCCGACTCGCGCATCCGATGCATTCGCCGCGTCGGGCGGCGAGGTCTGGCGGGCGCCTGCCTGGAGGGGATCCTCGCGAGCCAAGCGCAATACGTCGCCGTGATGGACGGCGATCTGCAGCATGATGAAGGGTTGCTGCTGCCCATGCTGCAGCTGTTGCGCCGCGATGTCGCCAACATGGTGATCGCGACGCGCTATGCCGATGGCGGCTCGGCCGCGGCGCTGTCGTCGCGGCGCGCCTGGGGCAGTCGCCTCGCGACCAACCTCGCGCACCGTTTGTTGAAGCTCGAGCTCAGTGATCCGATGAGCGGTTTCTTCATGCTCCGCCGGGAGCTGGTGGAGAAGATCGCCCCCAGGCTCTCAACCCAGGGCTTCAAGATTTTGCTCGACATCGTGGTCACCGCCGGCGACAGCCTGCGGATCACCGAGCTTCCCTTCACGTTCCGCCAGCGGCTCCACGGCGAGAGCAAGCTCGATGCCGGCGTGGCGCTCGAATATCTCGGCCTGCTGTTGGCCAAGGCGACCGATGACCGCGTCTCACTTCGATTTACGCTTTTCTGCCTGGTCGGCGCGCTCGGCATTGGCGTGCATTTCATCGCGCTCTCGGTGGGTTATGACCTGCTCGGGATCGAATTCGTGTGGGCGCAAACACTGGCCATGATGGTCGCCATCGCCAGCAATTTCGCCATCAACAACGCGCTCACCTATCGCGACCGGCGCCTGCGCGGCCTGACCTTCTTCAACGGCCTCCTGCGCTTCTACCTCGTTTCAATGGCGGGCCTCGTCTCCAATATCGGGGTCAGCGATTGGCTGTTCGTCAGCGCCCAGAAATGGTGGGTGGCCGGCTTGGCCGGCGCGGTGATCGGCGTGGTCTGGAACTATGTGGTGGCCTCGCAATTCGTATGGCACAGCCGCTAGATTCGTCTTAGAAGCCCTTGCGAACGAGGTAGGTCGATGGATGAGATGCCCATCCTGGTCGAACGGCGCGACGGCTATCGGATCGTTACGCTCAATCGGCCGCAGCGCCTCAATGCCTGCAACGAGGCGATGCTGTGCGCGCTGCGGGACGCGCTGTCCGAGGCCGAGAGCGACCCCGCCTGTCGCGCACTCCTCCTGACCGGCGCCGGACGCGGATTCTGCGCCGGCCAGGACCTCGGCGATCGGCTTTCCAAGGCCGGCGAGACATCGGTGCTCGGCGGCGTCCTCGAAGCCTATTACAATCCGCTGGTCCGCAAACTGCGGGCGCTGCCGTTCCCGATCGTCGCCGCGGTCAACGGCGTCGCCGCCGGGGCCGGCGCCAACATCGCGCTTGCCTGCGACATCGTTCTGGCGGCGCGCTCGGCGAGCTTCGTGCAGGCTTTCGCCAAGGTCGGCCTGGTCCCGGATTCCGGCGGCACCTGGTTTCTGCCCCGGCTGGTGGGCCCGGCGCGCGCCCGCGGGCTCGCGCTCACCGCCGAGCCGCTGCCGGCCGAGAAGGCCGAGGCCTGGGGACTGATCTGGAAAGCCGTCGATGATGGGGCCCTGATGGCGGAGGCGGAAACGCTTTGCGCGCAATTCGCCGCCGCGCCGACCATCGGGCTCGCGCTCACCAAGCGCGCGCTCGATGAATCCTGGGACAATGATCTCGAGACCCAGCTCGAGCTCGAACGCGAGCTGCAGCGCCAAGCGAGCCTGACACCCGACTATACCGAGGGCGTGCGGGCCTTCATGGAAAAGCGCAAGCCGGTCTTCAGCGGCCGCACCAATCGCGCGAAACCCACGGCCTAAGGCGCTGATGTAACATTGTTCCGTAGTCAGCGCGGCGGGATCTGCAGAAGCTCGGCGAGCTGTTCCTTGCCGAGCGGCTGCTCGAGGAATTTCAATTTCACGGCGTCGCGCTGGATGCCGTCCATGTCCTTCATCTCGTCGGTCTGCAACACCGACTTCGGATAGATTTTCGGGATCGATCGCCGCACGAAATCTTCCGGGCTCGCCACCTTCTGGGCATAGCGCTTGATCGCGTCGGGATCGGCATACATCCAGTCGACCGCCTCCCGATAGGCTTTCACGAAACGTAGCACCGCGTCCTTGCGGCTCTTGAGCAGGTCCGCGTTGACGATCACCACCCGTACGGTCTGCTTGTCCAGGGAGGCGATGTCGCTGCCGCGCGCGATGATGCGGACTTTGCCCTCCTCGACCTCCTTGAGGCCCATGGGAAACGCGCCCCAGCCGATGTCGACCTGGCCGGACATGACCGCGGTCAGGGTCGCTGCCGGCGTGCCGGTCGCGACCGGCTTGGCCTTGACGCCGAGATTGTCCGCAAACGCCACCACGATATTGTTAGAGCTCGAGCCGCTGGTCGAATACGCGATGGTGTTCCGGTCCGTCGTGTCGGTTACGGCCTTGAGCGGGGAATCGGCTTTGACATACCAGTAGAGGTCTCCGGTTCCGGTAAAGGCCGGCAATAGTACGCGAACCGGCGCGCCCTTGGAAAACACGCGCATGACGCCTGCGACCCCGACCCCGATGCCGATGTCGGCGCTGCCGGAGATGATCGGTTGCATGGTCTCGCCGGCGCCCGCGGTTCCGAAATTGTCGAGGGTAAGACCGTATTTCTTGAAGATGCCCGCCTCCTGGCCGAGCGTCGGCATCTGATTTTCCCAATTGTTGATCTGCCCGATCGCGACCTTGAGCTGGTCGTCCGCCCGTGCCGCCGATGAAGGGGCGAACAGCAACGCAATGAGCGCAAGTGCACCGCCCATTGTGCTCGCCCCAAACGTGCTTGCGACAAATGTGCCCGCGCCAATTCGTTGCATGACCGTCCTCCCGGTGCGCCAAGAAGTCATCAGGTCATCAAACTATCATGTATTCAAGATCGCGTCCTCTTCCCTCGGGCGGCCTTTCCCTTGGCGGCGGAGCGCCGCGCCGGACGCGATTTCGCCTTGCGGATCGCCGGGCGCGGCGGCATTCGTCCTGCCTCGGCGAGCCGGTGCGACCAGTATTCCCATGTCCGCCCCACCACATTCGGCAGCGCATTCAGCGAGCCCGCCAGCTTGGTCTCGCCCGGCGTCAGCGGCACGACCTTGCCGAGCAATTGCGCCTGCAGCTGATAGACCGCATTCTGGCACATGAAGATGGAGCGCGAGACCAGCTCGGGCAAGTCGCTGCCGACCACCGTGGCGCCGTGATGACGCATCAGCACCGCAACATGTGACCCGAGCGAACGGGCAAGCGATCGTCCCTCCTCGGGCTTCGCGACCAGGAGATTGGTATCCCCGAACTCGTCTTGCTGGTCCCAGAACGGAATCGACACTCCCCCGGCCGCTCCGAGATGAAAGACCGGAACGATCGGCACGCCTGCAATGCAAAACGGCAACACGGCAGCCGCATGGTGATGGCACACCGCCATGACATCGGGCCGCGCCTGATAGATACAGCCGTGGATCACCCGCTCTGCGAACAATCGCTCGGTCGGCACGCGCACGGGTTCGGCGTCGAGCGTGAATTCGAGAATGTCAGCCGGCTCGACCACGAGCGGCGAGCGCGAGCGCGACAGCAGAAATCGATTTGGATCGGCGGGATCGCGCAAGCTGACATGCCCGAAGGCATCGAGCACGCCTTCGTTCGCGAGCATACGGCTCGCCAGCGCAAGCTCATAGCGGACGTCATCGCGTCGGTCGGGCATGCGGGCGCTTCCTGTTTTCTTGTACATGGACGGGATGTGCAATTCGCAGCAAATCTGAATCGCTCGCCCTTGCCAAGAAAATCCCGCCGCTGCAGCGCAACCGGAGAATTCGACGCAACTCATTGTCGCAATCTGGCGCATCTACTCGAAATCATATCGAGGCGCCTTGCCTGCGGCGGCAGATGGCGGCAGGATTCATCCGTGGGGCTCAAGTCGTCAACTAAGTCGTGAACCAAGCCCGATCGGAGACAAATCAATGAATCCAGTGGTCGCTGTTATCGCGCCGGGCGCCATGGGGGCTCCGGTCGGCAAGCGTCTGGTCGAGCATGGCCTCACGGTGCTGACGTCCCTGCACGAGCGCAGCGCCACAACCGTCGCGCGCGCCCGCGCGGCCGGGCTGATCGCCGCGAGCGACGACGAGATCGCCAGTGCCGATATCATTCTTTCGATCCTGCCTCCCGGCGATGCGCTGCCGCTGGCGCAACGCTTTGCGCCGGCACTCGCTGCCAGCAACAGCAAGCCGGTCTACGTGGATTGCAACGCGGTGAGCCCCCCGACGGTCGAGCGCATCGCCGCCGTGATCGCACCGACCGGTTGCCCGTTTGTGGATGCCGGGATTATCGGGGCGCCGCCGCGGCCGGATTATGGGGGGCCGACCTTCTATGCGTCCGGCCGCGAGGCGCCGCGATTTGCCGCGCTCGGTCAATTCGGTATCGTGGTGCGCCTGCTCGACGGCCCGCTGAGCGCGGCCTCGGCACTGAAGATGTCCTACGGCGGCATCACCAAGGGCATCACCGCGATCGCCGCCGCGATGTTCATCGCCGCCGACCGCGGCGGATCGGCGGATGCGCTGTTCCGCGAGCTCAAGGAAAGCCAGCCTCAGCTGCTGGCTTGGTTCAGCCGCCAGATCACCTTCATGTATCCCAAGGCCTATCGTTGGGTCGCCGAGATGGAGGAAGTGTCCGATTTCGCCGGCGAGAACGCGGCATCGAAGGACATGTACGCCGCCATCGCGCAATTCTACGAGCATCTGGCGCGCGACTTCGCGTCCGACCAGAAGGATGTTTCGGCACTCAAGGAGTTCGTGGGCAAAAACGCGAAAAATTAGGGCGCGTACGGCGCAATCACTTTATTGCGCCGCTTGGCGAGGCCGATGGCGCAATAAAGTGATTGCGCCCTACAGCCCTGCCTTACGCCCCGAGCGCGCCGCGCACCCGGTCGGGGGCGAACGGCAATTCGTGCAGCCGCACGCCCGTCAGGGCGGCGATGGCGTTGCCGACCGCGCCGGCGAGCACCGGCAGCCCGTCCTCGCCGCCGCCGGTCGGCGGATTGTTGGTCGAGACCACCTTGACCTCGATGTTGGGCACGTCCGACATGCGCGCCACCTCATAGTCGGTGTAGTTCGACTGCAGCACGCGCCCATCCTTGATGACGATCTTCTCGCGCAGCACATGACCGAGGCCGTAGATGATGCTGCCTTCGGTTTGGGCCGCGAGATTGCGCGGCTGCACCGCGATGCCGGCATCGATCGCGCACCAGACGTTGTGCACCTTGAGCTTGCCGCTGCCGCGGTCGACCGATACTTCGGCGACACCCACCGCCAAGGTATCGTCCTTGACCATGGTGGCGACGCCGAGCGCGGTGCCGTCGCGCTTGCGCTTCCAGTCCGACATTTCGGCGACCGCCCGCAGCAGCGTCTGCATGCGCGGTACGCCCTCCGACAATTCGAGCCGGAACGCTATCGGATCCTTTCCCTGATCCTTGGCGATCTCGTCGATGAAGCTCTCGGCCGCGAACGCGTTGTGGCCGTTGCCGACGCCGCGCCAGGGCGACACGCGGGCGCCACGGGCTTCGATCACATGCTCGGCGAGCTTGTTTGCGATCGGATATTGCGGGATCGGCGAGCCCTTCATCACGATGCGGTCCTGCCGCGGCTTCGGATCGCCGGACGTGTAGGCCACCACCGATTCGGCCACGACACGGTGGTGCCAGGCGATCACCTTGCCGTTGGCGTCGAGACCCGCCTCGATATGGTGCGCCGTCATGGGGCGGAACTTGCCGAAGGTGAGGTCGTCCTCGCGGCTCCAGATCAGCTTGACCGGCTTGCCGACCGCCTTGGCCAGGCGCACCGCATCGAGCGGCGTCTCATGGTGTCCGCGCCGGCCGTAACCGCCGCCGAGGAAATGCTGGTGCAGGGTGATGTTCGAACGCTCGGTCTGCAGCAGTCGAGCGACCGCGTTCAACAGCCCGGTCGCCGCCTGGGTGCCGGTCCAGATCTCGGCCGACTTGCCGTCGGGGCTGACCGATGCGGTCGCGTTCATCGGCTCCATCTGGGCGTGATAGACGTAACGGGTGCGGTATTCGCCGCGATAGACCTTGGCGGCGCCCGCCAGCGCGTTGTCGACGTCGCCCGCCTTCGCAAAGGGGATCCCGGCGCGGCTCTTGTCGCGTCCGATGGCGGCGAACTCCTCGAGCGCGCGCTCGCTGTCATGGTGGGCGCCGGGCGCGTCCGACCAAGTGACCTTGAGCAGGTTCTTGGCGGCCTGCGTGCCTTCGACCGTATTGCCGATGATGCCGACGCCATCCGGCAGCCGGACCACGTCGGTGATCCCCGGCACCTTGCGGGCGGCGGCATCGTCCACCGTCTGCGGCGCGCCGCCCGGATAGGGCGACTGCAGCACCGCGGCGTAGACCATGCCGGGCACCTGCACGTCCATGCCGTATTTGGCGGCGCCCGTGACCTTGAGGGGCACCTCGACCCGCGCCACGTCCTTGCCGATATAGCGGAAGCTCGCCGGGTCCTTGAGATCCTTGTCCTCGATCTTGGGCAGCACGGCCGGGGCCTGCGCAAATGCCGCGATTTCGCCGTAGGAGATGCGCCGGCCGGAGCCCTTGTGCACCACCACGCTCGGCTCCGTCGAAAGCTCGCCCGCCGGGACGTTCCACTTCGCCGCCACCACCTCGAGCAGCACGCGCCGGGCCTGCGCGCCCGCGAGGCGCGCGGGCTTGAAATAGCCGCGCACCGACGCGCTCGCCGAGGTCTGGAACGTCATGTCGTATTCCGGATTGCCAAATTTTTTCTCGTCCCATACCGGCGGGAAGATCGGTCTAACCTTCGACCAATCGGCATCGAGCTCCTCGGCAATAAAGACCGGAACCGTGGTGAAGGTGCCCTGCCCCATCTCCGCAACCGGCGACACGATGGTGATCGCCCCGTCGGGCGTGATGGTGAGCCAAGCGTTGGGCGACAGAGGCGCATCCGCGATGGCCTCGTCTATGCCTCCAAACGGCTCGGGCAGGATCGTCAGCGCCAGGGTGAGACCAGCCGCGGTCTTGAGAAGATCACGCCGGTTGACGCTTGAATGTTGGTTCATGGCTCAGCCCTCCCGCGCCGCGCGCTGGATGGCGCTGATGATCTTCAGATAGGTACCGCAGCGGCAGATATTGCCGTCCATATGCTCCACGATCTCGGCCCGCGATGGATTCTTGTTGCGCGTCAGGAGCTCGGCTGCCTGCATGATCTGGCCGGATTGGCAGTAGCCGCATTGCGGCACCTGCTCGGCGATCCAGGCCTTCTGCAGCGGATGGCTGCCGTCGGCCGAAAGCCCTTCGATGGTGGTGACCGCCTTGCCTTCGATGAGCGAGACCGGCATCGCGCATGAGCGCACCGCTTGTCCGTCGATATGCACTGTGCAGGCCCCGCAGGCCGCGATGCCGCAGCCGAACTTGGTGCCCGTCATCTTCAGATGCTCGCGCAACACCCACAGCAGTGGCGTATTGCCGTCCACACCGACTTCCCTGCGCTGGCCATTGACCGTGAATGCAATCATCTGGCGCCTCCCTGGCTTGTGGTTGTTCGTTTGAATGAATCATACACCACAAATCGGGGCCGCGTCCCGCACAATTACGTGCATTTCGGGCGCTCGTAGGATGGGTGGAGCTCTTGCGATACCCATCAGCAGCGTTGATGGGTTTCGCATAGCCCGTGAAGGACGGGCGTGAACGCCCTAATGAGCTCTACCCATCCTGCCAAATCACAGACGCTCGGCGAGAAACCGCAGCAGCCGGGGCGCCAGGAAGCCTGGATGGCTCGTGGGCTCCTCGATCGGATCGCTCAACCAATAATGCGGGGCGCCGTGCATCACGCAGGTGCGCACGTCAAAACCCGCCTGCTTGAGAGCCATCAGAAGCTCGAGCGACTGGGCCCGATGATCCACCACGTCGTCTTCCGTTCCCCAGCTCAGAAAGACCGCGGTCTTGTTATTGTCGATGACCGCATGGCTGATCGGCGACGCATCGAAATAGCGGCGGCGATCCTGCAGGGGCGAGCAGCCGAGGAACGATTCCACCAGATTGTCGCCCGGATTTCCGATCTGGGAGTGCCGCCATTGCCCCAGCAGGTCATAGATGCCGTAGACGCCGATCAGGACCTTGACGCTGGTCGAGAGCGCGGCGTGCGGGTCCTGGGGATAGGCATCGGCAAACAACGGGCTGTCGCCGGCGAGCGCCACCAGGGCGGCGAGTTGCGCGCCCGCGGAATTGCCCCACAGCGCGAAGCGATCGGGGTCGAGCCGGAACTCCTCGGCGCAGCCGCGCATGAATTGCACGGCGGCGCGCACGTCGTGCACCGCCTCCGGAAAGGTCTTTCGTCCCGGCTTGGTCAGCCGGTAGCTGATGGTGAAGCCCGCATAGCCGCGCTCGCCCAAATACGGACCCCAATATCGGTAGGTTTCGCGGGCGCCGCGGCGCCAATAGCCGCCATGCACATTGACGATGAGGGGAAACGGCCCCGCTTTCGCCGGCAGATAGAGGTCGCCCTGGAGTTCGACGCCGTCATGGGTCGCATAGACGATGTTTTGGTGGAATTCGGTCTTCGGCTTGGCGGTATCGGACACAGGCGCTCCCCGGCTTGGAAATGCGGTCAATTGCGGCTCCCGGCCGCTCCGGGAAAATACCCGTGGCGCAGGTTTTTCACATCATATACCAACAAGATGTGGGGGAAGTCTTCCGGTAGGGTTCAAGCAAAAATCGATGGCCGCAGACGAGAGCGCCGGTTCGCGGGTGATCAATGGCATCCGCATCGAGATCATCGAGCGCGGCGGCGGGCGGCCGCTCTTGTTCCTGCATCCGGGCATCGGCATCAAAGCGACGGCGCCTGTGCTCGATCGACTGGCCGAGCGGACGCGCGTGATCGCCCCGAGCCATCCGGGTTTCGGCGCCTCCGTGCAGCCGCCTTGGTTCAACTCCGTCGACGACCTCGCCTATTTCTATCTCGATTTGCTCGACGAGCTCGATCTCACCGACACTATCGTGGCGGGCGTTTCGCTCGGCGGCTGGATCGCGGCCGAGATGGCGGTGAAATCGTGCGCCCGCATCTCGCATCTGGTGCTCGCCAATCCGGTCGGCATCAAGGTCGGCGATCGCGAAACCCGTGACATCGCCGACATCTTCGCGCTGACCGAAGAACAGTTCGCCGAGATGGCCTATTTCGATCCTGCGGCCGGAAGGCACGACTACAAGGCAATGCCGGAGGCCGAAGTGCGGGAGGTGGCGCGCAACCGGGAGGCAACCGCGCGCTATGGCTGGTCGCCCTATATGCATGATCCCAAGCTCAAGGCGCGCCTACACCGTATCCGGGTTCCGACCTTGCTGCTGTGGGGCACGGCGGACCGCATTCTCGCACAGCCCTATGGGCGGACCTATTGCGCCGCCATTGCGGGTGCGCGCTTCGAGCCGATCGGGCGCGCGGGTCACTTTCCTCATCTCGAGCAGCCCGACGAATTTGCCCGACGCATCTTCGCCTTTGTGGACGGAACAGCCTGAAGATGCGCGTCTATCATTTCACCGAGCAGCCCTATCCGGACGCCTGGAACGACCACGGCGGCTCGCTGCGCGTCAACCTGCCGAACCGGAAATGCGAACCTGCGGTCGCGGCCGATCTCTACCACCGCTTCTACGATGAATGGTTGCTGGCCGACGAGCTCGGCTTCGACATCATGCTCAACGAGCATCATCAGACCGCGACCTGCATGTCCTCGACCGTCGTGGTCGGGCTCTCGATCCTGGCGCGCGAGACCAAGCGTGCCCGCTTGCTGGTGCTCGGCTATCCGATCGGCCACCGCCCCGATCCCCTGCGCGTCGCCGAAGAGCTCTCCACCATCGACGTGATCTCGCGCGGCCGGCTCGAGATGGGGTTCATCAAGGGCGTGCCCTACGAATTCCCGTGCTCGAACCAGAATCCGGTCGGCGTGATGGACAAGTTCTGGGAAGCCCACGACTTCATCATCAAGGCGATGACCAGCCACGACGGACCTTTCAATTGGGAAGGCCAGTTCTTTCACTATCGCAACGTGAACATCTGGCCGCGGCCCTGGCAGCAGCCGCATCCGCCGATCTGGAGCGCGGCCGGCAGCCTGGGCAATGCCCGCATGCTGGGCGAGCGCGGCTACGTGATGGCGGTGCTCGGCTCGGGCTACAAGACCAGGCCGCTCTACGATGCCTACCGCGAGGGCTACATGTCGCAGGGACGGCCGGCGCTCGGCCCCGATCGGTTCGCTTACCTCGGCCTGGTGGCGGTCGCGGCCAGCGAATCCGAAGCGCGGCGGCGCGGCGAGCTGGTGGCTGAATATCTGCGCTCTGGCGGCATCGTGTGGCCACCCTTCCGCAATCCTCCGGGCTATCTCTCGGTCGAGGAAAATACCGGCATTTTGATGGGGCGGGCCCGCGAGCGCACCCTCACCCGGGATGGCCGCGTGGTCGACATGCGCAGCGCCGACATCCAGGACCTGATCGATGCCGCCATCCTGTTCTGCGGCACCCCTGATCAGGTCCACGCCCAGATCGCGGCGTTCATCGACTATACGGGCGGGCTCGGCCATCTCCTGTCCATGGGACAGGCCGGCTTCCTGTCGCACCGGGACACGGTCGACAGCATGACGCTGTTCGGCAAGGAGGTGCTGCCGCGGCTCAAAGCCATGGACTAAGCTCAGCCCGCCGGGACCAACCACACCGATGGGCTGCCGCCACCTTCAACACAAATGCAAGCCAGAAGGTCCTCTCAAACCGGGCAGGGTCTTGGGTTGGGGATTTCCGCCTGAATTTGCCAGCAGTGCCTATAAAAGGCTAGGTTTTGCAGGTGTCGGGCATTCGCATTGGCGGCAAGGGAACCGCAAACCGCTACTCAGAAAACGAAGGAAATCCGCCGCACGATGGAAGTACGCGCGGTAGATTGGATGACGACATGGCCACCCCCTTGCCCGACAAAGAGAGGCTCTTGGAAGCCTATGCGATCATCGACAACACGCCGGATATGGAAGCGACGATCGTCAAGCTCCGGGACTTTCTGAATATCGATCACCTCGTCTACCATTCCTCGAAACTGGGAGCGAGTCCATCAGCCGACCCTTACGTTCGCCTGACCTATCCGGCCTCTTGGATCAAGCGCTACCTGCAAATGGGATATATCGACGTCGATCCGGTCGTTCGCGAGGGATTTCTCCGCACCCTCCCATTCGATTGGAGCGAGCTGAAAATCGAGAGTGACGCAGAGTGGGCATTTCTGGGAGATGCCCTCGCGCATGGCGTCGGCCCGCGCGGGCTCTCGATCCCGGTTCAGAGCAAGCACGGGCATCGCGCCCTCTTTTCAATCTCGTCTGCACGATCGGAAGAAGACTGGACGAATTTTGTAAAGACAACCCAGCCCGCGCTCATCCAGATAGCGAACCGGGTGCATCGGCGGGTCATCGGTGAAGTTTTTGGCGAGGACCGGCCGCACTTGACGGCGAGAGAGCTCGATTGTCTGCGCTGGATCGCCAGCGGCAAGGACTCGAGCGAGATTGCAATCATATTGAACATTTCGCCGCATACGGCGCGATTTTATCTAAAATCGGCGCGTCATAAGTTAGATTCTGTTACATCTGCGCAAGCGGTCAGCAAAGCGGTCAAGCTCGGACTGTTAATCGTCTAGCCCGACGCCATCGGCTGCGACCCCACACACATCCTTGATCTTGGCCGACTTTGAGGGCCTGGACGCCCGGTACAAAGCGCACGGGTTGGTAAAGACATATTTGAATCACGAGCAGGCTCGTCAATCGATCACTAACGCTGTGTATTCAACCGACTTGCCTCATAGTCAGTTTTACCTAGACACTGACAAAGTCAGAGCGATCCGATTGCTGCAGACGATTCCCGCGCCACAGACTACGGCAGTGGAGGAGGATACGTCACAGGGGAGTGCGACGACATGATTGTCGTGATCGAACAATATAATGCCCGTAAATACCAGAATTTGATGGACGAGATGTTTCGATTGAGGGCGCGAATCTTTCGCGACCGACTGAAGTGGGACGTTCAGGTTACGGATGGGAGGGAGCGCGACAAGTACGACGACCAAGCACCTGTTTACCTCGTCTACACCGACGACGAGGCGCGAGAAGTCAAAGGTAGCCTGCGTCTGCTACCCACGACCGGCCCGACGGTTCTCGCCGACATTTTTTCCGACACGCTTCCGGACGCCGTGCATCTCAGCGCTCCGACCATATGGGAATGCACGCGTTTTTGTCTCGAAGAGAAGATCCTGGACCGCGAGCATCGGAGGGAACAACTCATTGCCTCCGCCATCTTGATAGCGGCTCTCGGCGACGTCGCCATCAAGGCGGGCATTGAAGCGATCCTCGGCAATTTCGATTCCACAATGCTGCGGCTTTACCGGCGCATTGGATGCGAGGTCGAGGTGCTCGGCTCCACCGAACGGTACGGACGCCCGGTTTATCTGGGCACGTTCCCGGTTTCCGAGGCGATCCTTCGCAAGGTGAAGGGAAGGCTGAAGGATGTGCAATTGGCGGAAACGACGGATAGGCGCGCATTGGTCGCTTAGACTGCGGCATTCCGCTGGTACGCGCGGACCGTCGATCCTCCGGCGCATCCCCCTCAAATGGGGGGGATGACTAAGCCGTCGTCGCGTATGTAGATATTGCGTGTTTTCACGGATGGAAGAGCGGCGATGAGATCATCTGTCATCAAGCGCTCCGTCGTTGTTTCGGGTCGCAAGACGAGCGTAAGTCTCGAGGACGCCTTCTGGAAGGCGCTCAAGGAGATCGCAATCGCCCGTAACTTGACCTTGTCCGACCTCGTCGGCTCAATCGACGCCGGGCGTCAGCAAGCCAATTTGTCGTCGGCCATTCGCCTGTTCATCTTGAACTTCTACAAGATCGAGCTCAGCGTGAAGATGGCGGTCGAGGACATGCCGCTCGACCCGACAGCGGCGCGCCCAGTCATGTCGGCCTGAGGGGCCGACCAAGAAGCGGCCGCATGTGCGATCTTCGCAAATTGGCTTGGGCGCGGCGCGGGTTTGCCGTTCGGCCATGAGAGTCATGCGCTCGTGAGGCCACGCCCTCATTTCCGTGTCCGATCGCAACCGCGCACCCCACGACCCCGCGGTGATTGTATACAACATTGCAATGAAGCAAAGTGCGGTCCGCTTCAAAGTGACTCCGAGCGCGGCGTCGACTATCGCCTGACCGGATCGAGAAAGCCTGATGCATCCCACGCCGCTGTCCAATCACTTCATCCTCGAAGCGTTTGACCGCGATCAGTGGTGTGC
>Ga0209069_10000671_pt1 | contig 16219 bp, 17 predicted proteins | sample Str013_2_FD_187202 | JGI IMG/M metagenome (GOLD analysis project Ga0209069, IMG submission 187202) | Freshwater sediment microbial communities in response to fracking from Pennsylvania, USA - Straight Creek_MetaG_SC_2013 (SPAdes) (version 2) | ecosystem: Environmental > Aquatic > Freshwater >...
AACACCATGTGACAAATGCCAGAACCTCTCAATTTAAGCGCATTCCCCTCCCCCCTTGAGGGGGAGGGCCAGGGTGGGGGGTAGGCCACCGGATCGACTTTTGTTTCGTTTCAGACCCTGAGGGTCTGACACCCTACGGCAGCATCAGATTGTCGGACACCAGGCCGCCGGTTCCACCTGTCCGAACCGCCGCTCGAACGCTGCCCGCAGCGCCGCGTCGACTTCGGCCATGTCGGCCGGCACGCCGAGCGCTTCGAGGCTCGTCACACCCGCCCCATGTATCCCGCACGGCACGATGCCGGAGAAATGCTCCAGATCGGGCGCGACGTTGAGGCTGATGCCGTGCATCGTGACCCAGCGCTGCACGCGAATGCCGATGGCGGCGATTTTGTCCTCTGTGGCCTCGGGGCCCTGAGGTGAGGCGCGGGTCACCCACACGCCGACCCGCCCCTGGTGAACATGGCCGCGGATGCCGAAATGGGCCAGCGTCTCGATCAGCCAGCCTTCGAGCGTGCTGACGAAGGCGCGCACGTCGGGCCGTCGCGGCCGCAGGTCCAGCATCAGGTAGACCACGCGCTGGCCCGGTCCATGGTAGGTGAATTGCCCGCCGCGCCCGCTGCGGAACACCGGAAAACGCGCCGGAGCCAACAGGTCCTGCTCCCGCGCGCTGGTGCCGGCGGTATAGAGCGGCGGGTGCTCGAGCAGCCAGACGAGCTCGCTCGCCCGCCCCTCCTGGATCGCGGCGACCCGCTGGGCCATGCGCGCGAGGGCCTCGGGATAGGCGACGGGGCGAGGGCTGATCATCCAGTCGACGGCGGCGGTATCCTGGCGACGCATGCGCTGGCTTCACCTGAATTGGGCGCCGCCGCAGCAGCCCGACGCTCCCGCCGAGGCCGCCGCCTCCACCCCCTCGAAAAGCTTGCAATCCTAGCATGGGAGTGATACCCGGACGACCTCAATCGCGCCGCCCTGGAGCTGAATTCGTGCAGTCGGGCGGCGAGGTCTGCGCTGCGGTCGTGGCGGAATTGGTAGACGCACTACCTTGAGGTGGTAGCGCCGCAAGGCGTGGAGGTTCGAGTCCTCTCGACCGCACCAAATTGACATCGTGGAAAAAATTGCAGCTTTCGCCGTTGTCTGCCGACAGCGCCCGCGTCGATGGTGTCAGACCCTGAGGGTCTGACACCGGCCGCAAGCGGCGCAAGTTGTGATTCAAATCAGGTGGAAGACGCTCTAGATTGCCCTGATCTGGAACCTGCACGCGATTCATCGACTTTGTTGATCGCCCCGCCAAAGGCGTGCCGAAATTCGGGTGTTGATCTGTTGCAGCGCCGCGCCGAGGAGTTCGAATGACGTCAACGGCCATTCATTCCCAGATCCTGGATGCGGACTGGACCGCCCGGACGATCCTTCCCATCGCGTTCCAGGGCCGCGAGATCGAGCTCGAAGCGCGGGCCTACCAGGGGACCGAGCCGGCACGGCAGGCGCTGGCCTTGATTCACCGGGGCAGCAGCGCCGATGCATCCGAGCTGCCGCTCGTGCGTGTGCACAGCGGTTGCGTGACCGGCGACATTTTTCATTCCCTGCGCTGCGACTGCCATGCCCAGCTGACCGCCTCGCTGAAACACATCACGGCCGCCCGAACCGGCGTGCTGATCTACCTTCCCTACCACGAGGGTCGCGGCATCGGGCTCGTCAACAAGGTGAAGGCCTACGCGCTGCAGGATCAGGGGCTCGACACGGTCGATGCCAACATTTCGCTCGGCGAGCCGATCGATGCGCGCGACTATGATCTCGCCGCCCGCATTCTGCTGGACTTGAATTGTGCCACGATCCGGCTGCTCACCAACAATCCGGCCAAGCTCGCAGCCTTGCAAAAGGACGGCGTGACGATCGCGGAGCGGGTGCCGTTGATCATCGAGGCGACGCCCTATAACGAAAAGTATCTGCTCACCAAACGCGAGCGTATGGCGCACAAGATCTAGCTCAGCGGGGGGTGTCGCTGCTCTCCCCGCCGAGCGCGGCGGCGGCGCGGCCGAACTCCTTCAGCTTGTCGATCGGGATCAGGAACCCGATCTCCGCCGCGCCGGCCTTCACCGTGAGGCACGCGTGGCCCTCCACCGGCGCCGGAATGAAGCCGATCGCGGTGATCCGGATGATCGGCCGGCCGGGCTCGAGCGGGCTCGCAGGGGCGCCGCCTTGCATCTGCTCGAAGGACACCGTCGCTGCCGCCAGCGCATTGGCCGCGACGATGCTGGCCTCCTGCGGCGCCAGCACCACGTGCGCGATGGCCTTGCCGTGCCGCATCAGCTGGAACCGGATGCGTCCGTCCGCCTCGACCTCGGTGAACACGCCATTGGGCCGGTCGGGTTTGCGAGCGCTGTCGTTCATGTCGTGCTACCTTGAAGAGTATGGCGTGCCGGTCGGCGGCCCCGGCTCAATGCGACGCGCGTGGTCCGACGCGTGGTGCCCCTGGCCCGACTCGAACGGGCACATCCTCACGGACAACAGATTTTGAGTCTGTCGCGTCTACCGGTTCCGCCACAGGGGCATGCGGCCGACGATCGAGCGTTCGTCCGCTGCGGACCGACATCGCCTGGAACCGGGCGGACTGTCAATAGCTGGCGAATCGCGTTGCGGTCCGAGGTTTTTTCGTGCCCGCCTGCCATTCATCGGCACCGCCGCCATCCCAGTGGCGTTTCATGCACCGAGTTGATATCGTGCTCGCGAAGCTGGTGGCCCGGGAGTGGTGTCGTGAAGGTTGCAGATGTGCTTGCATCGAAAGGCGCTGTCGTTATCACCATCAAACCGTCGGAAACCCTCCTGGCGTTGTCGCAGCTGCTGCAATCCAAGCGCATCGGCGCTGCGATCGTGAGCTCCGATGGGCAGACCGTCGAGGGGGTCATTTCAGAGCGGGATTTGGCCTACGGCCTGGTCCTGCACCAGGCGGATCTGCATACGTTGCCCGTTTCGGCGCTCATGACGAAGACGGTCATCTCCTGCTCGGCGGAGGACGACATCGGGCGCGTCGCTTCGACGATGCTGTCACGAAATATTCGCCACCTTCCCGTGCTCGAGGGCAACCGCCTGGTTGGCATGGTCAGCATTCGTGACGTGCTGAATTCCCGGCTCGACGAGCTGCAGCAGCAGACGGCCCAGCTGCGCACGTTTGTGCAGCAAACGGATCGAGCCACCGGGGATTGGGGCTGAGCATCTGGTCGGCAAAGCAGCCCCGCCCCGCACGCCGATCTCAGACCGGCTGCGTCGGCAACTCCGCGTGGCCGGCGTTGACGAGTCCCATCGATCAGGGCATACAGCAGCCTCGACAGCGAACCGGCAAGAAGCCTGAGCGCGGCTTCACGGACGCTGGCAACATTGCTAAGTCGTTGATCGACATGGTGAAGGGCCCGTAGCTCAGTGGTAGAGCATCTGACTTTTAATCAGAGGGTCGTTGGTTCGAACCCAACCGGGCTCACCAGGGAAATCAAGGGGTTAGACGCAATCCCGAAAGCCTACGGTCTTTCCAGTGTGGTCGCGCCATTTCTTTGGATCATCGACGTATTGATAGTGACCATGCTGGTCTGGAGCAGGTGCAGGCACAACATGCTTATCTCGTGGTCGTCTTTCCGGTTGCTCGCCATTTGCCCCTTGCGGGCCATGGCAAAGCGATGCACGACGGCGCGATCCATAACTCGGCGTCGGAGACGTCCTTCCATCGTAACGGCTGCAACTGTTGCCGTGCTGACAGCGCTGGCCGGCAACGCTGCGGCGAGACAGGCACGCCCCACCGAGGCGATTGCGCCGCGCGATGCAGGCGAGCCGATCATGGCGATCGTGTCGATCAAGACCCAGCAGGTCACCTTCTATGATGCCGATGGTTGGATCCTGCGCGCGCCGGTGTCGACCGGCATCAGGGGGCGCGAGACGCCGGCCGGTGTGTTCGCCGTGGTTGAGAAGGACGTGGACCACCACTCGAGCATGTATGACGATGCCTGGATGCCGCACATGCAACGCATCACCTGGAACGGCATCGCGCTGCACGGGGGCCCGCTGCCGGGGTATGCCGCCTCGCACGGCTGCGTGCGGATGCCATACGGCTTTGCGCAGAAGCTGTTCGACAGGACGCGGATCGGGATGCGGGTGATCATCTCGCCGTACGACGCAGCTCCGGTCGAGTTTTCTCACCCGGCGCTGTTCGTGCCGAACGCGCAAGCCGTCGCGGCTGCACCGGGGCGTGCCAAGACACTCGACCGCGAGGCCACGGAGGCCGCCAGGACGGCCGACGAGGCGAAGAAGGCCGCCGCTAAAGCAACGCGCGAGGCGGCATCGCTCACGACATCGCTGCGCAAGCTGGAAATGCTCAAGAAGAGCGCCGACGCCGCGCTCGCGTCCGCTGACCGTGCGCTCGCCGCCGCAAAGACGGACGAAGCCAAGGTGCGAGCCGAGGATCTCAAGCAGAAGGCGGCAGCCAAGGCCGGCGAAGCGGGGACGCAGCTCGACACAGCAAGGGCCGACGCGAAGTCGAAGCTCGACGCCGCCAGTGCCGCAAAGGACGTCGCCAAGGCGGCCGAGACCAAGAAGGCCGCTTCCGCCAAGGCAGCGAGCGAGGCGAGGCTCGCGCTCGAGCCGGTCTCGATCTACATCAGCCGTGCAACGCAGAAGCTTTACGTGCGGCGCAACACCCACAAGCCAGCGCCGGATGGCGGCGGCGAGGTGTTCGATGCGACCATCGAGGTCCCGGTCACGATCCGCGATCCCGACAAGCGGATCGGCACGCATGTGTTAACGGCGATGGCTCATAAAGATGCTGGTCTTCGCTGGACCCTGGTCACGATCGACAGCGGGGCCGACGCCAAGGACGCGCTCGACCGCATCACCATCCCGAAGGATGTGCTCGATCGCATCGCGCCGACCGCATTGCCGCGATCCTCGATCATCGTCTCGGACGAGCCGTTGAGCCGCGAGACCAACTATCGCACCGAGTTTGTTGCGGTGCTGAGCAACCAGCCCCAGGGCGGCTTCATAACGCGTCAGAATACATCCGGTGATCGCGTCGCGAGCCGCAATTCACGTGACGATGACGACGACGATGGCTTCGAAAGGCGCAGGGAATACCGGCGATATCGCAATTGGCCGCGGCGAGGCGACGATTATTAGGAGCCCCAGGGTTGGTGGCAGAGGCGGAACGCTGATTGCCTTCCTCTTGGTCGCCCGGGACTTATGGACAGTCATCAACAAACGTCAGACACCTCGTGGGGGCGTCAGATGCCAACCGTCGGCGGGTCAGCCTCGATTGAGCCGGCCGTCTTATCGTCTGCTTCAGGCTTGTCGGCCACGATAACCGGCTTCGGCTTGCCTTCGAAGAACCCTTCAGTCCAAGACTTGCAGGCGGCCGTCTCATTCGGATATGGGCAGCTCCGCATCATTCCCCCAGCCTCGCCGACGGCAAATCCCTTCACCCAATACGCGTCGCGGCTCTGAACCGGCGGCTTCTTCTCATTTGGTGTCGTAGTCCAGCTCATCTCGTTTCCTTATCATTACGTGCGGCGCCGATCGGCTCCGGTGCAGTCATGCCTATTCGGTAATTGAGACTTTGCGGTGCCCGAAGCCAAACGGCTTCCGTGACGCTCAAGTCATGGATATGTTCGCCCCCGCTTGGAACGGTCCAGGATGATCCTGCCTCCCGGTCTGACCGCGCGACGCTCCACCCTCGTAACGCGATCTCCGCGGCCATCGTTGGCTCTGCGACGTAGGCCACCGCCGCGCGGCTGAAATCAGAGGGTCGTTGGTTCGATCCCAACCGGGCTCACCATAAGATCGACGTTGAGTACGCGAGCGGTGCCGCATGATCGCAGGGTGCATGCCCATCCGCACAAGACCGGGGCGCGACGCTAAGTCCGTTTGTGGCATACCCGAGCTTGGTGCTAGGGAATGCTGATATCAGCCAGGATCCCGACAGCCGAACCGCGTAAATCCGCGTGGCGAGCAGTCTGCCGCTCGTGTTCTGACTCCGAATCACCGACTGAGCTGGCAAATGCCGATGAACACCCGGCAGCGAAGTTGGTCGGCGTTTGCGAGTCACCACCCGAGCATCGGCGATCCTGGCCATGGTCTTTACTGCCCGACCGGAAAAGGGAATCACATGGCGAGCACCACCGAGGCGATCGTCCGATCACTCATCACCAGCATCGACACCGCCCAGCGCGCCGACCAACCCTATAAGTACTGGTTCATGCGCAACTGCCTGCCGCAGGCCGAGGCCGAGGAGATCATCAATCTGCCGTTTCCCGCGCCCGACCTCGGCGGCGTATCGGGCAAGCGTGAGATCCACAACGCCACCCGCCGTTATTTCGACCAGGGGAACATGGACAAATTCCCGGTCGTCAAGGCGTTCAACGAGGCCATGACCAGCCGCCAGGTGATCTCCCACATCGAACAGGTGTTCGGAACCCAGCTGACCGGCAGCTACCTGCGCGTCGAGTATGCGCAGGACACCGGCGGCTTCTGGCTGGAGCCGCACACCGACCTTGGCGTCAAGCTGTTCACCATGCTGCTCTATATGTCGAAGGACGAGCAGCACAAGACGCTCGGCACCGACATCTACGACACCAGCCACAAGCACGTGGCCCGCTCGCCCTGGGAAAGCAACGGCGCGCTGGTGTTCGTTCCCTCCAACATCACGTTTCATGGCTTCGAGAAGCGGGACATCATCGGCATCCGCAAATCCGTGATCATCAACTTCGTCACCAACGACTGGCGTGCCCGCGAGCAGCTCGCCTATCCCGACAAGCCGGTGGCGTGACACTTCGGTGGATGGCCCAGACCCCACGTTGTGCGAAGCCCCGCTTCGTGGCATGGGATGGGTCGACACCGGCTAACGAGGCGCCTCCCATGCCCATGAACCCGAGCGACATCGAGCAACTGATCAAGGCCGCCATCCCGGACGCGGAGGTAACCATCAAGGACCTTGCCGGCGACGGCGACCATTATGCGGCCCAGATCGTATCCAGGACATTCATCGGCAAGACGCGTGTGCAGCAGCACAAGATGGTTTATGAAGCGCTCGAAGGCCGGATGGGTGGCGCCCTGCATGCGCTGGCCCTGCAGACCTCGGCGCCGAAAAGCTGAGCGATGCGGTGCTGCGAGCGGCTTCTCACCGCAACCAACCGGCCTATATACTGATACAGTGTTTGCATAGTCAGCGCAGACCCAACCCGGGCCTTGACCCCGGTCGCATGGAGATCGACATGAGCGAGCAAGCCGTCCAGGACTGGATTGCCAAGACCGTCAGCACCAACGACGTGGTGCTGTTCATGAAGGGCCGCAAGAACATGCCGCAATGCGGGTTCTCCGCCCAGGTCGATCACATCCTCAATCATCTCGGCGTCGACTACAAGGACGTCAATGTGCTGGAGGACATGGGCATCCGCGACGGGATCAAGAAGTACTCCGATTGGCCGACCATTCCCCAGCTTTATGTGAAGGGCGAATTCGTCGGCGGCTGCGATATCGTCCGTGAGATGTTCCAGGCGGGCGAGTTGCAACAGCTGCTCATCGACAAGGGCGTTGCCGGCGCCGAGGCCGTGCGCACGGCCTGAGACGGGCCGGGCCTCCTCTACTGATTGCTGTCCCTCATCCGGATCGGCTGCGAGCCGGCGGCCGTTGCGGGCGCCGGCCTTTTGGCGCCTGGCCGCAGTTGCGCGCTTTTTCGGCCCACGCGGTGCCGCGGTTCCGCACCACGACCGCCCGCCAACAGAACGCTTCACAATTCCCGCAATCCATGTAGGAATTGGCGCCGCTGCAGGGGCCGCGATCGGGCATGCCCACGCACCATGCAGCGCCGCCCGTGCCGCGCACCCGCGCGCCGGGCCCATCGAGGCCCAGGGCAATTGACCACCACGGGAGGACGGCATGACGACGGTATCCATGACGGTCAATGGCAAGGCCGTCTCGGCGGACGTTGATCCGCGCACGCTGCTCGTTCAGTTCCTGCGGGAGAACCTGCGGCTGACGGGCACGCACGTCGGCTGTGACACGAGCCAGTGCGGCGCCTGCGTGGTGCATGTCGACGGCAAGGCGATCAAGGCCTGCACCGCGCTGGCCCTCAGCCACGACGGAGCCGCCGTGACCACCATCGAAGGCCTCGCACAGGGCACCCAGCTCCACCCGATGCAGGAGGCCTTCCGCGAGCATCACGCGCTGCAATGCGGGTTCTGCACGCCCGGCATGATCATGGCCGCGGTCGACATCGCCAACCGCAAGGGGCCGGCGCTGGATGAGGCCACCATCCGCCACGAGCTCGAAGGCAACATCTGCCGCTGCACCGGTTATCACAACATCGTCAAGGCGATCGGCGCGGGCGCCGCCGCCATGGGCGCGCGCAAGGTCGCAGCAGAGTAGCGGGTCCCGCCTTCGCCAGTCGCCAAGAGGAGACCACGGCCATGACTGCCACCGGCATCGGCGCCTCCGTCAAACGCAAGGAAGATCAGCGCTTCATCACCGGCAGGGGCCAATACACCGACGACATCAATCGGGCGGGGCAGAGCTATGCGTTCTTCGTCCGCTCCCCGCACGCCCACGCCAATCTGCGCGCCATCGACACCTCGGCGGCCCTGAAGGCGCCCGGGGTGCTGGCCGTATTGACCGGCGCCGACATCGCGGCTGACAAGATCGGCGGCCTCATCTGCGGCTGGATGATCAAGTCCAAGGATGGCTCGCCGATGAGGGCGGGCGCCCATCCCGCCCTCGCCCAAGGCAAGGTCCGCTATGTCGGCGATCACGTCGCGGTGGTGATCGCCGAAAGTCTGGCGCAGGCGCGTGATGCCGCCGAGCTCGTCTCGGTCGACTACGATGTGCTGCCGGCGGTCGTCGATCTGGCCAAGGCGCAGGCCGCAAGTCAGCCGCGGATCCATGCCGAGGCGCCCGACAACACCGTCTATCAATGGCATCTCGGCGACAAGGCCGCGACCGACGCCGCGTTCGCCGCTGCCAAGCATGTCACCAGGCTCCACGTCGCCAACAACCGCCTGATCCCCAACGCCATGGAGCCGCGCGCCGCGATCGGTGACTACGAGGCCGGCCAGGAGCAGTTCACGCTCTATACTACCAGCCAGAATCCGCATGTGGCGCGGCTGGTGCTGTCGGCGTTCATCGGCATCGCGCCAGAGCACAAGCTGCGCGTGATCGCGCCCGATGTCGGCGGCGGCTTCGGCTCGAAGATCTTCATCTATGCCGAGGAGACGGTGTGCCTGTGGGCCGCCAAGAAGGTCGGCCGGCCGGTAAAATGGACCGGGGATCGCACCGAGGCATTCTTGGCCGACGCGCATGGCCGCGATCATTTGACGGACGCGGAGCTGGCGGTGGATGCCGCCGGCACGATCACGGCGCTCAGGGTGAAGACCAAGGCCAATCTCGGCGCCTATCTCTCCACCTTCGCCTCCTCGGTTCCGACCTACCTGTATGCGCCGCTGCTGTCGGGCCAGTACGACATTCCCGCGATCTATGCCGAGGTCGACGGCGTCTACACCAACACCGCGCCGGTCGATGCCTACCGCGGCGCCGGCCGCCCGGAGGCGACGTTCGTGGTCGAGCGGCTTGTCGAGGTGGCGGCGCGTGAGCTCGGCAAGAGCCCGGCCGATTTCCGCCGCCAGAACTTCATCAGCAAATTCCCGCATCAGACGCCGGTGATCATGGCCTACGACGCCGGCAACTACGGCGCCTCGATGGAGCTGGCGGTCCAGCACGCCGACCTCGCCGGCCTGCCTCAGCGCAAAGCCGAGAGCGCCAAGCGAGGCAAGCTCAGGGGCGTCGGCTATTCGGCCTACATCGAGGCGTGCGGCATCGCCCCCTCGCAGGCGGTAGGCTCGCTCGGCGCGGGGGTCGGCCTGTGGGAATCGGCGGAGGTGCGGGTCAACGCCACCGGCTCGGTCGAGGTGCTGACCGGCTCGCACAGCCACGGCCAGGGCCACGAGACGACGTTCGCGCAGCTGGTCTCCCAGCGCCTCGGCATCCCGATCGAGCAAGTCACCATCGTGCATGGCGACACCGACAAGGTGCAGATGGGCATGGGCACCTACGGCTCGCGCTCGGGCGCGGTGGGTATGAGCGCGATCCATTTCGCCTGTGAGAAGGTGATCACCAAGGCCAGGAAGGTGGCGGGCTTCGTGCTCGAGGTGCCGGAGGCCGACATCGAGTTCAATGACGGCGTATTCAGCGCGCGCGGCACCAACAAATCGGCGACCTTCCCGGAGATCGCGTTGCAGGCCTACGTCGCCCACAAGTTCACCGGCGCCCAGCTCGAGCCCGGACTCAAGGAAGGCGCGTTCTACGATCCGACCAACTTCACCTTCCCGGCGGGCGTGCACATCGCCGAGGTCGAGATCGACCCCGAAACCGGCATCACCCGCCTCGACCGCTGGACCGCGGTGGATGATTTCGGCATCGTCGTCAATCCGATGATCGTGGAAGGGCAGGTGCACGGCGGCATCGCCCAGGGCGTCGGCCAGGCGCTGCACGAGAACGCCGTCTATGACAGCTCGGGCCAGCTGCTGACCGCGAGCTACATGGACTATTGCATGCCGCGAGCGGAGGATTTTCCCTCGTTCAAGGTGGATATGACGACGACGCCGTGCCCCTCCAATCCGCTCGGCATCAAGGGCTGCGGAGAAGCGGGCGCGATCGCCGCGCCGCCGGCGGTGATCAACGCCATCACCGACGCGCTCGGCCACGAGGACATCGCCATGCCGGCAACGCCCCAGGCGGTGTGGCGGGCGGCACAGAAAGCGGTCAGGAAGCTGGCGGCGGAATGAGTTGGTCGTGAGATCGTGAAGTCGCCAAGTCGCCAAATCGTGAAAAAGTGCGGGCTTTGCCCGCCCGATATCGACACGATCTCACGAAGTCCGCGAAGCGGACGGCTCACGATTTGGCGATCTCACGATCTCACGATACAGAAGGAAGGAACCCGCGACATGTACGCCTTCGATTATCATCGACCTTCGGGCCTCGGCGAAGCCGGCAGCCTGCTCGCCGGCAAGGAGGACGCCAAGCTGCTGGCGGGCGGGCAGACGCTGATCCCGACCATGAAGCAGCGGCTCGCCAATCCGCGCAACATCGTCGACCTCGGCCGCATCGGCGAACTCAAAGGCATTGCGCAAGCCGGGTCCGCGCTGGTGATCGGGGCCATGACCACGCATGCGGAGGTCGCCAGTTCGCCGGTCGTGATAGCGGCGCTGCCGGGCCTGGCCGCGCTCGCAGGCGGCATCGGCGATCCGCACGTGCGCCACAAGGGCACCATCGGCGGATCGCTCGCCAACAATGATCCCGCCGCCGATTATCCCGCCGCCGTGCTGGCCCTGGGTGCGTCGATCACCACCACCAGGCGCGAGATTGCGGCCGACGATTTCTTCCAGGGCATGTTCACGACGGCGCTCGAAGAGGGCGAGATCATCACAAAGGTGAGCTTCCCGACCGGCGGTAAATTCGCCTACGAGAAATTCGCCAACCCGGCCTCGCGCTATGCCCTGGTCGGGGTTGCGGTGAGCCGGGCAGGCGGCGGCGTTCGTGTCGCGGTGACCGGCGCGGGCTCGGCCGGCGCGTTCCGCGTACCGGCGATGGAAGCCGCGCTTAGCAAGGACTTTTCCGCCCAGGCGATCGCCGGCATCGCGGTCGATGCCAGCGGGCTCAACTCGGACATCCATGCCGCCGCGGACTATCGCGCCCACCTGATCGGCGTGATGGCGAAACGCGCGCTGGCGAAGGCGTGATAGGTGTCACCAAGGTGTCAGACCCTCAGGGTCTGACACCAGAAGATCTGACAGCAGTATAAGCGAGCGGTGCCATGCCAAGGCCTCTCAGGGTGGACTACGAGGGCGCGTGGCATCATGTTATGAACCGAGGTGCCGCACGGTCAGCCATCTTGAGCAGCGATGCGGACAAACAACTTCTGCTGGACTGCCTTGTCGAAGGCGCGGACCGTTACTCGGTCGAGTTGCACGGCTACTGCTTGATGAGCACCCACTATCATGCGCTTGTTCGTAGTGCAGCTTCTCAACTGTCGGGTGCCCTGCGTTTTGCCTCCGGCAAGTTCACGCGGGTCAAAAACAAGCGAGATGGTCGCGATGGACCGCTTTTCCGCGGGCGCTTCACGTCCGTCGGGATTGCAATGGATGCACATCTCTTGCAGGCCAGTCGCTACATTCATCTCAATCCTGTTGCCGCCGGCCTGATCACCCGAGCAGAGCAATGGCCCTGGTCGAGTGCGGCCGCCTACCTTGGACAAGTCAAGACGCCCAATTGGCTGCACACAAACCCCATCCTGGATATGTGTGGACCGACAAATTCGGTTGAGAATTACAATGCGCTCTTGATGGCTGGCATTGACCCGACGTCGTGTGAGTTCTATTCGCGCCTGGCTGGTTGAATGAAGTTAGGGTGTCAGACGGTGTCAGACCCTGAGGGTCTGACACCATGCGCCACCACTCGAAACGAGGCTATCATGGCGATGAAAATGACGGGTGCGGTGGTGCTGCCGGCCGATCAGGCGACGGTCTGGGCAGCGCTCAACGACGCGGAGGTGCTGAAGGCCTCGCTGCCCGGCTGCCAGAGCCTCGAAAAGCTGTCCGACACCGAGTTCCAAGCGGTGATGAAGGTGAAGGTCGGCCCGGTCAGTGCCACCTTCAAGGGCAAGGTCGAGCTCACCGACATCGACGCGCCAACCTCCTACAAGATCATCGGCGCCGGCGAAGGCGGCGTCGCCGGGTTCGCCAAGGGCAGCGCTGCCGTCGCGCTGTCGGGGGCCGATGGCGGCGGCACCCGCCTCGCCTACGATGTCGACGCGCAGATCGGCGGCAAGCTGGCCCAGCTCGGCAGCCGCCTGATCGATGGCGTTGCCAAGAAGCTTGCCGACGAGTTCTTCGCCAATTTCGCCAGGACCGTGAGCGGCGGCGCCGCCTCACCATGAGCGGCGACGCGTCAAGGGAGCCCGCTGTGGCACAGATCCATCACATCACAACGCCGCTACTCAACATCGCCTACGAGGAGAGCGGCCCGGCCGCCGGTCCGCCAGCCATGCTGCTGCACGGCTTTCCCTACGATCCGCGCGCCTATGACGAGGTGGTGCCGATCCTCAATGCCGCCGGGCTCAGGACCATCGTGCCCTATCTGCGGGGTTATGGCGAAACGAAGTTCCTGTCGGCCGAGACGATGCGCTCCGGGGAGCAGGCGGCGATCGGGCAGGATCTCGCGGACCTGATGGACGCGCTCAACATCAAGGACGCGGTGCTGGCCGGGTTCGATTGGGGTGCACGCGCGGCGTGCGTGGTTGCGGCCGCGTGGCCCGAGCGGGCGCGCGGTCTCGTCACCTGCGCCGGCTATCAGATTCAGGACATCGCCAACGCCAAGGCGCCCGCCGATCCCGACAGCGAATGGCGCTATTGGTATCAGTACTATTTCCAGACCGAGCGCGGGCGGGCCGGCCTCGCCAAGAACCGGGACGGCTTGTGCATGCTGCTCTGGAGGCAATGGTCGCCGACCTGGCCGTTCGATGCGACGCTCTACCAGCGCACCGCCGGCTCGTTCGACAACGCGGATTTCATCGATGTCGTGATTCACTCCTATCGGCACCGCATGGGCAACATGGCGGGCGATCCGCGCTATGCACGGCTGGAGGCAGCATTGTCGACGCAGCCGACCATCAGCGTGCCCACCTTTACCATTCACGGTGCCGTGGATGCGGTAAACCCGGTTGGGAGGTCGGAGGGGCACGGCAAATACTTCACCGGGCCCTACGAGCGGCGGGTGTTTCAGAACGTTGGGCACAATCCCCCGGCGGAGGACCCGCAGGCCTTTGCAAAGGCGGTGCTGGCGTTATCTCCGATGGCCGCGTGACGGACGCCACGCGTAGCATGCAGGCCGTGCAACCGCCCGACCATTCCGGTGATGTGTCGTGGCGCTTGAATTTATTCGGTGCCCTTGATTCTGCGCGATAGTCACGTAGGCTGTCGGGCACCCGGTCCGGTGCGGTCACCGCCGGGCAGGAGCGCTTGGCAAGCAGGGACGGGCCCATTGAACGTTTCATTTCTGCAAGAGCTGCTCAATCAGGTTGCCGAGCGCGGCCGCGGTCTGCTCGATCGCTCGTTCTTCGCCGGCAGTCCGCACGAGGACATCCATGCGCTGGTGATGGCGCTGATCTCGGGGCGCGGCGAGGCCTCGGGCGTCGTGCTCGCGCGCGAGGTGCTGATCCGCTATCGCCAGCTTGGGGCGGACGAGCGGCGGCAGTTTTTCCACTTCCTCGCCGAGCAGCTGGCACCCGATCCCGAGCGCGTGCGCGGCGCTGCGGCGGCTTACATCAATGCGCCATCCGATGACACGCTGACCGCACTTGCCAAGGTCATCGAAAGCCCGCGACAGGAGTTCTTCCGCCGGCTCAATCTCGCCCCGGGCGCCACGGCCCAGATCGTCGCCATGCGCCACGATCTGCTGCGCGGGCCCAAGCTCGAGCCGCCGCTGGCGGCGGTCGACCAGGACCTCGCGCACCTGTTTCACTCCTGGTTCAACCGCGGCTTTCTGGTGCTGCGCCGGATCGACTGGTCGACGCCCGCGGCGATCCTGGAGAAAATCATCGCCTACGAGGCGGTGCACGCGATCCAAGGGTGGGACGACCTGCGCCGGCGGCTCGACCCGGCCGACCGCCGCTGCTTCGGGTTTTTCCATCCCTCGCTGGTCGACGAGCCGCTGATCTTCGTCGAGGTCGCCTTGATGAGCGACGCGCCGCAGTCGATCCAGGTGGTGCTGCAGGAGGAGCGCAAGCCCGCCGAGCGGATCGAGGAGCCCAATACCGCGGTGTTCTATTCGATCTCCAACTGCCAGGAAGGGCTGCGCGGCATCTCGTTCGGCAATTTCCTGATCAAGCAGGTGGTGGAGGAGCTGGCGCGGGAGCTGCCCAGCCTCAAGACCTTCGTCACGTTGTCGCCGGTGCCGCAGTTCGCCCGCTGGCTCGACCGAGGGATCGCGGACGACGCGGCCGGTGTGGTCAGCGAGGAGGATCGGCTGACCCTGCAATTATTGCGGGACCCTGGCTGGTTCGACGAGGCGGAGGAGGAGGTGTTGCGCGAGACGCTGCTGCCGCTGGCGGCGCATTACTTCCTCAATGCCAAATCGTCTGGCGGCAAACCGGTGGATCCGGTGGCCCGCTTTCATCTCGGCAACGGCGCGCGGCTCGAGCGCATCAATTGGCTCGGCGACGTCTCCGAGAAGGGGCTGCGCGAGGCGCACGGCCTGATGGTCAACTATCGCTACGACCTCAAGGAGATCGAGAAGAACCACGAGGCCTACGAGAACGACGGCGTCGTCGCGGTGTCCAAGGCGGTGCGCTCGCTGCTGAAGCCGACGCCCAAACCCAAGCCGCGCAATGCCGTGCAGCGCCAGTTGCCGCCGCCGACCCCGCCGGTCGGCAAGCCTGCCGCCGCGCCGAAGCTGACGAGCGATATCAAGAGTGGGGATTGAGGTGACGGCGACGCTCGGTGCTCAAGAGGCGGACGGCAGGCTTCCGGGCGAAGGACCGGCAAACGCGCGGCACCCCCTTGTTTAGCCATTGTGCCCATGCACAATGGCGCGAGCCGACAATTGCGGCTGGGCCTCCTGCGTCTGCGGTGAGCCGACCGAACCTTTGGAGCCGCCATGCGCTACGATGAAACCGACGAGGAAAGCAAGAACATCGAGGATCGTCGCGGACAGGGCGGCGGCGGCATGTTGGGCTCGAGCGGCGGCTTTCCGTTTCCGATGCCAAGCGCGGGCGGCCACGGCGGCTTCTCGCTCACCACCATGCTGATCATCGGCGCGGTCATGCTGCTGTTCGGCTTCAATCCGTTGGACCTGCTGCGAGGCGGCTTGGGCGGCGGCGACGGCGGTATTCCGTTCCCGGCTCCGCGGGTCGATCCGGGCCGCCAGGGCGGTCCGCAGATTCCGGGATTTCCCCGCGCGGGCGGCGAGCAGGCCATGCGGCCGGGCGGCGGGCAGACCGGGGACGACCAGACCAAGGCGTTCGTGGCCAAGGTGCTGAAGGATACCGAGGTCGTCTGGAAGCAGGTGTTCGCCGGCATCGGGCAACGCTATACCGACCCGCAAATGGTGCTGTTCTCGGGGGCAACACGGACGGGCTGCGGCCAGGGGCTGACGCAGATGGGCCCGTTCTATTGCCCGCTCGATCAGAAGGTCTATCTGGACC
>Ga0209069_10000672_pt1 | contig 16213 bp, 16 predicted proteins | sample Str013_2_FD_187202 | JGI IMG/M metagenome (GOLD analysis project Ga0209069, IMG submission 187202) | Freshwater sediment microbial communities in response to fracking from Pennsylvania, USA - Straight Creek_MetaG_SC_2013 (SPAdes) (version 2) | ecosystem: Environmental > Aquatic > Freshwater >...
CCGACCGCGGCCGCCAGCGCCGCCGGGTCGACGCAGAAGTCGTCCTCCCGGATGTCGGCGAAGCGGGCCACCGCCCCGGCCTCCAGGATCGCGTTGAGAGTGGCGACGAAGGTGAACGGGCTGGTGATCACCTCGTCGCCCGGTTGCAGGTCCAGCGCCTGGACCGCGGCGACCAGCGCCGTGGTGCCGTTGTTCACGGCGACGGCGTGGGGTACCCCGACGAAGTCCGCAAACTCACGCTCCAACCGGGCCACCATCGGACCCTGGGCGAGCATGCCGGACCGGAGCACATCGACGGCGAGGCGCTGCGCGTCGTCACTGAGGCGCACGCACGAGATGGGAATCAACGCAGGAACTCCTTGAAACCGAGGGGCACCAGGGACCGTACAACGACCGCGCGGAGAAGACCATTTGGGCGATCAAAAAGTCGCGTACACCAACAAGTCTGGCAATAAACTCGCACCTTTTCGTCCGTAAGTCGACGTCTGTGCAGTCGTACGCGGTTTTCGGCCCGTGACACGGCTTATCGGCGGTGATGGCCCGGGTACCCGACCACGGTACCCGGGCAGGAGTCGCCCGCCCCGGCGCCGGCGGGTACCGTGGCGCAATCCGGCCTCGGCTCCGGCCGTACCGCCGCAGTTGAGGAGATCGCACGCGCAGTGGGATATCCCACAGCCAACGGGACAGGGTGACTGCTTGTGTCAGACAGGGTCGCGGTGAGCGAGCCCGCTGCTCCGGTGTCGACCGGCGTGCCGAATGCCCGCCGGGTCCTCGTCGCCGGTGCCAAGATCCTGCTGGCCCTGGCCATCGCCGGGTTCATCGCGTACGCCGTGATCGGCCAGTGGAGCCAGGTCCGCCACGCGTGGCTCGGCCTGGCCTGGCAGTCGGTACTGCTGTCGCTGGTCGCCGCCGTGGCCGGCATGTCGGCCAACGTGATGGCCTGGCGGGCCAGCCTCCGCGACCTCGAATACGAGGTGTCCTTTCCGGTCGCCGCGCGGATCAACTTCATCGGGGCGCTGGGCAAGTACCTGCCCGGCAGCGTCTGGGTGTACGTGATGCAGATGGAGTTCGGCCGCCGCGCCGGGCTGCCCCGGGCCCGGGCCTTCCTGGCCTCGGTGGTGGCGGTCGGGCTGGGTACCGCCGCCGCGCTCGGCATCGGTACCCTGGCCCTGCCCTCGCTGCTGGCCGGCTCCCGTACCGGCGCCGGGTACAGCGAGCCGGTCCGGTTCGCCATCTACGTGCTGCTCGCGCTGGTACCGGTCGCCGTGGTGTGCTCGATCCCCCAGGTGCTGACCCGGCTGATCCAGCTCATGCTGCGGGTACTGCGCCGCGCCCCGCTGACCCACCGGCTCACCTGGCCCGGGGTGCTGCGCGTGGTCGGCTGGGCCACCGTGGCGTGGCTGTGCTTCGGCGCGCACCTGTGGCTGCTGGCCAACGCCCAGGCCGCACCGGGCTTCCGCGGGTTGTTCCTGTCCTTCGGCGCGTTCCCCATCGCCATGACGGCCGGGCTGTTCGCCATCTTCGCGCCGTCCGGGCTGGGCGTACGGGAAGCGGTCCTGGTGGCCGCGCTGGTACCGGTGCTGCCGGCCAGCGGCGCGGCCGGTACCGCGCTGGGCATCGCACTGGCCTCGCGGATGGTGTTCATCGTGGCGGACCTGGCCACCGCCGGGGTCGCCGCGCTGACCGGGCTGCGCCGGGCCACCGCGGTGGCGGCGGTGGCCCTACCCGGTACCCGGCCGGCCGGCGCCGCGCCGGCGGTCCCCCCGGCCTCAGCCCCGGGCCGCCAGGCTGGTGAGCCGGGTGAACTCCGGGACTAAACGTTGGACACCCCGGCGGGCCGCTCATCCGGCGGCCTCCAGCCCCGGGTAGTCCACCTTCCCGTTGGACAGCAGCGGCAGCCGCGGCAGCGCCCGCACGTCGAAGCCCGAGCGGTGCAGCTTCAGCCGCTCGGCCAGCACCTTGGCCAGCTCCGCCCGGTGCGGCGCGTCCGGGTCGCCCGCGCACCACAGCACGACCTTGTCCCCGGCCGGTACCGCCGCCACCGGGCCGGCCAGGTCGGCGCCGGCCAGCCCGGCCAGCTTCTCGATGTCGTCCAGGTTCACCCGCACCCCGAAGATCTTGCCGATGCGCTTGAGCCGCCCGGTGAGGAACAGCATCCCGTCCGCGTCCAGGTACCCCAGGTCGCCGGTGTACAGCACCCCGCCCAGCTCGTCGGGGCCGGCCAGATCGGCCGCGGTCTGCGCGTACCCCATCATCACGTTCGGGCCGCGGTACACGATCTCGCCCACCGCACCGGGTTCGGTGGTCTCGGTACCGTCGTCGCCCCGTACCGACAGGCTGCCACCGGGCAGCGCGCAGCCGGGCGAGCCCACCTTGGCCGGCAGCCGGTCCGCCGGCAGCGTGCTCATCCGCGGTCCGGCCTCGGTCTGCCCCCACATGACGTGGAACCGGCCGCCGACCGCCTGGATCTGCTCGTGGTACGCGAGGATCAGCTCGTCGCGCAGCCGGCCGCCGGCCTGCGTCAGCACCCGCAGGCTCGGGTGTTGGGCCGGACTCCAGCGGATCCGGGCCAGCATCTCGTAGTGGTACGGCACGCCGGCCAGCGAGGTCGCCCGGTACCGGTCCACCGCCTGCCAGAACTCCCGCGCCAGTACCCCGCCGTCGATCACCACGACGGTGGCGCCGGCGGCCAGGTGGCTGTTCAGCACCGACATGCCGTAGCTGTAGAACAGCGGCAGGCTGGTCGGCGCGATCTGCCCGGCGTCGATGCCCAGGGACCGCGCGATGGCCGAGGCGTTGGCCGCGATCGCGGCCCGCGACAGCCGGACCAGTTTGGGGCTGCCGGTGGAGCCGGAGGTGGCCAGCAGCACGGCCAGGTCGGGGTGCGGCGCGGGTACCGCCGGTACCTGCTCGCGCAGCCAGCACCGGCCCAGCCCAGCCGGGGTGTGCCGGGCGTACCCGGGCGGTACCTCGCCCGCGCTGGCGCCGGTACCGCCCTCGTCGAGGCCGACCAACGCGGCCGGGGCGAACCGGCGGACCAACTCGGCCAGCGTGGCCGGGTGCAGCGCCGGGTCGATCAGCGCCACCGGGCGGCGGGCGGCCCAGCAGCCCAGGTACCGCAGGGTCGCGTCCAGGGTCAGCCCGGTACGGGCGAACACCGCACCGGGCGGCAGGCGGTCCAGGGCCACGGTGACGGTACCGACCGCGCCGGCCAGTCCGGTACCGGCCAGGACCGTGCCGGTACCGGCGTCGACCAGCCGGGCGCCGGGCGCGATCAGGTCGGTGCCGGCACTCACCGCACCAGCCCGACCTGGTTCACCCCGATGACCCGGGCCGGGTTGCCCGGGGTGATGGTGGACGGCGGTACGCCCCTGCGGGCCGCCGGGCCGGTACCGGCGACCGCGGTCGGGTGGATGCTGTTCGCCACTGTGCGTATCGCCTATGACATTCGGGTGGGATGACCGAGCTGCGGTGACCGCGGCAGTGTACCCGCCGTAGCCGGCCCGGCGACAACGCGGCCACGGCGGCCGTACCGGCCGTGACGTGGTCACTCGCCGACGATGTTGAGGTACCCGCCGTCGGCGTACACCCGGTTGGCGGCCTCGGCCACCTGCCGTACCACCGGGCCGGCGTCGCCCAGCAGCTCCGGCTGCGCCTGTACCGCGGCCAGCTCGGCCAGCAGCAGGCCCTGCTGGATCCGGTTCAGCCGGGTGTCGGAGTACTGGTCCACGGTCGCCAGCACCGGCCAGTGTCCGGTTCCGGCCCGGGCCGCGCGCAGGCACAGCCGCACGAACGCGCCGCCGGTGTCGCGGAACTCGTCCAGCACCCGGTGCAGCTGGTCCTCGACCTGGATGATCAGTGCCACCGGCTCACTCCTCCGGCACCCCGGGATGCATGGTCCACACCTTGCCACTGGGCAGCTGTACCACGGTGTACGTGCTGGTGGTCAGGCCGGCCCGGTCGGTACCGATGGGCCGGCCGGCGGGCACCACCCGCACGCAGCGGCCGTTGCCCTGCGGCTTGGCCTCGACGCCCGCCGCCGCCTCGGCCAGCTCGTACAGGTCCACCCCGGCGTACCAGGTCGAGTCCCCCGGACCGTGCTCGGCGCCGCCGGCGAAGTGGCGCCGGCGCACGTGGGTCTCGCCGTTGGGATCCAGGAACGGGTCGGCGCACTCCTGCGACCGGGTCGGGCGCGGCGTCGGCGACGGCGCCTGGCGCTGCTGCTCCTGTGCCAGGTCCGCGGCCATCCGCTGGAGGTCCGCGTCGATGACGGCCCGGGCCACCGCGCGGGCGACCGCCCGGACCAGGTGGGTGGTCGGGTTGCGCTCGGGCGGGATGGTGTAGCCGGCGAAGCAGGTCGTCACGACGGTACCGTTGGGCGCCATCGTCACGGCGTTGACGCAGGTCTTGACCGGCCGGCCGTCCAGGGTCATGTCGATCGTGACGGTGGCCGACACCGGCCGCTGGGCACGCAGGTACGTGCTGGTGACGTCCACCTCGTCAGCCAGGGTCACGTTGGCCTGGCAGCCGTGGGTACCGCAGGGGGCGAGGGTGACCGTACCGCGCAGCGAGAAGTGCACCTGCGAGTCGAGCGCGGCGGACAGCTCCGCGATGCGGGCCTGGAGGGTACGGAAGAACTCGTCCACCCCGGCCCCGCGCACGCCGGCCAGGTCAACGGTGAAGCGCCCGGTCGAGGCCCTGGCCGGTACGGTGCGGCCGCGGTCCCGGGGGTGACCGCTGGTGCGGTCCGGGGACGCGCCGGTGTCCCCGGAGGTGACCCGCACGATCCGGTACGGCCGGTCGGTGCCGACGTAGACGGTCAGCCCGCCGGTACGCACCGGCCAGGCCCGGACCGTACCAACCGGTACCGGGTCCCCGACGGTGGGGCGCTGCAGGCCGGCCTGCGGGTCCAGCGCCCGGGCAAGCAGGCCGGGCGCGAGCACGGTGCCGAGGTCCACGCCGAAGGTGTCCGGCGGTACCTCGACCCACTGCGCGCCGTACTCGGCCGCGGTCGCCGCCGAGGCCACCCGGGAGGCCCAGTACCCGGGCGTGGCCCGCACGAAGGTACGGCCGCTGGCGGTCACCAGCTGGACCAGCTCCCCGTCCACGGTGAGCACGGCCTGTACCCGGCCCTCGTTGCTGACCGTGGCGTCGACCGGTACCGCGGCGCCGCCGGGAGCCTGGATGCTGCCCGTGTAGTGCGCCGCCGGGGTGTCCACGAGATCGGCCAGCGCCGCGCCGAAGGCGGACCGGGCCGCCGGGGCCGACGTCGCGGTACCCGCCGTCGCGCCCGGCCCGGCGCGGTGCCCGCCGCGCGTGGTGACCGCGAGCACCGAGGCGGCGGCCAGCACCACGAGCAGTACCGCGATGCCGGTACCGAGCAGCACCCGGCCGGGCCGCCCTGGCGATACCAGCGGCGCCGGGTAAGACGCCGGGTACGGCGCCGGGGGGCGCGGGGGCGGCGCGGCGGCCGGTCCCGGGACGGCTGGCTGCGGCGCTGGCTGTGGCGCTGGCTGCGGCGGCGGCTCACCGCCCGGGTACGGGCCGGACTCCCCGTGTGCACCGTGGTTCGACATGTCGACGGCCTCCCCCGAATCCACCGTTCGGTACCGCAGCGTACCGGCACCGGCCGACAGGAACCGACCCGTTTCCCATCCGCGGGGAGCCGGCCCGGCACCGGCCCGGCGGGGCTCAGCGGCCCGGCCGCCGGTACCGCAGCAGGACCACACCGTTGCCGAAAGTGGCCGTGCCGGCCAGTTCCAGGTCGGTCGGTACGCCGTGCGGGGCGAACAGCGGGGTACCGCCGCCGACCACGACCGGGTGCAGGTAGAGCCGGTACTCGTCGATGAGGTCCAGACCGCGGAACGTCGCTGCCACGCCCGCGCCGCCCAGGCTGAGGTCGGCCGCCGACTGTTGCGCGAGTTCGCGTACCTGCTCGGCCCGTACCTGCCGGACCACGGTGGTGTGCCAGTCGGCCCGGTCCAGGGTGCGGGAGTACACGATCTTCGGCATGTCCCGCCAGATCCGGGCGAACTCCACCATCGGCGGCGTGCTCGCGGGGTCCTGGTCGGCGGTCGGCCAGAAGCCGGCCATCAGCTCGTACATGGTCCGGCCGGACAGGAACGCGCCCATCGCGGCGAGTTCGGTGTTGAAGTGCCGGTGCAGTTCGTCGTCGACCCGGTGCCAGCCGAGGTCGCCGCCCGGCCCGGCGATGACGCCGTCCAGCGACACCGACATCATCAGGATGATCCGGCCCATGCTCCGCCCCCGTCCGGCGCCGCCGCGACGCCCGACTCCAGCCGACCACACCGCGCCCGGTACCGCACGCCACCGCGGCGGTACCGGCGGGTCAGCCGGCCGGCGGTACCGCCCGGGTACCCTCCAGGGCCTGCCGCAGCAGCACGAAGGACGCGGTGAGGCTGTCCCGCAGCTGCCGGCGCAGCACCGGTTCGGCCAGCCGGGCCGGCCCGCGCGGGTCCATCGTCAGGGCCAGGCTGACCCGGGTACCGTCCGGCTGCGCCGCGAACCGGTACCGCGAGGTGACCTTCAGCAGCGCCGAGCGGCCCTGGACGGTGAAGCCCCGCCCCTGCTCCCACTGCACCAGGTCACCGACCGCCTCGACCCGCCGGCCGAGGAAGTGGTGGATCTCCACCACCCGGGTACCGGCCGGGAACGGGCCGTCGTCGAGCCGTACCGCGTGCAGTTGCGGCTGCCACCCGGGCGCGTTGCGGAAGTCCGCCACGAAGTCGAAGACCTCCGGCAGCGGGCGGCGGGCCAGGCACGAGACGTCGACGGTGAACACGGGTCACCGGGCCGGTCCGGTCCGGGCCGCCGGGGTCCGCCCGGGCTCGACTGTCGCATGTGGACCGTCCAGGACCGGTACCGGGCGGGGCAGCAGCCGGCGCAACGGTCGCGGCGCCCACCAGTTCCACCGGCCGAGCAGGGTCATCGTCGCCGGTACCAGCAGGCACCGCACCAGGGTGGCGTCGATGAGCACCGCGGCGGTCAGCCCGATGCCCAGTTCCTCGATGCCGGCGGTACGGGCGCCGCCGAAGCTGGCGAACACGATCATCATGAGCAACGCGGCGGAGGTGATGATCCGGCCCGAGCCCTGCAGGCCCCGGCGCACCGCCAGGTTGTTGTCCAGCCCGGCGTCGACGTGCTCGCGGATCCGGGTCAGCAGGAACACCTCGTAGTCCATCGACAGGCCGAAGGCGAAGGCCAGGATGATCACCGTGACGAAGGGGTCCAGCCCCGGTACGGTCAGCGTGTGCAGTGGGCCGGACAGCCAGCCCCGCACGAACACGGCCGCCATCACGCCCAGCGTCGCGCCCAGGGACAGCACGTTGGCCAGGACCGCCTTGACCGGTACCACCAGCGATCCGCTCATCGCCAGCAGCAGCACCAGCATCGCCAGGACCGCCACGCCCACCGCCCACGGCGCGCCGCGGGCCAGCAGCGCGAGCAGGTCGGCCAGCTTGGCCGCGTCACCGGTGACCCAGGACTGCACGCCCGGCGGCCGGTCGGACCGGACCCGGGCGACCAGGTCCTGCGCCTGCCGGCTGGACGGGTCGACGGTCAGCGCAAGCTCCACAGTGGACAGTCCAGGGCCGGCCGGGCGGGCCGCGCCGACGCCGCTGACGGCCGGGTCCGCGTGCCAGCGCGCGGCCCACCGGTCCAGCTCGGCCGGGGCGCTGCGGGCCACCACGGTCACCGCCTGCGGGCGGCCCAGTTCGAACCGGGTACCCAGCGCGGTACCGGCGGCCACCGCCTCGAGGTCCGCGGGCAACTGGGCCAGCCCCGGCAGCATGGGCCGCACGCCGGCCAGCGGCGCGAGCGCGGCCAGCAGCAGCGCCGCGGTGGCCAGCAGGGTCAGCACCGGACGGCGCTGGACCAGCCTGGCGGTACCGGCGAAGAAGCCCTTCTCCTCGTCGGTGGCCGCGCCGCGGCGCCAGCGCGAACCCGGCCGGGGCACGATCCGCCGGTGGGTCAGGCCGACCATCGCGGCGGTGAAGGTGAGCGCGACCAGCATGGCCACCACCGCCACCGACACCCCGGCCGCGCCCAGCGCGGACAGCCCGGGCAGGTCGAAGGCGAGCAGCCCGGACAGCGCCGCGGCCACGGTCAGCGCGCTGAACACGATGGTGCGCCCGGCCGTGGCCCAGGCCCGGCCCAGCGCCTCCTCCGGCGGGTACCCGGCGGCGGCCTCCCGCCGGTACCGGCTGACCAGCAGCAGCCCGTAGTCGATGGACAGGCCCAGCCCCAGCAGGGTCACCACGGTCAGCACGTTGGTGTCCAGCGAGGTGAACAGGTGGAAGCCGTACAGCGGCAGCATGGACGCGGCGATGGACACCACCGCGCCGAGCACCGGCAGCCCGGCGGCGACCAGGCCGCCGAAGACGAGGATCAGCGCGATCAGGGTCAGCGGCAGGGACAGGTCCTCGCCCAGGGCCAGGTCCGCCTCCTCGGCGGCCACCGTGGCGCGCTGCACGGCCAGTTCCCCGCCGACCCGTACGGTCGCCTGGGGCTGGCCGGCCGGGCGCAGGTCGGTACCGAGCCGGTGCAGCCGGGCGGTGACCGCGTCGACGGCGTCGTCGCGGGCGGTACGGCCCAGCGGGGCCAGCGTGACGACCACGGCCAGCGCCCGCCCGTCACTGGACAGGTACCCGGGATCGGCCGCGGTACCGCCGCTGTACGGGGTGTCCACCCGGCGTACGTCGGGCCGCCCGGTCAGGTCGGTCACGGTGGCCGCCAGCGCCGCGCGTACCGCCGGCGCGGCCGGGTCGGCGCCGTCGAGGACCCCGACGACGGTACCGCCGCTGCCGGTGGCCGCGTCGATGGCGGCCTGCGCCCGGGCCGACTCGACCGTGGTCGGCGTCTCGCCGCTGACCAGCGAGTCGACCACGACGGTGGCCGCCAGCACGCCGAGCACCACCACCGCGAGCCAGAGCAGCAGAACCGTACGCGGGCGGCGGAAGCACCAGCGCCCGATGCGTGCCGTGGTGTTCGTGAGCATGCCACCCGTCCGATCCGGCGTCGAGGAGGATAGACTAGCAACGCTACCTATAGCGTGGCTACCCTTACCGCCACCCCGACCGGCCGGAGGCCCGCCGATGCTGGCACTGAACATCCTGGGCATCGAGGTACCGGACAGCCGCCCGCTGTTCATCGCGGCGCTGGCCGTGCACGTACCGGCCGGCATGGTGGCCGTGGTGGCCGGCGCGCTGGCCGCCACCGCGCGCAAGCAGCCCGGCCGGCACCCGGTCGCCGGCCGGGTGTACCTGGTGGCGCTGGCCGCCCTCGGCGCCTCCGCGCTGGTCCTGGCGCTGATGCGCTGGCGGCACGACTGGCCGCTGTTCCTGCTGGATCTGGTCGCGCTGGGCGCCGCCGGTAACGGTCTGGTGCTGCGCCGCCGCGCCCGGGCCGGCTGGCTGCCCCGGCACGGCTCGCTGATGGCCGCCTCGTACGTGGTCCTGTTGACCGGTTTCTACATCGACAACGGCCCGAACCTGCCGGTGTGGGACCGGCTGCCGACGATCGCGTACTGGACGCTGCCGGCGCTGGTCGGCCTCCCGCTGACGATCCGGGCACTGGCCCGGGCCCGGCAACGCGCCGCCGCGGTACCGCCGGCGGTCACCTGACGTGCGGTCACCTGACGTTGTGGTCACATGAAGTTGCGGGTGTGCAGGGCCGACAGTTCGGCCGCCTCGTCCGCGGGGAAGCCCAGCCGGGCCAGCCGGCGCCGCCGGCCGGAGTCCATCCGGGCCTCGAGCTCGCGTACCCGCCGGTACCCCAGCCGTACCGCCGCCGGGGTCCACGACCCGGCCGCCAGCACCACCAGCGCGTCGAACACGTCCGCGCCCAGTCCAGCGGTGTCGCGCAGCGCGTCGTGCCGGCGGTGCACCGCCGCGCGCAGCCGGTCCCGCAGCGCCGGCTCCAGGCTCGCGTGCTGGGCCAGGTGCGCCACCCCGAACAGCACGTGCCGCCGCTCGTCCTGCATCGCCAGCAGCGCCACCCGCCGGGTCACCGGGTCGGGGCCGTACCGGGCCAGGAAGCCCAGCAGGTCCACGAAGGTACCCTCGCCCAGTACCGACAGCAGGAACGTGGCCAGGCTGAAGTCGTCCTCCTGCACCAGGGTGAACAGCGACGCGCGGCCACCGGCCGAGGAGGTACCCATGCCGTCGCCGGACAGCAGCGCCCGCCGGGTGAAGACCGCCAGGTGCCGGGCCTCGTCGGCGACCTGGATCGCCAGCAGTTGCAGCACTTCGCGGAAGTGCGGGTGCAGCCGGCCCAGGAACCGTGCCGGTACCTGCAACGCCACCTGCTCGTTCTCCACCAGGTAGGTCATCACCTGTACCACGGCCGCCTCCACCTCGGCGCCGTGGGCCAGCGGCGCGGCCCAGTCCACCGCGGTCGCCGGGTCCCACTGCCGGGCCGCCGCGTGCGCGTACAGGCGTGGCGCCACGTCGGCCCACACCAGGTCCCGGTCGTCGAGGTCGAAGTCCGGGACCGGGCCGCCGCCCTCCAGCAACGCTCCGCGTGCGGCCATCCCCCACCGGGCCGGCGGGTGGGACTCGACGCCGCCGGGGGTACCGGCACGCTGCGCCGCGGACCAGCGCAGGTCGTCCCGCTCCCCCCGGACCACCACCGTCTCCTGTGGACCGTCCACCGTCTCCTGTGGACCGTCTACTGTGGAGTCCACCGGCTCGGTCCGGTGCCCGTGCGCGCGGCACCAGGCGGGCAGGTGTACGGCCAGGGCCGGGTCCCGACCCCGTACCCGCAGCCGCTGGCCGGGGCGCAACTGCGCCAACCGGTACCGCAGCAGCAGGTGCCCGCCGGCGTCCAGACCCAGGTCCGCCAGGTCCAGCAGGGGACCGGTCACCGGGCGTAGACCGGCAGCCCCGGCGCGCCGGTACGGTCGTAGAAGCCGAACCGGTCCACCGCGGCGGACAGGCTGGCGTACCCGGTGTCGCGGCCCGGCCGCCACGCGGTCAGGCCCTCCAGGTCGAACAGCTCCCGCAGATCCGGGTCCGCGTACGACATGCCCAGCAACTGCCCGGCGAACCGGTCCACCAGCGCGGCCGGGGCACCGGGGCCGGCGGTCATCATGCAGTGGTCGAACGGCGCCGTGGCGGCCAGCACCCGGGTACCGCCGGGTTCCAGCGTGCCCTCGGTGCACATCAGCAGGTGCGTGGCGTCCAGCAGCAGCGCCGCGTCGACGGTACCGGCGGCCAGCGCCCGGGCCGCGTCGCGCTCGCCGCCGATGTGGTCGCCGTGCAGCCCCACCCCCACGTCGAACCGGCACACGTCCACGGCCACGCCCAGCCCGGCCAGGTACGCCAGCGGGATCAGTGTCGCTTGTGGAGAGTCGATGGCGCCGGTGGCCACCGTGGCACCGGCGAGGTCGGCCGGCGCGCGGTACGGGCTGTCCGCGGGTACCACCACCACCGAGCGCAGGTCCCGGTCGGTGTCGCGCATGACCACCGGCCGCACGGTACCGCCACGCGCCCGGGCCATCCGCTGCGCCCGGATCCATGCCAGCGGCGAGTTCCAGGCCAGGTCGAGCCGCCCGTCGAGCAGGTCGTCCACCTGCCGGTCGTAGTCGGGGTACAGCCGGTAGGTCAGGTCCAGCCCGTACCCGGCGAACCAGGCCCGGAAACCGGCCCAGATCCGGTCCACCTTCGGGTCGTACTCGACCGCGCCCAGGCGCAGCCCCGGGCGGCTCACGAGCCGTCCAGCAGCGGCATGCCACAGGTGATCCGGCCGACCATGTCCACCAGCCGGTCGGTGGTCGGTGCCATCACCCGGGCCGCGCGGGCGTCCCGGAACCGCCGTTCGATGCCCAGTTCCCGCCGGAACGCCGCACCGCCGCACGCCTTCATGGCCAGGTCGGTCACCTCCACCGCGGCCTCCGCGGCCTCCGCCTTGACCTCCAGCAGCAGCGCCGTCGCGTCGTCACGGCCGCCGGCCAGCGCGGCCAGCACGGTGTCCAGCAGCGCCGCGGTACGGTCGACGGATATCCGCATCCGGCCGACGTCCTGCCGGGTCAGCGGCTGGTCGGCCAGCGACTGGTTCAGGTGCGCCAGCCGGGTACGCCCCAGGTGCCCCACCGCCTCGTCCAGCGCCGCGCGCATCAGGCCCAGACTGAAGGCCGCGTTGAGGACGAGGAACCACGGCAGCACCGCGGTCAGGGCGATGTCCAGCCCGGCGCCGTCGGCGCCCAGCATGGCCGAGGCCGGTACCGCCACGTCCCGCCCGCGTACCGGCCGTGACGCGTTGCCGCGCAGCCCCAGCCCGTCGAAGTCGCCGGCCACGGCCAGTTCCGGGGCCCGGGACGGGACCAGCCACAGCGTCATCGGCCCGGTACCACCCAGCGGCCGGCTGCTCCACACGTAACTGTCCGCCTCGCCGCTGGCGGTGACCCAGCTCTTGTCCGCGCTCAGCAGCACGCCGTCGGCGGGCCCCGGCACGGCGGTACCCATCGGCACCCAGAAGTGGCTGCGGGAACCGGCTTCGGAGAAGGCGAGCGTGCTCAGGTGGTGCCCGGCGCCGATGTCGGCCCGGGTACCGTCGTCGCCGTACGCGTCGATCACCGCGGTGGCCGCGTAGTGCATCAGCACCACCATGCCGGTCGAGCCGCAGGCCCGACTGAGCCGCTGTACCACCGTGGCGGCCCCGGCCAGGTCCACGCCGGCCCCGCCGGCGGCGACCGGTACCGTGGCGCCGAGCACCCCGGCCGCGGCCAGCGCGTCGATCGCCTTACGGGGGAAGGCGCCGTCCCGGTCGACCAGGTCGGCACCGGGGGCGACCACGTCGGCGACGATCTCGTCCACGGCGGCCAGGAAGGTCGGTGGCATGGCGGCACTCCTCCTCAGGTGGGATTGGCTGGACCGGATACGCAGGTACGGATGTCGATGTGTGGTGCACCAGTGTCCACGGGCCCGTACCGCGCTGACACCTCGATGCTAGGCACTGGCCGGGGCGGCCCCAAGCCGTACAGCCATGACAATGTTCGATGGGTACGGGCGGTCGCGGGTTATCGGTCGCGGCCGGTACGGCCGCCGGCGGCCGCGTGCCGGCACGGCCCGCGACCGGTCGCGGTAGGGTGTGCGTGGCCAACCGTTGACCGCCCGCCGGCGACCGTCCGTCTGACGTGGTACCACCACTGCCACCAGACGCCGCCGGCCGTGGCGCGCCTGGCAGTTCGTGGCCCGGATGGGGCGATGCGATGGATCGGCGGGTACGGCTGTGGAGCCAGATCCTGGCGTACGGCAACGGCCGCCCGGTCGGGGTCGGCGACGTCTGCGCCGCCGCGCTGGCCACCGTCGGCGTGGACCGGGCGGCGGTCACGGTACTGCTGGACGCCACGCCCCGGGAGACCGTGTACGCCAGCGACCAGGTGACCGTGGACCTGCAGGAGCTGACGCTGACCCTGGGCGAGGGTCCCGGCCTGGCTCCGCCGGCCACCGGCCCGGTCCTGGTCTCCGACCTGGCCACCCCGGAGTCGCTGGTCCGGTGGCCGGTGTTCGCCCCGGCGGCGGTACGGGCCGGGGTACGGGCCATGTTCGTGCTGCCGTTGCTGGTCGGTGCGGCACGGCTGGGCGTGCTGGACCTGTACCGCGGTACCCCCGGCGGCCTGCGACCGGAGCAGCTCGCCGACGCGCTGGCGCTGGCCGAGATGACCGCCACCCTGCTGCTGGACGGGGCCGACCCGGCCGCGCCGGGAGCCCCGCGGCGGTGGCCCGAGCGGACCGCCGCCCAGCACCCCGAGGTGCACCAGGCGATCGGCATGCTCACGGTACAGCTGGGGGTCAGCGCCGCGGTGGCGCTGATCCGGCTGCGGGCCTACGCGTACGCCCACGACCGCCGGCTGCGCGACGTGGCAGGTGACGTGGTGGCCCGGCGGCTGCGCTTGGCCGCGGAGTCCGGTACCGGTACCGACGGGGCCGCCCCGTGACCGCGCGCCGCACCGCTGTCGGCGGCCGGTACCGCTGCACTAGTGTGTGCCGAGGGTGAGAGACGTGGCCGAGACACAGCTAGCCGACGTGTTCGTGGAGTTGGCCGACACGCTCGTCGACGAATTCGACGTGATCGACTTCCTGCACGTGCTGACCCAGCGGTGTGTCGAGCTGCTCGGCGTCTCGGCCGCCGGGCTGCTGCTGACCGACCAGCAGGACACGCTGCAGGTGGTGGCGGCCTCCTCGGAACGTACCCGGCTGCTGGAACTGTTCCAGCTGCAGACCGACCAGGGGCCGTGCGTGGACTGTTTCCGTACCGGGCAGCCGGTCTCGGTCAGCGACCTGGCCAGCGCCGGGCGCTGGCCGCGGTTCACCGAGGCCGCGGCAGAGGTGGGCTTCGCCTCGGTGCACGCGGTACCGATGCGGCTGCGGACCGAGATCATCGGTGCGTTGAACTTCTTCCACACCGACCCCGTCCCGGTGGATCCGGAGCGGCTGCGGGTCGGGCAGGCGCTGGCGGACGTGGCCACCATCGGGCTGCTGCAGCACCGGGCCATCCGCCGCCGCGAGATTCTCGCCGAACAACTGGGTACCGCGCTGAACAGCCGGATCCTGATCGAGCAGGCCAAGGGCGTACTGGCCGAACGGCTCGGGCTCGCCGTGGACGAGGCGTTCACGGTACTGCGGTCGTACGCGCGCAACCACAACCGGCGCCTGTCCGACCTCGCCGAGGCCGTGGTCACCGGCGCGGTGCACATCCCGCCGCCCGCCCCGGCCGTCCCGACCGGCTGAGCGGGCCGCCGTCCGGTGGTGCCGGCAACGGCCGGGTGCGCGCCGAACGGGTGAAACGCGAGCCGAACCCACCTCCGGTACCCCGCCGGCCGGTACGCTGACGAACCGTTGCCACTCCGGACCCGGTGGCGTGTCCCCGCTGGGCCGAGACGCACCGGAGCGACCGATGACCGACACCCGCACGCCCGCCCGTACCGGCGCACCCGTACCCGTGGCCGCCGCCGGCGACCCGCTGCACAGCCTGCTGGAGCGCATCGCGCAGCACGACCGCGCGGCGTTCCGCTGCCTGTACGCCTTCCTGGCGGTACGGATCTGGCAGGACGCCCTGCGCCGGCTGCCGCGCCCGGGCGACGCCCGGGCGGTGACCCGGTCGACCTTCGTCGAGGTGTGGCACATGGCCGGGCACCAGCTCGCCCGGCCCCGGCTGGACACCCGCGGCTGGATCACCACGATCACCGCCCGGCACGCGTACGACCGGCGGGGCGGTCCCGGGGTACCCAGCCCGCTGCGGCTGGACCACGACCGGCACACGCACCACGAACTTGCCCTGCTGCTGGGTACCGGCCGGGCCACGGTACGGGTCGGCCTGGCCGGCTACGCTCGCGTCGAGGCTCTCGACCCGTACCCCGGCCCCGGACCGTGGCTGTCCACAGTGGTCAGTTGTGGGCCGGTTCCGGGGTGATCCCGGCGTTCGGGCCGTCCACCGGCCGCATGGCCGTACTGTCGATGCCGAGGGTCCGCAGCAACGCGGCATTGGTGGCGATGTCGATGAGCGCCGGCAACTGCCGGTCGACCCAGTCGGCCCGGCCGGACAGGCCCCGCTCCCGCAGCGCCGCCACGACCTCGGCCTTGTCGACGTATCCGGATCTGGTGATGTCGTCACCTGCTTCGCCTGGGTGTCGGATGGATCCTGGTCTCCCCGGCCCGCACCCGCTGGGCGCCTGGTGCCGTGCGGTGGGCTGGCCCGGGATCGGCTGCGGGTGGCGGGCGTCACGCCACCGGGGGCCCGGGCGACCACCCCAGCCTACGCCCCCGCCGGGTGACGGTGCGCCCGGACCGTACCGCCCGGGCGCCGGTACCGTGCGGGGACAGGGCCGGTAGCCCCGCCCCGACCGGCCGGTACCGGTGCATGCTGGGCGTACGGCGCAGTCGGGAGGGACCATGCAGCGGCGCACGGCGCGTACCCGGGGCGCGCGACGGTGGTGAGTCCGGACCCGGCCGTGGACGTGTCATGGGCCGCCCACCTGCCGGTCGAGAAGGTCCTGCGCGACCTCGGTACCGGGCCGGCCGGGCTGCCCGGTACCGAGGCGGCCCGGCGGCTGGCCCGGTACGGCCCCAATGCGGTGTCCACCCACCGGGCCCGGCTGCTGCCGGTGCTCTGGCACCAGCTCCGGTCGCCTCTGCTGGGCCTGCTGCTGGCCGCGGCGGTGGCGTCGTACTTCGTCGGCGAGCGTACCGACGCG
>Ga0209069_10000673_pt1 | contig 16201 bp, 11 predicted proteins | sample Str013_2_FD_187202 | JGI IMG/M metagenome (GOLD analysis project Ga0209069, IMG submission 187202) | Freshwater sediment microbial communities in response to fracking from Pennsylvania, USA - Straight Creek_MetaG_SC_2013 (SPAdes) (version 2) | ecosystem: Environmental > Aquatic > Freshwater >...
CGTCATACCAGAGTATAGCAAAAAATTTATTGAAACCATTTTTAAAAAATAATAATCCCTATTTATAGGTTATTCCAGATCATCCAGGTTACAGCAACTGGGTGTAATGATAATATTATTACTGGTTCTCTTAAGATAGTTTACAACCAGCGACTCCTCTGTCTGTGAAATATATTTTTTTGAAAAAGAAATTTCTGTTTCAGGGATATTGTCAAATCCCGGATCGTCCGCCTGTTGCTTAACCAGGATATTTTTTAAAGCAACGGCCTGCCGGTTCTTTACGCTCACCGTATTCGAAACGCCGAACAATACCTGTGGTTTGGTTTCAAGTCCGATATTGAATACATATTGCTCCATTTCTTCAAAATCCAGGTTCTGGCAATTGATATAGAGGCAGCCATCACGGATCCCTACTACCTTTCCCTGGTAACGATGCCCTTCTGATACTGATTTCACATATATCTGTCCATTTTCATTTTCCTTTAAAATAAAAGGTGTTTTGACAATGTTTTTGCTGCCATCTGTTTTCTGGTAGTACAAAAAATAATTTCCAAGATAATAACTCTTTATAATGCCCAATGAAGATTTGCTAGATGCAATTCCATGCGCAGGAAATTTTGACAAACTATCATTGTACTGACTGCCATCCCTAAGCGCGCCCTTCTGCCACTCACTCCAATTGGCAAAAGGCACCTGCAAAAAAACAAGTAAAGTATTTACCTTAATATATTTAGCCTCACCGCCGTTCCAATAACTCTGCAATGTTTTCCCGCTGATCCAATTAAATATTCTGTATTCACTGATATTACCCAGGTACTTAATAAATTCATACACGTTATTGCACCGCAAGCTGTGAAATTGTTTTTCAAGATGCTGCCTGCCGATTATCAGGAACATTTCCACGAGGTCGGGGTTCGTCAATACTTCGCGGGTCACCTGTTTATTGATGGCTCTGGCCGCAAGATTAAAATGCGTACGGGTAAATTTTTCCCAACTATTTTCATGAGGCTTCCCTTTTAATGCAGCCAATATGGAAGGATTGTCCTGTATTGACCTTTTGATTCTTTCAGATAAATGCATAAATGCGTTGAATTCAAACTTTTGTTTATATGTCTTACATGAAAGTAAAAAAAAGCAGTCAGATTCTGACCAAAGAATCTACCAAATTCTGACTAAGGCTAAAATAATGCAAACCAGGTAGAACGATCATTTAGGATATAAATTTTTGACTTATATTTAAACTCATCTGACTAATTGATATTTATGTTTTCATAACGATTTTCCTGCTATTTTCTTTACTCTGCTTAAAAAACCAAAATTTTCGCTTATGGAATTCAAATTAAGGGCATTTCGCTGCATAATGCTGGGATTTCTTCTTTCATGCTCCCTCATTTCGTTTTCGCAGGTGACTGATATCATTATTAAAGGAAAAATTACCGGTAAGGATGGACAGCCATTAGCAGGTGTTACAGTTCAGTTAAAAGACAAACCATCTGAAACAACTCAAACGGAAACAGATGGATCTTTTGTATTACATACCAAAACAAGTACCGGCAAAATTATTTGCAGCAGTGTGGGCTATGCAAGCAGGGAAATAGGATTTGGAGAAGGCAATACCAACCTCAATATACAATTGCAGGAAACAGCGAGTGTATTGGGCGATGTCGTGCTTACCGGTTACCTGAAACAAAAGAAAAGCGATATCACAGGCGCTGTCGCTTCCATCCGCAATAAAGATTTCAAGGACCAGCCTGTGTCCAACCTTGCACAAAGCATTCAGGGCAAAGTACCAGGCATACTGGTTACAACACCTTCAGGAACGCCCGGCGCCGGTTTGCTGGTAAGTGTCCGTGGCGCCAGCAACCCTTTGTATGTAGTGGATGGGGTGCCGATGATCAGTGAAAGCAATTCTTCGCTTTCCACTTCTTATAATACTAACGGTGAAGAACAAGGGAAAGGTCAGAACATCAGCTCCATCAGTGATATCAATCCTGATGACATTGAATCAATAGAAATTCTGAAAGATGCTTCTTCAGCATCTATATATGGAGCCAGGGCCGCCAACGGCGTGGTGTTGATTACCACAAAGCGGGGAAAGAACGGCAAAACAGAATTCAGTTTTAACAGTTATGCAGGTACGCAAAAAGTGGCAAGAAAAATTCCTTTCCTGGACAGCAAAGGGTTAGTTGCATTGGAAGAAGATGCACGCAAGCAGGACCTGATCGCTTACCAGCAGGACCCTACTCCATTTAATAATTTGTATCCTGGTTTTGATCCGGCTGTATTAACCAATCCGCTTTCTGATAGCTGGAAAACGGGAGTGAATACAAATTGGGAAAATGAAATATTCAGAACGGCGCCTATCAGCAATATTGAATTATCCGCCCGTGGCGGTAACGACAAAACAAAATTCTTTTTGGCCGGTAATTATTTCGATCAACAAGGTATTGTGATTGAGAATTACTACAAGCGTGCTTCTTTCAGGATCAATGTTGATAATAAAGTAAACGATCGCATCAACATCGGGGCCAATACTTCGTTTACCTATGGCCGTAATAGGAGAAGCTTCAATGACGATACCTATACCGGGATTGTAACCAATGCCATCGGCGCTTCTCCATTGATGCCGGTATACAACCCGGATGGCACTTATGCTGATTTTACACAATACCAGGCAAGCTGGTTAAGTGATAATCCCGTAAAATCTGCCAAAGAAATAAAAGCCTTTACCACCAATTATCGCTTTTTAGGAACTGTGTTTGCGGATATTGATATCGTCAAACAATTAAAATTCCGTTCTTCTTTTACTGCGGACTATTCTAGCATCATTGATGACCAGTTCTTTGATCCCATCACCACTGATGGAGAACCTGTGGGAGGCAAAGCAATCAAAGGCACTTACAGGAGCCTGACCTGGTTAAACGAAAACACATTCACATATCAAAATACTTTTGGCAAAAGCCGCTTGACGGCATTGGGCGGATTTACCGTTCAATCTTCACGTTATGAAAAAACTGCTATCAAAGCGCAGGGCTTTCCGGTAGGAAGTGGTTTAGAAAATATTTCAGCGGCATCTACAGTTACATCCGCTACGGCGCTTGATTTTGGATGGGGGCTCGTTTCTTTACTCGGAAGGGTAAACTATAGTTATGATGATAAATATTTATTGGCGCTCAGCGCCAGGTACGATGGTTCATCCCGTTTTGACCCCGCAGGAAGATGGGGATTGTTCCCGGCATTCTCCGCAGGCTGGGTGTTGACCAAGGAAGAATTTCTTTCGCACTCTTCCTGGCTATCCAGTTTAAAAATCAGGGCCAGTTATGGTTTAACCGGCGACCAGGAAATCGGCGACTTCCAATACCAGAGTTACTGGCAGCCCGGAAGATATGATGGCAATGCCGGTTTGCGGCCAGCCAATATCGGCAATACAGATTTAACATGGCAACGGAACAAAATGTTTAATATCGGCGCCGATTTTGAAATACTCAATGGCAAAATAAGCGGCTCAATAGAATATTTCAAAGGCAATCGCACCAAGCTGCTTGCGCAGGCTGTATTGCCCGGCACATCCGGGTTTTCAGCAATCACCACCAACGCAGGGAATATAGAAAATAAAGGCATCGAGTTCTCTGTTTTTGCATATCCTGTTAAAAATACAAACTTCAGTTGGGCCATCAATTTCAACATCAGCTATCTTAAAAACAGGATCAAATCTTTATATACCGATAATGAATTATTGAGCGCTTATACAGATTTATTTCCCACACATATTTTAAAAGTAGGAGAAGCAGAAGGTTCTTTCTGGGGATTTAAATATTTGGGCGTAGATCCTCAGACCGGTAATCCGAAATACTCAGATGCTGAACAGGTGGTGGGCAAAGCATCACCTGATTATTTTGGAGGATTGACGAATGATTTTAAATATAAACATTGGGATCTGTCCATTTCAATGCAGTATAGTGTTGGCAACAAAGTCTACAACCTGATCAGAACAACATACCAGACCCTGGGATGGAGCGGCGGCGGATGGGACGGAAGCAACAACCTGTACCAGGTATATGCCAATAACGCAACCATTGTAAACAAACGATGGGAAAAACCGGGAGATAAAACGGATATTCCCCGCGCATCATTGATTTTTCAGAATTATGGACAAAACTCTTCGCAGTTTATTGAAGATGCTTCTTTTTTGCGGTTGAGAACTTTGAACCTGGGTTATACATTCAGACCAAAACATCCTGGCGTGTACAGCTCTCTTCGCTTATACCTGCAGGCGCAAAATCTCTGGGTATGGACAAAATATTATGGTTTCGATCCTGAAGTAAGTTCCAATGGCGGTGGTTCGCCGCAGACAGCCGGAGTAGATTATGCAGCTTATCCACAGGCACGAACCCTCACATTTGGAGTAAACTTTAACTTTTAAAAAAAATATTATGCGCAATCATATATTCATTGTTCTTATTTTTCTTACCTCCTGCATATCGTGCAAAAAAATTCTCGATGTGGTTTCGCCCAATGCAGTTGCAGATGCGGATGTTTTCACCAGTGTCGCAGGTTTGCGGAATGCACGCATCGGAATGTACAATACTTTGCAGGATAAGAATTATTATGGATCTTCTTACCCACTGCTGGCAGAATGTTATACAGATAATGGAACTACCGGGGGTTATAATGTAGTTGACCTGGATGATATCGCTGCCCGAATCATACAGACCAGTAATCTCTATCCTCAAAATATTTACATCGCCATTTATAACAGCATTTACACGGCCAATAAAATCATTGGCAATATTGATAAAGTACCGAACCTGGATGCAACAGAAAAAAGCAATACGCTGGGCGAAGCTCTCTTCATCCGTGCATTGGGGCATTTCGATTTATTGCGTTTGTTTGGCGAGCATTGGGATAAAACATCTGCTTATGGCATATCCATCATCACCACGGCCAATGCGCCCAAAACACCTGTAGCAAGAAGCACGGTGGATGATTCTTATAAACAAATCATTGCTGATCTCCAACAGGCTATTACTTCGATGAATACTATTAATGGAAATCAATATGCTTCTGCTTCGGCCGCAAAGGCTCTTTTAGCCAGGGTGTATTTGTACTATGGAGATAATACAAACGCAGCTTCTATGGCCTCGGATGTAATCAATGATAACAGTTTTTCGCTGTTCGGTTCCGCTGATTTTACCAAAACGTATACAGATAAACTCACGCCGGAAAGTGTTTTCGAATTGAAATTTGATCTGCAAAATCCAAGCGTCTATAATATTGTAACCTATGTTCGTCCCGATGCACTTCGCACGGAAGTGCTGTTCCTGGCAGCGGCAGACTTGAATAATTTTTTCTTAAACAGGCCAACCGATAAGCGAAGTGTACTGGTTGATTTTAGCAATGAAGATCCAAGTATTCAGCCCGACGGCCGCACACAGAAATATCGTGGTGAAACAACAAAAGACAATTCAGCTTATATCATCAGGCTGGCTGAAATGTATTTAATAAGAGCAGAAGCGCTGGGGAGAACAGCAGGTATTGCAGATCTGAATACGCTCAGGGAAAACAGGGGAATGGCCGACCTGACCGGCGCTGATGTACCGGATGATGCAAGTTATCTCAACGCCGTATTGGACGAACGAAGAGCCGAATTAAATTTCGAGGGCCATCGTTTATTCGACCTTGCAAGAACGGGTAAGGTGGGATCGGTGCTGGGAACCACAGTAAATCCCATCATGCCCATTCCACAAAGAGAAATAGAAGCAACAAATGGCGTAGTGAAACAAAATCCCGGATATTGATTAAGATATGAATGGTCAATGGTAAATGGTGAATATGTTATTGCCGGAATGGTTAAAGGCGAACTCACAGAAGATTCATTATTCACCATTCACCATTGACCATTCATCTCGCACAAAAAAATACGACAACTTTAATTATGCCGCACAATCCTTTGACATATTTATTAAAAAAAGTGTTTGCTGATATCATTAGGAACAACCGGCAAGATTCGGTAAATGCTTTTGATAATAGTCGTAGAAAGTTTTTAAAAGAATCGGTCATTGCTGCTAGCGGCATGGCATTGCTTCCTTCTTTTACAAGAGCTTCTTTATTTCAAGCAAACAGGAATGAGAAAATCATAATTATCGGCGCAGGCATGGCCGGTTTGAATGCAGCATACCAGTTAAAAAAACAGGGACTTGCATCCACCGTTTATGAGGCTTCTGGAAGAACAGGTGGAAGAATGTTTACCCTACGGGATAAGTTTGGCAAAAATATCACAACAGATATCGGGGGCGAATTTGTTGATACCAACCATGAAGAAATTCTTCGACTTGCAAAAGAATTAAAAGTCGATTTCTATGATTTGAGAAATGATGAACTTTCGCCCAAAGCATTTTATTTTGGTGATAAACAACTGAACGAAAAAGACCTCCGGGAAGCTCTCTCGCCTTTTTCGAAGCAGATCGAAAAAGACATCCTTTCCTTGCCTGAAAAAATCAACTATCGCAATGCTGCAGCTTTTGAACATTTGGACAATCAATCCATCACAGAATATCTTTCAAATATTGGTATCACAGGATGGCTGTATGATTTTTTGAACGTGGTATTGACAAGGGAATATGGCATGGAAGCATCCGAACAATCTGCCATCAATTTCCTGATCATGTTCGCCGATCCCATTGCTGCAAAAAAAGATTACGAATTATTTGGCGATGATCATGAAATACTGAAAATAAAAGGAGGGAGCCAGCATTTAACCAATCAATTATACAATCAGGTGAAAGAGCAGGTGCAGCTCAAACATAAACTCATCGCAATCCAAAGGGATAAACTAAAAGGATATGAATTATTATTCGATCAGGCTGGAACCAAAAAAATTATTCGTGCAGATTATGTGATTCTTGCAATCCCTTTCTCCATACTCAGGAAAATAAAATGCAGCATCGATATGCCTGCGCAAAAAAGAAAATGCATTGAAGAATTAGGTTATGGAAACAGCGGTAAATTTATTATGGGCATGCGTGATAAACCATGGAGAAGGGCGGGAAAACAGGGATATACATTTACGGACCTTGCTTTTGGCTGTGGTTGGGATAGCAGTCAATCGCAATCAATCAATGAAGGAAGCTTCGCTGTTTTTGCAGGTGGTAAGATCATAGACTATATATGTGATGAAAAAAATGAAACGATATCAAAAAAATTTATTCCTGCATTGGATACAATTTATAATGGCGCTCAAAAAGCATATACAGGCAGCAATATAAAGTTTTGCTGGAGCAAATATCCTTTCAGCCAGGCGGGTTATAGTTGTTTTAAAAAAGGGCAATGGGGCACGCTCGCAGGTTGGGAGGTTGTTCCGATTGAAGATATTTATTTTGCAGGAGAACATGTGAGCCTGGATTTCCAGGGATATATGAACGGCGCGGCACAAACAGGGAGAATCGCCGCGGAAACAATTGTAGAAAAATTAAAAAAATCAATGTCTCCGGCCTGAAGGCCGGAGCTAGTGGGCCGGTTGCATTGAAGCACACCGGCCCACTAGCTCCGGTCTTTAGACCGGAGAAAAAAAATAATGAATATGGAGCAATCAAAAATATTATTGGACCGAAGAAAAAAATTTGTACCCAATGCCATTGGGATTTTCAATCCGTCGACTGCAATCAGCGCCAAAGGTGCTATCGTTGTTGATGCAGAAGGAAAAGAAATGATAGATTTTGCAGGGGGTATCGGCGTGGTGAATGCAGGACATTGTCCCCAACCCGTAGTTGATGCCATTGCCAAACAGGCCGCTACGATGATACATTGCAGTTTTAATGTGGCGACTTACGACCTCTACATGCAGTTGGCGGAGAAGCTCGCTACATTATTACCACACGGGGAACATACAAAAGTGATGCTCACCAATTCGGGAGCGGAAAGTGTGGAAAATGCCATCAAAATTGCCAGGCAGGCCACAGGCAGGCAGGCAATCATTTGTTATGATAACGCATTTCATGGCCGCACCATGATGGCAATGACATTAACTTCCAAAACAAGTTACAAATCGGGCTGTGGTCCTTTTGCGCCCGAAGTATACCGCATCGCTTTTCCTGATTATTACAGGTATGGCAATGGTATGGATACCGACAAATTTTCAGATATACATCTCCGTGAGTTGGAAAATTTTTTCCATACACAGGTTGCGGCTGAACAAGTAGCGGCCATTATCGTTGAACCGGTTCAGGGCGAAGGTGGTTTCAATGCAATACCTAAAAAATACCTGCAGGGTCTACGCCAGGCATGTAATAAATATGGTATTCTATTAATACTCGACGAAGTGCAAAGCGGATTTGGAAGAACAGGCAAATGGGCAGCTTATGAACATTATAATGTAATACCTGATATTTCCACCTGGGCAAAATCCATGGGCAGCGGCATGCCAATCGGCTGTGTTATTGGCAAAGCATATATCATGGATGCATGCAAGCCTTCCACAATCGGAGGAACCTATCCGGGGAATCCTGTTTGCTGTGCAGCTGCATTGGCGACAATAAATTATATGGAAGAAATCAACATCAACCTGCTGGGTCAACGAGTAGGCGAAATTGTGAGAACACGTTTCCTTGCCATGAAACAAAAATTCTCCGCAATAGGCGATGTGCGCGGATTGGGCGCTATGATGGCATTTGAATTGGTGAAAAACAATGACCCTTTTCAACCTGATGCATCATTGTGTAAGCAGCTCATTGCTTATTGCGCATCGCATGGATTAATCGTAATCAGCGCCGGTGTGAATGGCAATATCATTCGTGTGTTAAGTCCACTCGTGATCGAAGAAAAATTATTACAAAAAGGATTGGATATTATTGAAAAGGGACTGGAAGAGCTGGCAAAATAAATCAGTGTGATGTTAATCGTGAGACGTGAGACGGCAAACCTGAAACTTGTATTTCACTTTCACGTTTGCCGTCTCACGCCTCACGAAGAAATGCAACAACTTTAATTGACTCAACCATAGCATGTATCATTAAAGAATTTAATCTCATCCAAAAAATATGAACAATCTATTTATAAATGGAGAATGGGTAGAGTCGGCAGACAAACAGCAATTCGATCTTATCAATCCGGCTACGGAGGAAAAGATCAGCACCCTAAGTTTTGCAAATGGCAAAGATTGTCATAATGCCATTGATGCAGCCGCAAATGCTTTTAAAACCTGGAGCAGAACAACAGCATATATGCGCGCAGAAATATTAAAAAAAGCAGCCGCGTATATGCGAGAGCATGTTGATCTGCTTGCAAAAGATATGGTAACCGAAAGCGGCAAGCCTTATGCAGAAGCCAAGGGCGAATGGGCGGTTGCTGCCAATCTTTTTGAATGGTATGCCGAAGAAGCAAAACGTGCTTATGGAAAAATCATCCCGACTAACAGGCCGGATAAACGCAGTTCTGTAATCTGGCAGTCCATGGGCGTAATCGGGGTAATCACCGCTTGGAATTTCCCTGCGTATAATCCTGCACGTGCATGGGCGGCAGCATTGGCCGCTGGTTGCACCGTTGTCGCCAAGCCTGCTGAAAATACGCCATTGTCTGCTTTTCATATTGTGCATGCATTGGTTCATGCAGGTTTGCCCAAAGGTGTATTAAACCTGCTGATTGGTGATGCAGCTTCCATTGGCGATGCAATGCTCGGCAATCCTTTATTGAAAAAAATCAGTTTCACCGGGAGTACCCGTGTCGGGAAACTGTTGATGGATGGGGCTTCCAGGACACATACCAAACTATCGCTTGAACTTGGAGGAAATGCGCCTGTACTTGTCTTCGATGATGTAGATGTGGCGACCATTGCAAAAGCAGCTTCGATCGCACGTTTCCGGAACAATGGACAGGTATGCATTGCTCCACAACGTTTTTATATTCATAAAAATATTTATAAAGAATTTGCAGGATTATTGACCCAATATGTGTCCCAGTTGAAAGTTGGTAGTGGTTTTGAAGAAGGCGTGAATGTAGGTCCATTGATTACAAAAAAACAGAGAGACAGTATCGTAGAGCTGTTGGAAAAAACAAAAAAAGAAAAAGGAGAAATATTGACTGGAGGTCAAATACCTTCTCATTTGAGTAAAGGATATTTTATCCAACCAGCTGTCGTCGGTGGACTCGATCAATCCTCTTCATTGGCAAGGCAGGAAATCTTCGGACCCATATTGCCTTTGTTTTCATTCAATGATATGGATGATGCCATCACGAAAGCAAACGATACGGAATATGGGTTGGCGGCATTTGTATTCACAAATAATTTACAAACTGCGATTCATGTATCCGAAAGGCTTGAGTTTGGAATAGTGGGCATCAATGAATGGGCGCCTCATGGAACAGAGTCGCCGTTTGGCGGATGGAAATACAGTGGGCAGGGGCATGAAAGCGGATCCGAGGGCCTTTACGAATACATGGAGAAAAAATTAATCAGCATCGGCGGATTGTAAATAAGATGGGAAATTATTATTGTCCGATAAAAAATAATTGAACCCCTTCCCTTATTAAGCAGAGGGTTTTAGCCCCTCTCCTCAAGGAGAGGGGTTGGGGTGAAGCGAAAAAAGCCGTTGGAAGCTTTCATATATTTAGTCAGGCAACAATAATGAGAAAGATTTCTAAATCAATAAAAAAATAAATCCTGATGGATTACGGCGCACTCGCACTCATTCCGCCATTGGTAGTAATTATACTTGCAATCATGTTGCGTAGTTCTTTTGAGGCATTGCTCATCGGCTGTCTTGTCGGGTTCATCATCATAGGATATCATACTCATGTTAACTTCTTCACCAACTTTGTTGATTCTTTCAAAACTGTTTTGGAAGATAAAGACTCTGTATGGGTAATCTTAGTCTGCGGTTTATATGGTTCACTCATTGGATTGATGGTAAGAAGCGGAGGCACGATGAAGTTTGGAGACTGGGCCCTGAAAAAATTGAAAACAAAACGCAGTGCATTGATGGGTGCATGGGGACTGGGCCTGGTAATTTTTTTGGACGATTACCTGAGTGCGCTCACTGTCGGCCTATCTATGCGTAAAATCACCGATGCTTTTAAAATACCACGAGAAAAGCTTGCTTATATCGTGAATACAACGGCTCCGCCATGGTGTGTGATAGTGCCCATCTCCACCTGGACAATTTTTATTGGCAATATCCTGGAAAAATCCAATGTAGCGCAGCCGGGGGCAGGGCTATCCACTTATTGGAAAATGATTCCGTATGTGGCTTATGGTTATATATCTGTGTTGATCATTCCATTATTTATCTATGGAATTTTTCCCTGGTTCGGGAGAATGAAAGAAGCAGACAAGCTCGCCCTGGAAACAGGAAAGCTTCGACGGTCGGAAATGATTGCATCCTCCACCATCGATATCACGCCACTCAATGCAAAAAAACAATCAAAAGTGATTTACTTTTTATTGCCCATTTTAATATTGCTTGCGGCCACCCTGTACTTTAATATTGATGCTTTGAAAGGCGTGTTGGTAGCAGTCGGTTTTACTTTTTTATATTATCTCGTCATCCGCTTAGGCACTTTCCGTCAGTTATCGGAAACCATGTTCAGCGGATTTAACAGCATGGTATATGCGCTTGCGATACTTATGATGAGTTATGTGTTGAAAGATGTCAATGATAAAATGGGATTGACACAATATGTGCTGCATGCAGCATCTCCTTACCTGAACAAACAGTTATTACCTGTAATTGCATTTGCATCGTTATCATTGATTTCTGTAACCACCGGTTCGTCATGGGGATTATATGCCGTAGCCATTCCTTTGATCGTACCCCTTGCAAAACATTTTGATTCCAATGTCTTGCTCAATTGCGGGGCCGTTATCAGCGCCGGTGTGCTCGGGGCCAATGCCTGTTTGTATTCAGATGCCACCATCCTTACGGCGCAAAGCACCGAATGCAATAACCTTGATCATAGTTTATCTCAACTGCCGTATGCATTCATCGCATTCATATTATCCTGTATCGTATACCTTATTCTTGGCTATACCATGGCCTGAATTTTAAATCTTATTTTATGCAAACAATTTCACAATCATATCATAAAGAAATCAAAGGGAGTCTCATAGTAAAGCACATGCAACCACAGCATGCACTGCAGTTGGGAGAGCTTCAAAAAATTGTTTTTCCCACGCTCGCCGAAGATGAGTTGATCAAACCAGAACATTATTTACATCACCTGGAAATATTTCCGGAAGGGCAGTTTGTGATAACAGATGGAGATAAGGTAATAGGGATGACCACCACAATGCGGAGTAATTTCGATTTTGCAGATTATCACCACACTTTTAAAGAAACAATCGCGGGGGGGTGGCTAACCAACCACAATCCGAACGGAGACTGGTTATATGGGCTGGATATCGGCGTGCATCCCAACTATAGGGGACTTGGCCTGGCAAGAGTATTGTATCGCGCGCGCCAGGACATAGCCCGGCAATTGGGATTAAAAGGACAGATTACTGTGGGCATGATGAGTGGCTATGGCGCAGTAAGTAATGAAATAAGTGGCGAGGAATATTATAAACAATTGATCGCAGGCAAACAATTCGATCCTACCATCACACCACAAATGAAAATAGGTTTTGAACCGATTGTTTTAATTCCGAATTACGTGAATGATCCTGTTTGTGGTAATTATGGTGTGTTGATAAAAATTGATATCAATAAAGAAATTTAAAACTGCATCGCCACATGGAAATAAAAATTACCGAAACCGAAAACGATATTTTAAAATGTTGGGACGTGATGAGAGCCCTAAGGCCACATCTTGATAAAACCAAATTCTTATCAACCGTTACAGAAATGATAAGTGAGGGATATACACTCGCATTCATTGAAGAAGATGGTATAGCTGTCGCTGCAATTGGTTTCCGGTACCTGCAATTATTATATAATGGCAAGCAATATTATATTGACGACATTGCTACCCTGCCAAACTATAGGGGCAAAGGGTACGCAGGTAAATTATTGGATTTTGTAGAAGGAAAAGCAAAAGAAAAAGGCTTTGCTGTCATCACACTCGACTCGGGCTACCAGCGATATGACGCGCACCGGCTATACCTGAACAAAGGTTTCACTATAAATTGTCATCATTTTTCTAAAACCATATAAATTTTTATGTCACACATACAATTAAAAACTGCATTGCCTGGTCCTAAAAGCCAGTTGGTATTGGAAAGAAGAAAAAATGCATTGCCATCCGGGCTCGCCAAATCAACAGAAGTAGTTGTTGAGAAAGCGGAGGGCGCATTGGTTTGGGACGTAGACGGTAATCAATTGATAGATTTTGCCGGAGGTATCGGCATGATCAACGTTGGCCATCGCAATGAAAATGTTGTGCGCGCCATAAAAGAGCAATTGGAAAAATACATTCATACCTGTTCATTGGTTACAACAATGGAACCTTATGTGGCATTGGCTGAATTATTGAATAGCCTGACTCCAGGGGATTTCAAAAAGAAAACATTATTGGCTAATTCGGGTTCGGAAGCAGTGGAGAATGCCATCAACGTGGCTAAATATTATACCAAACGCAATGCGATATTGTGTTTTGAAGGCGCTTATCATGGGCGCACCCTCCTAACGTTGAGCCTTACCAGTAAATATGCATTGTTTAAAAAAGGGTTTGGTTCTTATGTACCGGATATCTATCGAATTCCTGCCCCAAATACCTATCGCAAAATAAATGGCATGAGCGAAGAGGAATACGTTACATTCTGTATAGAAAAATTAGATGAAGCATTTGTTTCGCAGGTTGATCCTGAATCTTTAGCTGCTATTATCATTGAACCTGTGTTGGGAGAAGGCGGATTCCTGCCCATCCCTGCCGCCTATCTGCGCAAACTGCGTACTGTATGTGATAAATATGGAATCGTTTTTATCGCTGATGAAATACAATGCGGTGCAGCAAGGACAGGAAAATTATTTGCCATAGAACATAGTGGCGTAGTGCCTGATATCATTGTGAGCGCCAAATCAATTGGTGCAGGCATGCCTATCAGCGCTGTTACCGGCAAGGCAGAGATACTTGATGCACCTCATCTTGGCGGACTTGGCGGAACCTATGGAGGCAATCCTCTTGCCTGTGTGGCAGCCATTGAGGCAATCAAGATATTAAAGAGCGAAGCTTTTTTAAAAAGGGTAAATGAAGTGGGAGAAATCATTCGCACCACGCTGGAAAAGTGGAAGACAAAATATCCCATCATTGGAGATGTGCGAGGCGTCGGAGCAATGCGGCTGCTGGAATTTGTCAGGAATAGAGATACCAAAGAACCCGATCCGGAAGTAACATTGGAAGTAATCAAAGATGCAGTGTCTAATGGATTGATCATGATTCGCGCGGGCCTCTTCAGTAATTGCATCCGTTTATTGCCCCCGGTTGTAATCACCGACGAGCAGTTGACTGAAGGTTTAATTGTTTTTGAAGCTGCCATTGCAAGAGCACAGGCAAAGAGATCGCGAGACGTGAACCGGCAGACGTAAAATAATTAGCTTTACTAATTAAGATCCGAATTTCGTCTCACGTTTTACGTCTCACGATTATGTAAGTACAAACCAAAGAAAACATCATTGTCCTCCCTCATTATCCATAATGCCAACCTGCTTTCCTTTCACGATGGATTCGTGAAAGATGGCGCCGATACCATTGTGGTGAATGGCGACCGTATCGAAGCGATCGGAAAATTTGACGCCTTGCAATCCCTGATGCAGCCGCATACACAGGTAATAAATGCAGCCGGGAAAACACTGATGCCAGGCCTCAATGATTCGCATATACATATCTGGAAGGTTGGGAACCTTAAAACTTTCATGCTGGATGTTCGCGGGGCAAAAAGCCTGGATGAAATGCTGGATATGATTTCAGCATACCAGGAAAAATATCCTGAAGCAGCATGGATCACTGCCAGGGGTTTTAACGAAGCAGCATGGAAAACAGGCCGCTTACCGACCAAGGACGATCTTGATAAAGTAGTAAAAAACAAACCGGCTTTTATAATCCGCACCTGTGCACATATTGCAGTAGCAAATTCAAAAGCGCTGGAGCGCTGCAATATTACCTCTGGTTCAGCAGTGCCAGTTGGAGGAATGGTATCTCTTGGCAATGACGGCAAGCCAAATGGGATTTTTTATGAAACAGCATTGGGGCTCGTCGCAAACCATATTCCCTCATATACAAAAAATGAACTGAAGCAGATGGTAAGGGCCGCAAGACAGGAAATGTATAGTTATGGGATCACTGCAGCAACAGATCCGGCTGTTGATCCGCTGTTGCTGGAAACTTATTATGAAATGCATCGCGATAATGAATTGGCATTCCGGCTCAATGCCATACCAATCTTATTGCCTGATGGCAGCGCACAACCCTATCCGGTACCCGATTTTTTTTCTTCTGATTTTTTCAATGTGAATACAGTAAAATTTTTCAGTGATGGCGGTCTTAGCGGTAAAACATCGGCGCTGAAAAAATATTACAAGAACAGCCGCGATCAGGGTATATTGAGATTGGATGAAGAGCAATATTTAAAACTCTGCAAAGCTGCTATGGCAAAGGGTTTGGGCGTTGCCACACATGCAATCGGAGATGCAGCGATTGAATTGGTAATCCGGGTGTATAAACAATTGAACAAGCAATTTCCGACTCATACAAAACGGATAGAACATTTGGGCCTGCCGGAAGAACAGCATTTGCACGATATGGCGGAGCAACGCATCGCTGCTTCTATGCAAACCATTTTCATCAGTGAACTGGGAAAAAATTTTGTCCAGTACCTGGATGAAGATTATCTCAATCACTGCTACCCGGTTAAATCCGTTTTACAACATGGTATATTGACTGCTCTTTCTTCGGACGCACCTGTGGTAAAAGATTTCAATCCATTTAAAGGTGTTGAAGCCGCTGTAACAAGAAAAGACAATGAAGGCAATATCATTGCAGGCCATGAAAGCATCGGTATTGGAGAAGCGCTGAAAGCATATACCGAGGCAGCATCAGCTATTGGCTCCACGCCACAGTTCGGTTCGTTGCAAAAAGGCAAACTGGCAGATTTTATTTTATTGGATAAGGATCCGCTGTCAACTGCGTCCGAAAAACTTACTTCTATTCAAGTGAAAAAAACATTTGTCGGGGGAGAATGCGTGTGGGAAAGCAACTTTGAGCATTGAGTATTGCC
>Ga0209069_10000674_pt1 | contig 16183 bp, 13 predicted proteins | sample Str013_2_FD_187202 | JGI IMG/M metagenome (GOLD analysis project Ga0209069, IMG submission 187202) | Freshwater sediment microbial communities in response to fracking from Pennsylvania, USA - Straight Creek_MetaG_SC_2013 (SPAdes) (version 2) | ecosystem: Environmental > Aquatic > Freshwater >...
GTAATAATACAGATTATCCCTGTAAGGGAAACAATATCCGGAAATGCATCCCCCAGTAACATGCCGATAAAAACTGAAAATACAATATTGGCATAGCTAACAGCTGATACAATTCCTGCTTTATCCGCTCCATAAGACCTCGTTACAAAATATTGACCAAACAAAGCCGCAAGGCCCAGGCAAATGATATACAACCATTCTATTCCCTTTGGCCATTGAAAGCGGATAATGAAAATTTCATCGGTATGCCAACCCGTAATGGCATGAATCAACATGCTTATTACAGGGAAAATAACACCGCTTATTATAAATGAAGCAACTATCACCCTTGCATCATAATATTTATTCAATTTACCTACCGTTATATAAGCCATCGCAGAAGAAACGCCCGATATTAAACCGGCCACATGATAATACCAGGGAAAATGCATGGCTGGTTTGTATACAAGCAACATTCCTGTGAAACCAAGCAGCAGTGCGAATAATACTTTCCTTCCATTGTATTCCCTGAAAAGTATAAATGAAAATACGGCGATAAACAAGGCGGAAGTAAGGTTATAGGTCATTGCAGTACCTAGTGGCAGGTGCAATATGCAATACAATAACGTATACAGGGCCACGGTCCCCATGATGCCCCGAAAGATGAGCCATCGCAATTTACCACCATGATTTACAGGTGGTCTTAATACAAATCCAACCATTAATACTATAAATCCCACCAGGTTCCTGTAAAACACCAGCTGACCCGCGTTAAAACTTCCTTTTAATAATTTGGCGAAACCACCCATAACCGAAAAACCAAGGGCGGCCATAAGCATATAAAGAATACCGGCGTATTTACGATCTACAGTCAACAGGCAGAGTATTTATGTAAGTTGCCTAAAATTAATCTTATCCGTTGCGCTCCAATCATTTTACCAATACCAGTTTTTCTATTGCACTTCGGATTGTTTCTTCTTTTTTGGCAAAACAAAACCTTACAACTTTATCGTCCTTTCCAGATTGATAAAACGCAGACACCGGGATGGGGACCACGCCATATTCTTTGGTGATACGTATCGCAAATTCCTTGTCTCCTTCATCACTGATTCGATCATATTTATAACATTGAAAATAACTTCCATAACTGGGCAATGCCGTAAATTTTGTTTGCTCCATCTGTGATTGAAAAAAGTCACGCTTTTGCTGGAGGAATGCTCCCAGTGACAAGTAGCTCTCTTTATTCTTTAAAAAGGTGGTTAATCCCACTTGCGAAGGTGTATGACAGCTAAAACAATTAAACTGGTGCACTTTTCTGAATTCTTTCATGAGTTCTGGTGATGAAATACAATAACCCAGTTTCCAGCCAGTGCAATGGTATACTTTACCAAATGAAAAACACACGAAGCTTCTTTCCAGCAAATCCGGGTAACGAAGTATACTCAGGTGGGGTTTGTTATCAAAAATCAAATGCTCATAAACTTCATCACTTAAGATAAAGATATTTGTCCCTTTTACAATGGATCGCAACTGCTCAATATCCGTTTCTGACAACACAGCCCCTGTCGGGTTATGTGGCGTATTGAGCATAATCATCTTTGTTTTAGGAGTGATGCGCTTCTTTACTTCTTCCCAGTCAATCTTATATTCAGGAAACTGTAAATCTATTCTCACTGGCACGGCCCCATTTATTTCAACATTGGGGATATAACTATCATAGGCAGGCTCAAATACAATTACCTCATCACCAGGTTGTAAAATAGTAGTGAGTGCAGTATAAATGGCATAGGTGCCGCCAGGTGTGATGGTTATTTGGGTATCGGGGTCTATAACTGTTCCATACAACCCCTGCACTTTTTCTGCCAATACTTCTCTTAATGAAGGCAATCCCTGCATGGGAGCATATTGGTTGAACCCATCAATCATAGCTTTGTTGACCAACGAAGTCAGTTCAGCACTCATTGGAAAATCCGGAAAACCCTGACCAAGGTTTATTGCCTTGTGCGCTGTGGCCAGTGCACTCATGATAGTAAATATGCTGGTACCAACTACAGGAAGTTTTGATTGAATCTGCAAAATGATCTGTTTGGAAATGAGATAATGTGCAAATTAGTAAATGTGGAATTTTAATGCGGAATAAAATTAATTAAAGGCAAACTGGGCTATTTACCCATTTTTTCTTTCTCTTTTTTAGAAAGACCGCTTACCACCAGGTCATAGGAATGATCGATCCATTCTTTCAATAACTTCCCTGGCACCGTTCCATCTACCACTATTGTATTCCAGTGTTTTTTGTTCATATGATAACCAGGTAAAACACATTCGTATTGTTCTCTTAGTTCCAGTGCAAGATCCGGGTCGCATTTTACATTGAACCGAAACTCCTCGCTATCGAGAGAAGTCAGGAGAAAAGCCTTGCCGCATACTTTATATACCAGTGTATCCGGGCCAAATGGCAGGGTTTCTTCAACAGCCTTCCTGGAAAGGCAATATTCACGAAGTGATTCTATATTCATATCACAGGTTAATGATAGCGGTTACTTCTATTTCAATCAAATACTCCGGTTCAATCAAGGCGCTCACTTCCACCATGGTATTGCATGGTCTTATATTTTTAAAAAACTCGCTATGTGCCTTCCCATATTCCTGCCAGCGACTGATATCTGTTACAAACATCCTTACCCTTATAACATCGGCCATGGCAGCGCCTGCCTGTTTAAGTACCTTTTCTATTTTCTGGTAAATATATTTTGTTTGCTCATAGGCGTTGTTTGCTCCCACTACCATTCCATCATCACCACTGGCTACCGTACCGGTTACTTCAATAAGGTTGCCCATTTTAACGGCACGGCTATAGCCGACGATATCCTCCCATTTGGAACCGGACGAATAATTTATTCTTTCCATGATTATTTTATTTCAATGTTTTCGCTTTTTATCAGGAATTCCCCATTGAGCCGAAGGTAAATTTGTGCCACAGTAATCACATCTTTCTGACAATAGGTAACAATTCGAGGAAGGTTTTGTTCCTTATAATAAACTTCACTAACCATACTGCCATCAATATCGTCTTTAGGTGTAGGCACACCCAGTGTACACGCCAAAAGGTTTAAAGATGTAAAGCTTTTATAGTCGCCAAACTTCCAAAGTTCCATGGTATCCAGGTGACTAATTTCCCAGGGCTTTTTACCTGACAATTGTAATAGGTAAGGTATGGGGATATTATTTATAATCATTCTTCTGCACAGGAATGGGAAATCAAATTCCTTTCCATTATGCGCGCATAAAAACCGCGAACTGTCGGGGGCCCATTTGTCCAGCATATCGGCAAATGATTTCAGCAGTTGTTGTTCGTCATTACCCGAAAAGGATTTCAGGGCAATTTTTTTGTCTGCGCCGCTTCCCTGCAATACACCGCAACTAATACAAATAATTTTTCCAAATTCTGCATAAATACCTGCACGGCTGTAAATGCTTTGAGGGGTATCGGTTTCACTGTTACGCAATAAAATATCAGCCTTTTTCGCCCACAACTGTTTCCAGTCGTCAGGCAAATGTTCATAGGCTGGTTGCTGGGGAACTGTCTCTACATCCAGAAATAATATATTGGATAAGGGTATTGCAGTCATTTCATAAAGTATTGTTTCCCGAAAGTAGGAAAGAATTTACTGCCGGGAATACAAAAAAATGAGGAACAGCTAATTATGCACCTTCAATGAGTCCAACAGAATTGCCGAAGGGATCGGTCACTATTGCCACATGTATATCGCCACCCACATTTGTTATTGGTTGAAGTATCCTGGCTCCTGCATTTTTCAATTTTTCCAGCGATGTTTTTAAGGAATCAACGGCCCAGTAAGTTACCGATTGATTGCCCCCTGTAGTTACATGGGTAAAATCGGGATCAAGGCCCAGCTCACAACCATTAATATCGAACCCAACATAAAATGGTTCATCGAAATAAGGTGTTACCCCGGTAATATCCGTATACCATTTTTTTGCGGCTTCTATATCATTTACATGATAGATAACAGTACGTAATTTTTTAAACATAGTAACTGCATTAAAAGATTACTTCTATAAATATTTTTCCCCTTTGTTTCTTTTTACTTCTGCTACATAATCCTTAATCTGCTGTTCTTTCTCTTTTTTACAAATGAGTAATACATCTGGTGTATCTACTACAATCATGTCTTCAAGCCCTTGTAACAGAACCAATTTTCCATTGGGTGCATGAACCATACACTTAACAGCGTCAATCACCATTACATTTTCTCCTGCTACGGCATTGTGAAAGTAATCCTTTTCAAAATTTTCATAAGCGCTGTTCCATGTACCCAAATCGCTCCAGCCAAAAGATGAAGGGATAACAAATACATTGGAGGCTTTCTCCATTATACCAAAGTCGATGGATATATTGGTACACTGAGGATATATTTCTTTCAGGGCCGCCGATTCTTCGGTGGTGTTGAATTTCTCTTTTTCAGCAGCAAATACTTCGTACATCTCAGGGAGGTGTCTTTCAAATGCTGTGATAATGTTTTTTACCTGCCATACAAAGATACCGGCGTTCCATAAAAATTCGCCGCTGGATACGAAAGTCTTTGCCAGTTCAAGGTTTGGCTTTTCGGTAAAAGTCTTAACCTTATATATGTCTTTGCTTACTGCCAGTTGCTCAAACTGGATATATCCATAACCTGTATTTGGATAGGTAGGTTTTATACCCAGGGTAATGAACGCATTCATGTGGTTCACAAACTTGAGTGATTCATGACAAACGCGTTTGAATTCTTTGATATCATGAATCAGGTGATCAGCAGGTGCAACAATCAGTGAGGCTTCAGGATCCTTCTGAAATAATTTAAATGAAATATAGGCTATGCAGGGAGCTGTATTCTTGCGGGATGGCTCGCCCAGAATATTCTCCTTCCGGATATTAGGTAATTGTTCTGCAACGATTTGAATATATTCCTGGGAAGTAACTACATAAATATTTTCTTCCGGGATAAAAGCTGTAAACCGATCGTAGGTGGATTGTATCAGTGTCTTACCAGTATTGAGAATATCCAGGAATTGCTTTGGGTAATTGGCCCGGCTCATGGGCCAGAATCGGCTTCCGATTCCACCTGCCATAATAACCACGTAGTTGTGTTGATTCATAAAAACCGAGTAGGGTTAATGGATGTCTTTGTAAAATGATATTGCGGAGCAAAAGTATTGAAAGCACTAGGTATCCTCAAATTAAATTACTGCCCTCCGGCTATTAATTGGTTTAGGGTAAAAGACATTTGAGGGTCCTGGTTATTAATAATATCAGTAAGTGTGGGAGTAACAATATAATCCGGCTGTACACCATATTTATTCATTTGCCGGTGCTGCAGGTAATGCTGTACCCTTACAGCCGAGTATTCCAGCATCAATCCTGTATTGGGCAATTTGTATAATACACGGGTAAATCCATTGTGTTCATTGTATCCGCCTCCGGTCGTTTCACCCACAATTACCCCGCGTTTTGAGTCTTTCATCATGGCTACAAAATTGGAAGCAGCAGATAAAACATTTGTATTGGTAATTACATATACATTCCCGTTGAATGCCATGGGCAATGGACGACGCAGGGTATTGTCATCATCCAACAACACATTTGTACCATTTGGCAGGCGGCAAAATTCATGGTTAATCATAGAGTCCAGCGCAGGTTTTTCCACAACGGCATAATCCGGATCCAAATATTGCGGGTAGGGCAATTTATCAAAACAAATAGTGGCTGAGTCAACTTCTTTAAACGGATCGCGACTGAGAAAACGATACAGGAGGAAAATATTCTCGTATTCCCCGCCGGTATTATTCCTGCAGTCAATTACCAGGTTGGTAATATCATCCTGGTTCTTCAACAGTGAGAATGAATTGAAAAGGAAATTCTTATACGCTGCAAAGGTGGTAGCGGTACTATAAGAAAAAGAACGTAACGTTAATACGGCTGTTTGCAGTGAATCTATAATTTCAAAATCATACCCTACTTCGTCCGGGTAATAATAATATGCGTTGTAATTATATTCCGCCTGTTGTTTTTCTAAAGTTGTGGCAGCCAGGTGAATCGTTTCCTTTTTAGGTGATGCCGCCTCCGCATACTCAATATCAAAACCGGCACTCGGTCCATAAGCCAGGAAATAATCATAGGCAAAATCAACTGCTGCCTGGGAAAGATTGTAATCTTTATTTACACCGTCGGGTACATTATAGTCGGTGATACGATTCATTATATCTTCGGCCCTGTTTCCGTTAATTCCGATAATGTGTGCGCCCAATGGAATGGAAAACATATCAGAGTTAACATACAGGCCCCCGTCCACATATACAATTGGGACTGGGAAAAAATTACTGCGCTTAAAGATGGTATCGTAATAATCCTTGGAGAGATAGAGGTTGGTATGTGAACATCCGATTTTATCTATAAGGAAAGAAAGTGTATGGTGAAATGCCCTTAGGTCTGTGGATGCGTTCAATGAATTATAGATGCTGTCAAAGCATTGATCCATTTCCTCTTTTGAAGTGTAGGTATATATTCCGGGATGGCTTTTTTCAAGGACGGCTCTGAATAAAGTAAAATCCGTTCTTAATTTTTCAGGGCTGAATTGCTGGGTGACGATATCATTGTTATGAGGGAAGAAATAACATCCCCCTACAAATAACAAAAACACTATGGCACCTAACAGTTTATTCATATTCGCTCCTTTCATTTTGCAGCCTGCAGGTAATAGCCTATAGAAGATTATGGACCTGCTTGTACAACGTATTTACAGTGATTATATTTTTTCCAGTGCAGGCGGAAACAGCCTGCAAAAGCAATCAGTATTGTTAAATTCAGGGAAAGGGGGTTAAATAAGTCCTTCACGTACCAGGTCGTGCAGGTGTAATACACCAAGGTATTGACTGCCATTGGCTACAACCAATTGTGTTATGTCAAAATTTCGCAATGTATCAAGCGCCTCTACGGCCATCGCTTCGGCAGCTATTTTTCTGGGTGTTACCGTCATTATATCTTTTGCCGTTATGCCTTCCAGTTTAAAATTCCTTTCCAGCATTCTTCTCAAATCCCCGTCCGTTATTACGCCCAGTACTTCATTTTCGTCACTTGTAACAACGGTCATTCCAAGCCGGCTGCCGGAAATTGAAATAATTACATCTCTCAATACAGTAGAAAGCCCAACGCGGGGTTTTTCATTTTGAATGTAAAGGTCCTGTACCCGCAGGTAAAGTCTTTTGCCCAATAAACCACCCGGGTGAAATCTTGCGAAATCTTCCCCGGAAAACCCCCTTAGCTCCATAAGGCAAACAGCCAGCGCATCACCCATTACCAATTGGGCCGTTGTGCTGCTGGTAGGAGCTAGGTTATTCGGACATGCTTCCTGTGAAACAGTGGTATTCAGGATAATATCGGATTGCACGGCAAGGTAGGATTCGGTATTTCCTACCATTCCTATTAAGAGGTTACCGAAGTTTTTGATTAATGGAACCAGTACTTTAATCTCCGGGCTATTCCCACTCTTGCTGATGACAAGTACCGTATCTTCTTCCCTTATCATCCCCAAATCGCCGTGAATGGCGTCGGCAGCATGCATATAAAGGCTGGGTGTTCCGGTAGAATTCAGGGTAGCCACTATTTTCTGAGCTATAATGGCGCTTTTTCCAATTCCGCTAACCACCAGCCTTTCTTTGCTGGCAAAAACAGCTTGTACTGCCCTTACAAAAGCCTCGTTTATAAAGGCCTGCAGGCCTTCTACCGACTCTTTTTCAAGCCGGATAGTGCGAATTGCGGTTGCTATAATGGACGATTCATTCATGAGAGCGGGCAAAGTTAGCCCTTTCAGTGTTTATACCCAGTTTCTGATACATATCAATGCGTGCCGTTAAAGGTTCTTTAACAAGTTAACGACCGGTTTACAGTTGCTTTTCCTTAACTTCGCCATCCTTAAAATTTTCCGAAACCCGCCTCCCGCCTGCTTGCCACTTATGTTAACCTGCGGAAAATGTGTTCATGGTCCCGGTGATTTTAAGTAACTTAAACAGACAATGATTTTTTAAGTGTGATGGTAATCTAAATGCGCAATGGCTACAACATCTTCAAAAGAAAAAACCAAACGGAAAACATCTACCTCAGGTCCCGTTTCGGTCAAAAATACCAAGGCTTCGGTTTCAAAAAGCAATGGTAAAATAAATTTACCACAGTTATTACAGGAACATTTTGGTCTCGATTCATTTCGGGGCAACCAGGAGGAAGTGATAAAATCCCTTCTTTCGGGTAAGGATACCTTTGTTATTATGCCCACAGGTGGTGGCAAAAGTCTTTGTTACCAGCTTCCGGCCATTATCAGCGAAGGCGTGGCAATTATTGTTTCTCCACTGATTGCCTTAATGAAAAACCAGGTGGACCTGGTTCGGGGTTACAGAAGCAATGACGAGGTGGCCCATTTCCTGAATTCTACTTTAAATAAAAAAGAGACAAAGGAAGTACACGATGATTTGAAAGGTGGTAAAACCAAAATGCTGTATGTGGCGCCGGAGACACTTACCAAACAGGAAAATCTTGAATTTTTCAGCGATCTCACCATCTCTTTCTTTGCGGTAGATGAAGCGCATTGTATATCGGAATGGGGCCATGATTTCCGTCCTGAATACCGAAGGCTCCGCGAAATGATGACACAAATTAACCCGGATGCCCCGGTAATAGCACTAACGGCTACAGCTACACCAAAGGTGCAGAGTGATATTGTGAAAAACCTGGATTTACGTGACCCCACTATTTTTATATCTTCCTTTAACCGCAGCAATCTCTACTACGAAATACAACCCAAGATAAAAAAAGAGGACACACTGAAAAGCATGGTCCGCTTTATCGTACAGAATAAGGGTAAGAGTGGTATCATCTATACATTAAACAGAAGAACTACCGAAGAACTGGCGGAATTACTGGTTCAAAATGGCGTGAAGGCAGTAGCCTACCACGCCGGGTTGGACAGCAAACTGCGTGCAACACGCCAGGATTTGTTTTTGAATGAAGACACACAGGTAATCGTTGCCACTATTGCATTTGGTATGGGTATCGACAAACCGGATATCCGTTTTGTAATGCACTACAACATTCCCAAATCAATAGAAAACTATTACCAGGAAACCGGAAGGGCCGGGCGCGATGGAATGGAAGGAAAATGTATTTTATACTATTCCCATAAAGATGTTGCCAAATTGGAGCACCTGATGCGCGACAAACCACTAAGTGAACGTGAAGTGGGCGCACAACTCATTAATGAAACCGTAGCATATGCCGAGAGTGGTGTATGCAGGAGAAAAACACTGATGAGTTATTTCGGTGAGGGCTATACCGTAAAAAATTGTGGAAGCTGTGACAACTGTTTGCATCCGAAAGAACGCGTTGAAGCAAAAGAGGATGCAGTAAAGGTTTTACAAGTAGTAAGGGCACTTGATGAAAGATTTGCCACCGATTATACGGTTAATATTATTGCCGGAAGACTGACACCGCAAATTCAGATGTACCGCCATGAAGGAATGGGTGAATTTGGCATTGGTAATGATCAACCACATCATTACTGGAATTCGCTCATACGCCAAATGCTGTTGGAGAATTTGCTAAGTAAGGACATTGTCGATTATGGAGTATTAAAAATCACCAAACAAGGGGAAACCTTTACTAAAAAACCCAAGAGTTTTAAGATAGTATTGAATAACCTGTATGAGGATGCGAATGAAGATGACGAGGAAGGAGGTGAATCAGCAGAAAACAGTTCGGCAACAGATGAGAAGTTGTTTGAAATGCTGAAGGAGTTGCGCCAGAGAGAAGCAAAGAAAAAAGCATTGCCACCATTTGTTATTTTCCTGGAGAATTCATTGCAGGATATGGCTACCATGTATCCTACCACAATACAGGAATTGGAGAAGTGCCAGGGCGTAAGCAAAGGGAAGGCATTGCGTTATGGGAAACCATTTGTAGAGATGATTGCAAAATATGTAGAAGAAAATGACGTAGTTAAGCCGGATGATTTTGTAATGAAGAGTGTTGCCAACAAGAGTCTGAACAAAGTTTATATCATACAGCAGGTAGATAAGAAAATGCCACTGGAAATCATAGCAAAAAACAAGGACTGGCGCATGGATGCCTTGCTGGAAGAAATGGAAACCATTGCCGCCAGCGGAACCAAGTTAAATCTTGGTTATGCTATTGATGATATGCTGGATGAATTTGAGCAACAGGAAATCATAGATTATTTCAAAGGATGCGAAACCTCCTCATTGCAGGTGGCCCTGCAGGAATTGAATGAGGGCAATTACAGTTGGGAACAATTAAAGATTATGCGCATTAAGTTTCTGAGTGAGTATGGGATGTAAGGGCTATTTCGCGGTAAATTAAGGGCTAAAAAATTGGATGGTTATCGATTTCACCCTATTTTTGCTGCCCGCTCACAAAAATGAGGATAAGGTGCGGTAGCTCAGTCGGTAGAGCAAAGGACTGAAAATCCTTGTGTCGGCGGTTCGATCCCGCCCCACACCACAGAAAAGCTAACTCGAAATTACGAGTTGGCTTTTTTAGTAGTATATATTGTTGATCTATTCAATGCCTGCACAGTCTTTAATTGCTCCAACACTTCTTACTCGTTCATGTTAATCACGTCGCCGCTTTTTCCGTCCATGAAAATGATTTTTTCTTTCAAAAAGCGGATACCTCTTACCTTACCAATTTCTATTGTTTCTTTTGGCTCCCCGCGCGCAATCAGCGTCTGATCCGCCATGGAGAGATAAACCAATTGTTCATTGCCCATATTCTCGTAGGCAGTTACTTTCAATGTGCAGTCAGGTGTAATGCCGTCTGCTTCATTCTCACAAAGAATAACATGTTCAGGCCTTATTCCTATTTGTATCGGCTTATCCGGATAATTTTCCAAAGCGCCGGGAAGAACGGCACCCAGGAATATATGGCAGTTACCCGGTTCATTGACAAAAAAATAATCAGTTCTTTTTTGAATAGAGCCCCTGATAAAGTTCATGGTAGGTGACCCTATAAATCCTGCTACGAATTTATTGTCCGGGCTGTTGTATAAATGCAACGGTGTATCTAACTGCATCAGTTTCCCTTTATTTAAAACAGCTATCCTGTTTCCCAATGTCATTGCTTCCGTTTGATCGTGTGTTACATAAATTATGGTAGCGTTCAATTCTCTGTGTAATTTTTGCAATTCAATCCGCATCTGGCTTCTTAGTTTGGCGTCAAGGTTGCTAAGCGGCTCATCAAACAAAAATACTTTTGGCCTGCGTACGATTGCCCTGCCTATAGCAACACGCTGACGCTGTCCGCCAGATAGAGTTTTAGGCTTCCGATCCAGCACTTCTTCCATTTCAAGAAGACGGGCAGTCTGCATAACGCGTTCCTTTATTTCGGCTTTACTAAAATGCTTAATCTTCAATCCAAAAGCTATATTATCATATACCGTCATATGCGGGTACAAAGCATAATTCTGGAATACCATTGCAATATCCCTGTCGCGCGGATCAAATTCATTCATTCTCTTACCGTCAATAATGAGGGTGCCTTCTTCTATTTCTTCCAGGCCGGCAATCATGCGCAATAAAGTGGATTTGCCACAACCTGATGGGCCAACAATCACCATGAATTCTTTATCATGCACTGTAAAGGAAATATCATCAATGGCTTTGGGCGCTATCCCGTTTTTTTTATTTCCGGGATAAACTTTTGAAATATGTTCAATGGTAACTTCTGCCATAATTATTTGTTGTTTACTTATTGGTTAAACCAAAAAATGTTGTTTTGAAATTCTCGTAATGCGGCAGGCAAGATCCAATTCACCGGATGCCAGGATAAAATCATCCTGGTGCGCCGCAATACCCGTTGTAAAAACAATATCATTCAGATACACCTGGTGACTGATAGCGGCAGTTAGTGCAGGGTTGGCTTCCAGTAAAGAAGTATCATCCGCCAGATGTAATATCTGTAATGGATCTTCTTTATCCAGCAATGCCCAGAAAGTCCGGTAGATGCCCGCGGCTCCTTTATTCTCCACCCCATGATACAGCATCAGCCAGCCATTTGAAGTAAGTACAGGCGGTGTACCCCCGCCAATTTTTACATTGGATATTGAAGACCGCCTGGCCCTTAGAAACACCGTATCAGCGGGTTTCCAATGTAACAGGTCTGGTGAAGAAGCCAGTTGAATAGAAGCGCCAGGGTGCCATAAAGAAGAAGCTGCGGATGCAAAATAACACTCCCCCAATGGCCTTGTTAACGCATAATAAGTATCATTTATCTTCCCTTCAAATAGCAGCATGTCCTTGTTCTGGTGATCCAGTACAATTCCGAGGCACCTGTAATTTAGACCGTCTTCAGAAACATATAGCATCGTTGAATGCCGTTCTGAGCTTACGCAACAAGTCGTCATATAATAACGATTATTCAAAAATGAAATTCTTGCATCTTCTATACCGTATTCCTGGCTGCTGTAATTTGGTGCAATTATTTTGTCATAATGAATTTTCTGAAGGGCGGTGCCATCTTTATTTAATTCAACAGGTAACAGCCAGGACAAAGAAGTTAAACCATAAACCGGGAATCCATAAGCATTGATTTTAAACTTGCGTGGATCCAGCATATCAACTTCAGGCAATGGCCAGGCATCTGTTATATAACCCTTGTTTCTGTCCCATCTTATGCAATGCACTTTATCACCAACAACTACATTGGTTAAAGCTTCAGCTACACGAACCATCATGAGCAGGTTACCATTTGGAAGCCGGCATAAACCGGGATTGAATGCACCCAGCGTATAGGTCTTTTCTTTCAATTGGTCTCTTAATGGAGAGCAGGATAAGTCTACATCCGCAGGTGTAAAAATTAAGTGGTCAGATTGAATAAAGCGCTTTTCCATTATTTTTTGTATTTATTCAATGCAGCTTTTACAAGAGGATACGCTTCCACTTTTTCAAGAGTAAGCAAGGCTTCAATGGTAGACTCTGCGCCGGAATTATAATTTACACTACTGGATGATGAAATGCCATCGTAACAGCGTCCAGTTACTGTATCATACATGCTGATCCCTGCGGCATTTGCCCCTAAAAACCATGCGGCAAGATGCCCGGCCATGTCGGCATATTTATAGTTACCAGTTATTTTGAAAGCTTCCGTTGCCGCAAATACCATGGGTTCAATGCCGTAAGCTATCTGATCAAAGCTTTTCTCATTAAGTACCTGGTAAGTTCCGCCGGTTATAGTTAATTCAAAAGAATTTTTAAATCCATTCTGTAATTGTGAGGCATAAAAATTATCTATCTCAACCATTGCTTTTGTTGTGTACTGTGCATCATTTAAAAAAACAGCTGCCTGTAATAATGCATAGGATTGCAGGCTGCCATATGCATGCCATGTGTTTTCCCAACTTAGAAAACATCCATAAGGTGCCTGCGCAGCATCACCCTGTTGCATCAGTACAATTCCATCGGCCAGTTTTTTTATATAGTCTTTTATAACAGCGTCATTGCCTGCAATGCAATAAGGAACCAAACCAACGATAAGCAGGGCAGACTGATCCGTACCACTTCCTTCCGGAAGCCATTGTGGTATGGTGATACCATTAACATTCTTTGTCGTCAGCGGCAGGTTTACAAAATCTCTTTTTATATTGGCCACTAATTTATTTACAGCAACATCCATCTTATTATATAGAACCACATCTTTATTTTTTATGAATGGTTCAGCTTCTGTAAGTGCCTGCAAAGCCCGCCACGACCACCAGTTGGGATTATCAATACTTGTAACACCACCCGTATTTATTAATCCGCTGGTAAATAAAAAATTATAAAAATACCCATTGGCAGACTGCATTTCAAGAATGAATCTTACCAGGCTATAGACCTTTGCCTGCACGGCCGTATCGGTTGAAAACTTACTGCTTCTCAGGTAAACAAGTGCGGCCCTTGCCACATCATCAACACAGGCAAAGCCTTCGCCCGAAGCTTCTACAAGATGGTAATCAGGTGCATCCGCGTAAATATAAATGCCTGCTGCCCTTGTACCTGTCGAAAAAAGAACAGGTGTATACAGGTAATCGAGGTGATGGGTATTAACCAGGCCCGTATCTTTAACGGGCGGGTTTGTAGTTTGAGCATTACCGGGTTTTGAGCAGCCAATCAGTATTAAACTGATTACCCAAAAACCAAATACTTCTGCCATTATTGTTTTCATAAAATTATTTTAGTCTGTCAGTTCATTAAGTAATTCATCAAGTGCCAATGATACAAATCCAGTTGCTGAATCCGATACAGCATAAGGTATGATGAGTAAATTTCCATGTCGCATGAAGCCGCAGGAATACACTACATTGGGCACATACCCTTCGCGTTCTGTTTCATTTGCCTCAATCAGTGGCTTATCCAGCCTCCCAATGAGGATCGAAGGATCATTAATATCAAGCAGGACAGCACTTATCACATAAGTACGCATGACCCCTACTCCATGTGTAAGCAGCAACCAGCCCTTATCTGTTTTAACGGGGGACCCGCAATTGCCCAGTTGCACAAGCTCCCATGCATACCGTGGTTCCATTAATACTTCATATTTGTTCCAGCAATACAAATCTTCCGAAAACATGATATTTATTTTTTCTCCGCCCTGCCTTGATATCATTGCATATTTTCCTTTCACTTTTTCGGGGAACAAGGCCATGCCCTTGTCGGCGATTGCCGCTCCATGCAATGATTTTATTTTGAAAGTTGTAAAATCAGTTGTTTCGATCAACTGTGATCTTATTTCCTTTCCGTTGTAAGCAGTATAAGTGCCATAATAACAGGCATCAGCTCCATCTTTGAATTGTACGAAGCGCACATCTTCGATGCCCATGCTTTCAGCTTTTGCGTGTGGAAAAATCACTTTTTCATTGATGTTCAAACCAGTCACTGCTTCCAGTTCGTAATTTGTGTCTATTATGTTTTCTATGCACTGAACGGAATCAGTTATTGACAGATCCCGGCTTACTGCTGACTTCAAAGCAGCCTTTGCTTCTATCGCAGAAAACGGATCCGGCAAAGCGCTCAATACACTGGTATTGCATCCGGGAAATGACACAGCGGTTTTTTGTACAAAGCTTTTACTGTAAATGCGGCCAGTCTTTTGTGGCAGACAGGTGAAATAGCCGGAAGGCGCATCTAATATGATATTGGCCATATCATCAACAATACCGGTTTGAAAAACGACGGATGAAATATGACCTTCACCTGTCGCCCTCAGGCTCATTACAAAACGAAGTTCACCCGGCTTTAATCCCTTCTGATCCGGGTGCGGTACCATTGATGGATTGAACAAGGCGGCTGCCTGAATAGAATATTCTTTTGTAAAGAATGCTCCCAGTAATAATTGCTTTGCAGGAGAAAAATGTGCAAGCTCATTGCCAAACTGCTCTTCTGTTCTTTTGAAATGTGTTAAAAAAACCTCTTCGAGATGGTGGTGGCGATCAGCAAAATCTTTCATTACCTTTTCCAGGCATTTATCAGTATCGCTATCGCTCATTTTTTCAACCCGCATTACTGTATTGCTTACGCGGTCATTCCCCGGGAGGTATAAAAATTGAGTTACCACTGCCCTTGCATTGGCATATAATTTCAGATCGCTTTTAGTTATCTTCATCGTTTCAAATATTTTATAATAGCAATCCCCTTTCCTTGTAAAAGGATCAATCTTTCAACCCGGTGGAAGCCATGCTCTGAATAAAGTTTTTCTGAAAAAAAAGGAAAGCCAGCATCACCGGGAGTGCCAGCAGGACAGCTGCCGCAATCTTAACGCCCAGTTGTGCGTCCGCCCTGCCGCCTACCGCAAACAATGTTACCAGTTGCGGCATCGTCATTATTTGTTCGTCACGTATTACTATCAGAGGCCACAGCACCTCATTCCATGAACCAATAAATGTGAGAATAGCTACTGTTACCAATGTTGGCTTTATATTTGGCCAGAGAATGCGGAAAATGATCTGCAGTTCATTACAGCCATCCAGTTTTGCTGCATCTATCAATGCTCCAGGTAAGCCCTGGAATGCCTGCCGGAACATAAGAATCGCAAAGGCGCTGACTGCAAAAGGAACAATCAACGCAAGGAAAGTATCTACCAGGTGCAAATTCACCATAGTAATAT
>Ga0209069_10000675_pt1 | contig 16179 bp, 16 predicted proteins | sample Str013_2_FD_187202 | JGI IMG/M metagenome (GOLD analysis project Ga0209069, IMG submission 187202) | Freshwater sediment microbial communities in response to fracking from Pennsylvania, USA - Straight Creek_MetaG_SC_2013 (SPAdes) (version 2) | ecosystem: Environmental > Aquatic > Freshwater >...
GCCGACGGAAACGCGGCCATAGAGATCGCTGACGTCGTCATTGGTCATGCGGAAGCAGCCCGACGACACCGCCTGTCCGATGGTTTCCGGCTCGTTCGAGCCGTGGATGCGATAGAGCGTCGATCCCAGATACATGGCGCGGGCGCCGAGCGGATTGTCGATGCCGCCTTCCATATGGCGCGGCAAATCCGGCCGGCGCGCCAGCATCTGCGACGGCGGCGTCCAGCTCGGCCATTCCTTCTTGGCGGAGATGCGATGGGTCCCGCTCCAGCGAAAGCCGTCGCGGCCGACCCCGATGCCGTAGCGCAGCGCCTGGCCGCTGGAAAGCACCAGATAAAGCCGGCGCTCGGCGGTGTTCACGACGATGGTGCCCGGCGCATAATTGGTCGCAAAGCTCACCGTGCTGCGCTGGATCGGGCTCGCTCCGCCGCCGCCACCGAAGAAGCCCGGTCCGCCACCCAGGATATCGCGCGAGTCGTACTGGGCCCGCGCCTGGCCGGCGCTCGCCAGCATGGTCAGCACCGCGAACAGCAAAGCAACAGCCCGGATCATTTCGTCCTCGCAAACAATGGGAATGTATCTGCGAGAAAGGCCATAATTAACGCCGCTTCGCAAGCAAAGAGCCCGTGAGCATGCAGCTTTTGGATACCATCGTTGAAAAAACGCAACACGGCTCCGCGCGATGGCTGCGATGTCCGGCTAAACCTTTGACGAGGCGCGCGAACAATGATTGATCGTGATCCGATCCAGAAGTGGCGAAGGGGGCGGGGACCATGAACGGCGCGGAAAGTCTGGTGCGGACCTTGGTCGCAGGCGGCGTGGACGTCTGCTTCAGCAATCCCGGAACCTCGGAGATGCATTTCGTCGCCGCGCTGGACCGGGTCGAGGGCATGCGCTGCGTGCTCGGCCTGTTCGAAGGCGTGGTGACCGGCGCCGCCGACGGCTATTTCCGCATGAAGGGCACGCCGGCCTCGACCTTGCTGCATCTCGGGCCGGGTCTCGCCAATGGTCTTGCCAATCTGCACAACGCCAGGAAGGCGAATTCCGGCATCGTCAATATCGTCGGCCAGCACGCCACCTACCACATCGGATACAACGCGCCGCTGACCTCGGATATCGAGGGGCTGGCGCGGCCGATGTCGGCCTGGGTGCGAACGTCCCCCGATGCGAAATCGGTCGCCGCCGACGGCGCCGCCGCGATCGCCGCGGCGAAAAGTGCGCCGCCGCAGATCGCCACCCTGATCCTGCCCGCCGATACCGCCTGGAACGAGGCCGACGGCATCGCGCAGGTTCCGGCGGAAAGCCAGCGCGCGAATTATTCCTCGCAGGCCGTCGACCAGGCCGCGAAGGCGCTGCGCGGCGGCGCCCAGACGCTGCTGCTGATGACCGGAAGCGCGCTGACCGAGCAGGGGCTGGCGCTGGCCGCGCAAATCTCCGGCAAGACCGGCTGCAAGGTGATGGGCCAGACCTACAATCCGCGCATGGCGCGCGGCAACGGCCGGTTCGCGATCGACCGGATTCCCTATGTGATCGAGCTGGCGCTACCGATCCTGAAGGACTTCAAACATATCGTGCTGGTCGAGGCCAACGACCCCGTGGCGTTTTTCGCCTACCCGAACAAGCCGAGCATGCTGAAGCCGGAAGGCTGCGAGGTCCATCGCCTGACCTCGGGCGCGGAAAACTCGGTCGCCGCACTCCAAGCGCTGGCTGGCGCGCTCGGCGCCGGGCCGCGGGATCGGCAACCGCAGAAGACGGTCGAACTCGCGAGGCCGACCGGCGCGCTGACCCATGCCTCGATCGCGATGGCGATCGCGATGGCGATTCCCGAAAACGCCATCGTGGTTGATGAGTCCATCACCACCGGCCGCGGCTTCTTTCCGCCGACGGCGGCCGCCGCGCCGCACGACTGGCTGCAGAACATGGGCGGCTCGATCGGCTTCTCGACCCCGGTCGCGACCGGCGCGGCGGTGGCCTGTCCGGACCGCAAGGTGATCTGCATGGTCGGCGACGGCAGCGCGATGTACACCCTGCAATCGCTGTGGACCCAGGCCCGCGAAGGCCTCGACGTCGTCACTATCGTGTTCGCCAATCGCATCTATCAGATCCTGCGCGGCGAATTCGACGGCGTCGGCGCCGGCGAACCCGGCCAGCGCGCGCTCGACATGCTCAAGATCGATCGTCCGACCCTCGATTTCGTGTCGCTCGCCAGGGGCATGGGCGTGCCGGGCCGCGCGGTTGCCAATGTCGACGATTTCAACAAGGCGCTGGCGGAAGCCGTCGCCGAGCCGGGGCCGCGGCTGATCGAAGTCCAGATATAGGCGCGCTCGCCGGATCGCGTGGGGTCGCAGACGACATGCAGGCGGGACTGGAAAAATTCTTTCAGGTGGAACTGGACAAGGTCGTCGCCGCGCTCCGGGAATTTTACGCGCGTGAGGCTCACCTGCTGGAAAAAGACCTTGGCGAGCGCACGCTGACGCACCGGCTGGCGGTGCATGTCGAGCGTCAATTCGACGGCTGGGACGTCGATTGCGACTATAACAGGCTCGGCGAGCGGGTCCTGAAGCTGCCGCACGGAACCATCGTTTCGACCGATGACGAACTCGGCAAATCGGTATTTCCCGACATCGTCGTGCATCGGCGCGCCGCGCCTGAAAACCTGCTGGCGATCGAGCTGCGCAAGGCCACCAACCACCAGCCGGTCGAACACGATCGTCACAAGCTGCGCGGCCTGACCAATCCGGATCTGTGGTTCGCCTATCGCATCGGCGTGCTCCTGACGCTCGGAAAAAAGCAGGTGACGGCGTCCTGCGTCTATGCCGGCGGCGCGATCGACGCGGAGTTGTCGGCCTGGTTCGCGGGGCGGCTGACGCAACTGGACTTGCGCCCCGGGTGAGATGGCTACGCAACGGGATGGCCCGGATCAGCCGAATTCCGATCTGCGCGCGGTCTCCGGGCATCCGCACGCCTTTCTATTCCCTTCGCGGTGCCGCCAATTGGACAAATTGTCGGCGAATTGCGGTCAAACCTGCCTTCGAAAATCCCTCCTGTATCGTGCGTAAGGGGATGCGTGATGGCGTACCGGATCGTGGCCGAACGGGAGAATGCGACGGTAAAGATGGACCGGAGCAGCGCACTGCTGGCGATTGCCAAGGCCCGCATCTGGGCCAGCGAAGGCTGGGAAGTCACCATCATCGTCGGCGACGAGCACGAAACCGCGCCGGCGCAGCAGCGCAGGCTCTCGTTCGCCTGAACGTCGGCGGTGGCATCAATCGCGATGTGGGCCGATCGCACCAGTGCAGACGCGGGTAGCGACTACGCCTTGTCGATGGCGCCGGTCCAGTCCTTGAAGCCGCCCACGTTGTAGACCTTGTCGTATCCCATGTCCTTGAGCTGCTTGCCCGCGAGCGCCGACCTGCCGCCAGAAGCGCAATACAGGATCACGGTCTTGTCCTTGTCGAAGGTCTTGTCGTGATACGGCGATTCCGGATCGGCGCGGAACTCCAGCATCCCGCGTGAGACATTCACGGCTCCGGCGATCTTGCCGCTGGCGGCCACCTCGGGCGCGTCGCGAACGTCGAGGACCAGGGTATTGCCCTTGGCGATCATCTCGCTGGCCTGGTCCGGGGTGATCTTCGGAATCGCCGCATTCGCGGCTTCCAGCATCTGCTTGACGGTTGTTGGCATCGGTTCGCTCCGTTTCAGCCCGATCATCTGGTAGACCAAACCGGCGGATAAATCGAGCGGTACGTCGGTGACGAGGCCGATCGGCGCAAAGTCGCCGATCGGGTCAAACGGCAACTTCGCCTAGAGCGCGGGCGCAGTCGCTTGGCCGACATGCATCAATAGCAAGGTGTAGCCATCGGGGGCAGCCTTGGCGACCCGGTTGGTGCCGATAGTGCCGCCGGCGCCGCCGACGTTTTCGATCACCACTGCCTGCTTCAGCGTTGCGCTCATCGAAGCTCCGAGCAGGCGAGCGATCACGTCGCCTGGCCCGCCGGCGGAGAAGGGGACGACCAGCGTGATCGGCCGACTCGGATATTCCTGCCCGAATGCCGGCAGCACCGGCGACAGCAGCAGCATCAGGAGAACGTGCTTTACAAACCTCACGGCAGCTTCCTATCGGCCTCGCGGCCCCTTGAAACGACTTGATCGGCATAACGATCCGTCATTCGCCCGCGTTCACCTTTGTGTTCGATGCGGATGATCGCTCGATCATGCTGAGCGCGGCCACGGCCGCCGCTTTGATGTGATCGACGCAGCATTGTTCGGCGAGGTCGGGGTCGCCGTTCTGGATGGCACGCCAGATTGCCGTGACTTCACGCAGGCTCTTGTTGATCCGCTTTGGCTGCGACATCGAGGTAATTCGCAACAGCGTAATCCGGTCGTGCAGCGGTCGGAGCATGCGTTCGATAAAGGCATTCTGACAGCCGTCGATGAGTGCGGCGTAAAACTCCGTCTTGGCCTCAAGGGCCGTCAGCAAATCGCCCTCGGCGAAGGCGGCTTTCAATTTTGTAAGTGCGTCCCCGATCCTGCGAGCGACAGCGGGGTCGTGCAGGCGCGCACATTCGCGTCCCGCAAATCCTTCGAGAACCGCACGTGCCGCGTAGAGCTGCTTCGCTTCCTCAAGACTGATTGTGCTGACGACGGGGCCGCGATGAGGGACTGTGGTGACCAGGCCGTCGGCCTCCAACAACCGGAGCGCCTCGCGGATCGACGGCCGGCTGACCCCGGTCATCTCGCACAGCTCGCGTTCGACCAGGCGCTGGCCCGGCTTGAAGGTTCCTGACATGATCGCTTCGCGCAGTTTTTGGGCGACCATCGAGCGGACGGTCGGAACGTCGTCGATCCGTAGAGTGGTTTGCAATTCAGCGCGTTTGTCCATTGTCTACCGCCTTGGTATCGGCTCCGATTCAGTAGCGATTTACGAGCAGAATCAGTGTCTCCGAAATCTTAGTCATTGAACATCTCCCGTGGGAATCGGCCGTTTGCGCTCATGCGGCGGACCAGCCCCCATCGATCGGCAGCGTTGCGCCCGTGATATCCTGTGCAGCGGGGCTGCACAGGAAGGCAGCCATCGCGCCGACGCCTTCCATCGCGACGAATCGCCCGGTCGGTTGCCGGGTCGCCAGATAATCGCTTGTCGCTTCGTCGATACTGCGGCCTTCGCTGGCGGCGATCGAGGCAATCTTTCCCTGGATGGCCGGCGTCGGCAGCGTGCCGGGGCAAAGCGCGTTGCAGGTAATCCCGCTCCTCGTCGTCTCGATTGCGACCGCGCGTGTCATGCCGACGATGGCCGTCTTGGTGGTGACGTAATCGATGCGGTCCGCAACGGCGCGGGTCGAATAGATCGAAGCCATATTGATGATGCGGCCCCAGTGCCGTCGCTTCATGGCGGGCAATGCGAGGCGGGTCAGGTGAAACGGGGCCGATAAATTGACCGCTAGCGCTTCCTCCCATCGCTCCGGCGGGAAGTGTTCGACCGGTGAAAAATGCCGCACCACCGCATTGTTGACTAGAATGTCGACCGCGCCGAAGCGGCCGAGCAGGTCGGCCATCATCGCTTCAATGGAGGCGCGCTGCGACAGGTCGGCAGCCATGCTGACCGCATCGACGCCGAATTGCGCGCGCAGGCGATCTCTCGCCTGCGCCGGTTCGGTCAGATCGTGCAGGACAACATTGGCTCCCGCGCCGGCAAGGCTTTCGGCTACGGCCAGGCCCAGGCCCGCCGTCGCCCCGGTCACGAGAGCCCATTTGCCCTTCAGCATCGTCTTACACTTCCTGGTGACGCTAGATTTTGGGCCAGAACGGCTGGGCAAGCGCCAATTGCGGAGGGAAGACCGTGACCGGTACGCCGGATTGCCACTGCACGATGGTCATGCCTGCGCCGACGCGGCGGCCCTTTTCGTCGAACTTGATTTCGCCGAGCGGATAATATTTCGAGGGACCGGTATCCATGGAGCGCAGCGCGTCGGCGACCGCAACGCGGTCTGCCTTGCCGGCCTTTTCGAGCGCGTCCTTGATCACCCACATATCGCCATAGGTAGAGATCGCGTTCTGCGTCATCCAGGGTTCCTTGTAGCGGGTCTTCAGTTCGGCGATCAGCGCTTCGTGACCCTTGGCTCCCCAGCTCGCGACGCAGGTCAGCAGCCCCTGCAGCAGTTCCGGGCTCACGGTCTGCAGCATGTCGGGTTCGGCAATGGCGATGCCGAACGAAATGGTTGGAATCTTGCCTTGCCCGAGCCCGAACTCGTTCATCTTCTCGAGTAGCAGCTTGGCGTCGGAAATCACGGTCGGCAGGAAGAACAGCAGGTCAGGTTTCGCCGATCGGACCTTTTGAACCAGCGAGGTGGCGTCGGCGAGCGGCGGGGTAAAGGTTTCATCGACGATCAGTTGCAGGCCATTTTCGGCGAGCAGGCCGTCTCGCATCGCCTTTGCTGAGGAAGCCGATGCCGCGGTGTTGTCGGTGATGATCGCAACCGTCTTGGGTTTCTTGCCGGAAGCCGTTTCTGCCAGCTTCACGATCTGGGGCAAGGCCTGTTTTGCCTGCGATCCCGCCGTTGCCGAGGTCTGGAATACATATCTGAAGCCGCGATCGGTAATCAGGTCGGAGTAGGAGAGCGTCAGGACCGGAAGGTTGGCCCGCTCTGTGACCTCCGTGACCGCCAGCGTGAACGAACTTAGATAGGAACCGCTGGCCGCCACCAGGTCGGGTTCCTGAGCGACCATGCGCTGTGCCGCGTTCTTGGCCTTCTCCGTGGTATCGCCGGAATCAAGCACGACCAGCTTGAGTTTAGCGCCACCGAGCGACTTGATGCCGCCCTGCGCATTGATGTGCTCCACCCCCATCTCGGCACCGTAGCGCATGACCGCTCCCGGGCGCGCATAGAGGCCAGAGATCGGCACCAGCAATCCGATCTTGACCTCGGAGGATTGCTGCGCCCACACACGGGACGAAATCAGTCCGGCGGATGCGCCGGTGAGCAGGCTGCGCCGCGTCAATGCGGCCCGGGTAACTTTTGTCATGACTATTCCTCTCTGAAATATTTTGGACGCGTTGCGGTCAAGATTTCTTCGGCCAGAACGGAGCCGCCAGTGCGAGATCGGACGGGAATACGGTGACCGGCACGCCGGATTGCCACTGCACGATGACAACGCCGGCGCCGACGCGGCGGCCCTTTTCGTCGAATTTCAGCTGGCCGCCGGGATAGTGTTTCGACGGACCGCCATCCATGGTCCGGAACGCCTGCGCAACGGCAACGCGGTCGGCCTTGCCGGCCTGTTCGAGTGCCGCCTTCATCAGCCACATATCGCCATAGGTCGATATGACGTTCTGCGTCATCCAGGGCTCCTTGTATTTTGCCTTCAACTCGGCGATCAGATCCGCGTGGCCCTTCGAGCCCCAGTTGGCGACGATGGTCATGATGCCCTGGACCACATCGGGGCTGACGCTCTGCAGCATGTCGGGTTCCGCAATCGTGATGCTGAAGGAGACCGTCGGAATCTTGCCCTGGCCAAGTCCGAACTCGTTGATTTTTTCCAGGCCGAGTTTGGCGTCCGAAATGGCGTTCGGCATGAACAGCAGGAGGTCTGGACGGGCCGACCTGACCTTCTGGATCAGCGGCGTGGCGTCGGAGAGCGGCGGTGTCCAGACTTCTTCCACGACCAGCTGAAGGCCTTCCTGGGCGAAGAGCTTTTCCTTGAGCGCTTTGGCGGTCGCGACCGATGTCGCTGTGTTGTCCATCAGCATCGCCACCGTCTTCGGGCGTTTGCCTGACGCAGCTTCGGCAAGCTTCATCAACTCGGGCAAACCGAGCTCGGATTGCCGGCTTGCGGGCGCAGCCGTCTGGAAGATGAATTTGAAGCCGCGCTCGGTCAGCAAGTCCGAATAAGACAAAGTGAGCATTGGCAGTTCGGCACGCTCGGTGACCTCGGTCACCGCCAGCGTGAAAGAGCTGAGATAGGAGCCGGTCGCCGCAATCAGATCGGTCTCCTGGGCTACCATGCGTTGCGCTGCGTTCTTGGCCTTTTCCGTGGTGTCGCCGCAATCGATCACGACAAGCTTCATCTTCGCGCCGCCGAGCGATTTGATGCCACCTTGCGCGTTGATATGCTCGATGCCCATCTCGGCGCCCATGCGCATCACTTGGCCTGGACGAGTATAGATGCCGGACAGGGGTACGATCAGCCCGACCTTGACCTCGGCCGGCTGCTGCGCGCGCGCCACCGTCGACAGGCCCATTGCGGCCGCGCCGGAGAGCACGGTGCGCCGCGTCAGCGAAGCCTTCGATATCTTGTTAGATTCGTTATCTTGGCCCATTTTCGCTCTCCCAAAGGTGTTGTTGATCGTTGGTTCGTTACATGCCGAGATAGGCCTTGCGTATGCGATCGTCCGCCCGCAAGGTTTGGTTGTTGCCTTCGAGTGCCACGCGGCCCGCCTCGAGAACGTAGCCGTGATCGGCTGATTCAAGCGCCTCCGCCACGCGCTGTTCGACCAGCAGGATCGTGAGGTTCGATTGCCGGCGGATGTCGATCAGACGTTCGAAAATGAAATCGGCGATCGTCGGAGCCAGGCCCATCGAGGGCTCATCCAGCATCAACAGCCTGGGCGATGACGCGAGCCCCCGGCCGATCGCCAGCATCTGTTGCTGGCCACCTGACAGCGTGCCCGCGAACTGGCCGCGGCGCTCGGCCAGGATCGGCAGCCATTCGAAGATGCGTTCGATGTTTTGCTTCCAGTCGCGCTGGCCGGCCGCGGTCACCGCGCCCATTTCGAGATTTTCCATCACCGTGAGCGAAGGAAAAACCTGGCGGCCTTCCGGCACGTGGGCGATGCCGAGATGCGCACGTTGCGCGGGCCGCACCGACAGTAAGTCGTGATCTTCGAACGTGATCGCCCCGGCGCTCGGTCGCACGATGCCGGAAATCGTCTTGAACAGGGTGGTCTTTCCGGCACCGTTCGGCCCGACAATGGCGACGAACTGGCCTTCCTCGACCTTGATCGAGACGCCGTTCAAAACCGGAATCGCGGAATAGCCGGCGGTCAGCCCTTCAATGCGGAGCATGGGCCACCCATTTTTTGCCGAGATAGGCCTCGATGACACGGCTGTCGCGGGTGACGGCTTCCGGCTCACCCTCGACGATCACGGCGCCGTGGTCGAGCACCAGGAAACTGTCGACCAGCCGGACCATGGCCTGCATCGTGTGCTCGATGATCGCGATCGTCATGCCGTCGCGGGCGAGCCGCTGGATCACCGCCACGACCTCGTTGGCTTCGTCATGCCCGAGGCCTGCGAGCGTCTCGTCGAGCAGCAGGATGCGCGGCTGGCCGGCCAGCGCACGGGCCAGTTCCATCAGTCGCAATTCCTTGGTCGTGAGTTCTCCAGCGATGCGGTCGGCAATTTCGGACAAGCCGACGCGTGCGATCGCGTCCGCCGCCAGTCGGCCAGCTTCGGCATCGGTCGCGGCGCGGACATAAGCCCCGACCACGACATTGTCCGAGATCGACATGCGCAGGAACGGGCGCATGATCTGGAAGGTCCGGCCGATGCCGGCCTCACAGAGTTCGTGCGGCTTGCGGCCGGACATGTCGCGCCCGTCGAGCAGAATTTCACCTGTACCTGGCCGCAGGAAGCCGTTGAGCAGGTTGAACAGCGTGGTCTTGCCCGCCCCGTTCGGCCCGATGATCCCAAGGATCTCGTTTTGCCGCAGCTTGAAGCTGACATCCTGCACGGCCTTCAATCCACCGAAGGAGCGCGACAGGTTGCGCACTTCGAGGACGACATCGCCCGTTCCCTTGGTGCGCTCCTGGCGCGCTGGCACTGGCCCGGCAAGGACGGTGGTAGCGATCAGGAGATCCGACGCGCTTGATGTTGCTGCCGCTTTCGCCACGGAACGCTTGCGCAGGAAATCGCGTACCTTCCAGAACAACCCCTCAGGCGCGAGGAGGATAACGCATATGATGGCGAGGCCGTAAATCACACCCTGAATGCCCGGGAAGCGCGAGCCTGCTTCGGCATTGAGCGTTTCGGCCAGCGGGATCAGGATCAGGGATCCGATCACGGGTCCCCACACCGTTCCAACGCCGCCGAACATCGCGACCGTCAGCGCCTGGGCCGACACCAGCATGCCGAATACCGACTGCGGGGTCACCACCAGTAGCACGACCGCGTAGAATCCGCCGATCGCTCCGGCAATCGCGCCGCTCAAAGCGATAGCGCGCAACTTCCAGACCAGTGTGTTGATTCCGGCGGCTTCGGCGGCCGCCTCGTTCTGCTTGATCGCGAGCAGCGCCATGCCGAACCGGGATCGTTCGATCGCGCGCGTCAGCAGGATCGTGCCGAGCATCATCGCCAGCGCCAGCAGCGTGTACACGCGGGGATCGCTAAATTGCATGTAAGCGATCGGATTGTCGCGTTTCATCGGCAGGGTGACTTCCTGAAAGCCGAGCCATTCGAACACGTAGAGAATGGCAAGAGGGTAGGCGAGCATCGCCAGCGCGAAGTAGTGTCCCTGCAGGCGAAAGGTCGGAAAGCCGATGAGTAGTCCGGCGATGCCGCCGAGCACGGCTGCAATCGGGATCACGGCCCACGGCGACAGATCGAAATAGATCTGGCCGAGCGCGACGGCATAGGCGCCGACGCCGAAGAAGGCGGCGTGGCCGAACGAGATCAGTCCGGTGTAACCGCTGAGCAGGTTCCACGACAGGCCGAAGATCGCCCAGACCGGGACCAACGTCATCACCAGCTGGTAATAGGAGTTGGTCACGCTCAGCGACACCGCCGCATAGAGCGCTGTGAAGATAATGATGGGCAGCAGCGATCGCCATCCACGCATCATCATGTCCTCTCGACCATGCGCCCGAAGAAACCTTGCGGGCGAAAGAAGATGATCAGGAGAAACACGACGAAGATCGCGGCATTCTGCAATTGTGTCGGCACGATCAGCGTCGACATCTGCTGCACCAGGCCGATCGTCATGCCGCCCCAGAAGGCCCCCATGATGCTTCCCATGCCGCCGAGCACGACGCCGGCATACATGACGATCACGTATTCGACGCCGACGAAGGGATGAAATGGATAATTGGTGGCGAGCAGGCCACCGGCAATTGCGGTGATGCCGGTCCCGAGCGCAAAGGCAGCGCGGTGGGCGCGGTCGACGTCGATGCCGACATAGGTTGCCGCGGTGGGATTGTCAGCGGCGGCGCGCAGCGATTTTCCGATCCGCGATCTCGTGATCAATAGTGTCAGCAGCAGCATCGTCACAAGCGAAACAACGGCGTCTATCCCGCGCGCCTTGTTGATGAAGACGCTGATGTCATAAAACAGCGGTCCAAGCTCCCACGCCGAACTCGACAGCGGCGTCCGGATCGAGGCCAACACCGAGCCGAACACGAGCAGGCCGCCATTCTGCAGGATGAGCGCGATCCCCAGCGTCAGAATGAGCTGGGCATAGTGACCCTCTCCCTCGAGGGAAGAGGTGCGCATGCCTGATACGCGCGAGATCAGGGTAAGATGCACGAAGTAACCGAAGACCGCCAGCACTGGGCCAGCCAGCAGGATCGCGACGAACGGACCAAAAGTGTTGCCGAAAGTGGCCTGCACGCCGAGCGCGGTGAAGAAATAAAACGCAGCGTACATGCCGAGCATCATGAAATCGCCTTGGGCGAAATTGATGACCCGCATGACACCAAAAATCAGCCCGAGCCCGACGCACATCAGGCCGTAGACCGCGCCAATCAATAGTCCGGCGGATAGTGCTTGCAGGAAGCCTTCCAGCGCCTGGGTCACCGGAGACCTCGCAAGGGGAGGGAGGATTTGTGTTTCGCACCGGCCATCGGTGTGGCCGTTTCGGCCTTCTCCGGTTTGGACATTCTGCTCCCTGTACTTTGTTTGTCGTTATCGATCATGACGCTGGCCGCAGCCGTCGTTCCGCTGGGTCAAGCCGGCACAAGGCGGCAATGACGCGGCTGTCTGGAAGGGATGCGCAATCGTCGACGAGCTCTTCCAGTTGCCGCACGTGCTTGTCGCCGATGACGCCGGCGGCGGCGGCCCGAAATCGGACACGGATTTCCTCCGGCGTCGCGGCAATGACATTTTCGAGGCGCTGATGGACGGTTTTTCCGTTACGCAGGCCGACCAGTACCTCGGCGCCCTGGTTCGCCGGAAACGCGGCGGTGAATCCAGGGTCGCTTTGCAGGACTGTCTGATCGACGAGGCGGAGAATCTCCGGTTGGTCGATTTGCGCATAATTGTCCTCTTCGAGCGCGCCGCGCGCGAGCACGGCGGCGACACTGAAAGGAATGCTCATCTTGGCTTGCAGCGCATTGTGAAACGGCCCCCTGGAATCGCAGCCGGGATAGCGGGCCGCCGCCTCCGGGACACGGATCGAAACCGTTGCGATGTCCCTTGATGTTCCGAGTTCGCGCGCCGCGCGCAAGGCTGCCTGCGCGGCAGTCTGGGCGAAATTGCAGGCGGGAGCCGGCTTGTTGTAGACGGTCATGATTTCCGGCTGCGGGCCGGCAAACAATCGAATCCTTGCGGGGGCGGGCTCGCGGCGGAAAGCGGCGAACAATCCGGCCTCGCCCTCGAGGATTGTTTCCGAGGCGCGGGCCCCAGCCTCGGCGAGTTCGATCGCGGCAATGGCGTTGCGCGCCGCAAATCCCGGATGGAAATACATTTCGGAGCCGCCGGCGCGCGGCCATTCGTTCAGGCCGGACGACGTGTTGGCGGCAATGGCGACTGCGCTGGTGGCCGCATCTTCGGTGAGGCCAAGGGCATAGCTTCCGGCAAGGGCTGCGCCCAGCGGCGCAACAAGGCCGGTCGGCCGGTAAAGGCGGGCGAGATCGGCGGTAAAAAGCGCGCGGCCGATCTGTGCGCCAGTCTCATAGCCGATGATTGCAGCGGCCAGGAATGACCCGCCGGACAGCCGCGTTCGTTCCGACAGCGCCAGCAGGGTCGGCCAGATCACCACGCCATGGTGGCAGATGCTGGCGGCATGCATGTCTTCACGCACCAAGCCGTGGCCCATGGTTGCGTTCGCGAAGGCCGCATCGCCCGGCGTAGAAAGCTTGCCGGTCCCGATCACGGTTGCGCCGTTTCCGACCGAGCGCGCGATGCCGATCGCCTGGCGGCTCCATGGGTGATTGCGCGCTTCGAACGCACAGGAGAGAAAATCCAGCAGGCAGATTTTGGTTTTGGCGATGACTTCGGCCTCGAAACGGCCGATGTCGATGGCCAGCGCGGTGCGCGCCAAATTGCGTGCCAACAATACTTCGCCTGGTCCGGTCGATCCAATCGTCATGGCAATCGCCCCTCGCGACGGCGGCTACGGTCTAACCGCGCATTTCCACGCCGGCCCACTCCTCCAGAACCTTTGCGATGGACGTGAAGTCGGATGACGCGCCAAATTTGGCGTTGGTGATCGCGAGCATCTGCCGTACCACCGAGCCGCAGACCATCGGGACGCCCATGGCCTCGGCTTCGTCGACGCAGAGCCGCACGTCCTTGTAGGAGAGGCCGGTGGTGAAGCCGAAATCGAAGGTGCCAGGAAGCACCGCGCGGGGGAATTTGTCTTCTGAAGCGCTGTTGCGCCCGCTGCTGGCGTTGATGATGTCGATCAGCACCCGGGCATTGACGCCGCCCTTGACGCCCATCGCCACCGCTTCGGAGGTGATCACAAGGGCTGCCGCCGCCATCAGATTGTTGGCGAGTTTTGCGGTCTGCGCCGTGCCCGGCTTGTCGCCGGTGTAGAACAGCTTTCCGAAGTTCTTCAGGATCGGTTCAACCCGGTCATAGGTCGTCTTCGGGCAGGACACCATCACCGCAAGCGTGCCGTTCACCGCGCCCTTGATGCCGCCGCTGACAGGCGCATCGACCAGCGTCAGGTTCCTCGCTTCGAACCCCTTCGCGATTAGCTTGGCGGCTCCAGGTCCGGTGGTGGACAGGTCAATGAAGATGGTGGCGCGGTTTCCGGCAACGATCCCGTCGGGCCCGAGCGTGACGGCCTTGACGATGTCGGGGGTTGGCAGGCTCGCCAGTACGATGTCCGCGCTCGACGCGACTTCGGCGGGGGATTTCGCAAGCCGCGCGCCACGTGCAACCAATACCCTGGTCGCCTCGATCTGCGAATCGTAAATGCACAGCGAATAGCCGGCGTCGAGCAGGCGCCCGGCCATTGGTCCGCCCATGCGGCCCGTTCCGACAAAGCCGATTGTTTCCGCTGCCATGGTTCGCTCCCTGTTGCGCTGCAAGCGCTCAGTTGTTCTTGCCGCGGCGAGGTTCCTCGGCCGCGTTTCGCCAAATGTCAAGATTGTCTGTCAATCTGTCAAGCAGAAGATTTTGGTCGACATGCCGCGGTCGCCCGGAATAGGATTGGAAGAACAAGCTCCCGAGGAATTCGCTCAGTGCGGCAAGATGAAGCGCAAGGCGCCTGCACAACGTTTGCCGATTTCGTAGCCGGCACGGTGTGGGCGGATGTCGCAGCACAAAATCATGAAGCGAAACGCTCGATTCTGAACTTCTTCGCAACGGCGCTGGGTTCGGCCTACGACCCCGCCGTCACCGCTGCGTTGCGGACGCTGTTGCCGTTCAGCGGACCCGCGACATCCGCGATCATTGGTCGTCCGGAACGGCTTGATGCGATGGGCGCGGCATTCGTCAACGCGATCTCGGCTAATTTGCTCGATTTCGACGATACCCATCTGGACACGATCATTCATCCGGCAGCGCCGGTCGCGGCGCCCGTTTTGGCGCTGGCGCAAGCGCGGGGGCTTTCAGGGCAGGACGTTCTCACCGCATTCATTCTCGGCGTAGAACTCGAATGCCGCGTCGGCAACGCGGTGTCGCCCGGGCACTATGCGCGTGGCTGGCATATCACCTCGACCTGCGGGGTGTTCGGCGCCGCCGCAGCCTGTGCGAAGCCTCTCGGGCTTTCGGCGGACCAGATTTCGAATGCGATCGGAATTGCCGCGAGCCAGTCGGCCGGAATTGTCGAAAATCTCCCGAGTGCGGCCAAGAATGTCAGCGTCGGCAACGCGGCGCGCAACGGCCTGTTTGCGGCATTGCTTGCGGCCGAGGGTTATTCCGCGTCGCCCTGGGCCATCGAAGGGCCGCTCGGCTGGGCCCGCGCGATGGGGGACGAACCGGATGTTGCGCGCTTGACGGGCGGTCTTGGCAAGACCTGGGAGATCGCGAAGAACACCTACAAGCCCTATCCGGCGGGCATCGTGTTTCATGCCGTGATCGACGCCTGCCTCACCTTGCGGGCGAAGCTGAACATTGATGATATCCAGTCCATCACCGTGCAGGGTTCGGCGCTGCTGCTGGCGCGAGGTGATCGGCCGGTTCGCAACGAACGTGATGCACGTGTCAGCATCCATCATTGCGCCGCCTGTGCGCTGCTGCTGGGCGAGGCCGGCACCCCCGAATTCTCGGACGCGACCGTATTTCGGCCGGACATCGTGTCGATGCGCCAGAAGGTAAGAGCGGTGCTCGACGCTTCGCTTCCAGATGGCGCCGCGCGCGTTACCATAAAGCTGAAATCGGGAGAGACACTCAGCGAGATCGTGATGGAAGCGAAAGGCAGTCTTGCCGATCCGCTGTCGGACCGCGATATCGAAGCAAAGCTGCGCGATGGCGCGCGGCTGGGTGGAACCGATTGGGATATCGACCGCGTTATCGACTGCGTCTGGCGTCTCGACACGCTTGCGGATATCTCGGGCCTGATGAGGGCGCACGGCTGAGCCGCGCTACTTTAGAAAAAGCACTACTCAAACAATGGAAGGAACCGATGATGAGCGAGTTGTTCGACAAGGGATTGAAGGTCCGCAAGGAAGTGCTCGGCGAGGATTACGTCAACAAATCCATCGCCGGCGCTGACGAATTCACCCGGACGATGGCGGAATGGTCGACCGAGTTCTGCTGGGGCGCATTGTGGACCCGGCCGGGACTGGACCGTCGCACCCGCAGCATCGTGAATCTGGCCATGCTCGGGGCGCTCAACCGGCCCCATGAACTGAAACTGCACGTCAAGGGCGCGTTGAAGAACGGCCTCACCAAGGACGAGATCAAGGAGATATTGCTTCAGGTCGGTGTCTATTGCGGCATCCCCGCGGGAATAGATGCCTTCCGAAACGCGCGCGAGGCGTTCAACGAGGTTGAAACGAAGTCCTGACTTAGCTAG
>Ga0209069_10000676_pt1 | contig 16166 bp, 12 predicted proteins | sample Str013_2_FD_187202 | JGI IMG/M metagenome (GOLD analysis project Ga0209069, IMG submission 187202) | Freshwater sediment microbial communities in response to fracking from Pennsylvania, USA - Straight Creek_MetaG_SC_2013 (SPAdes) (version 2) | ecosystem: Environmental > Aquatic > Freshwater >...
CAGCCATTCTGGCAGACCCGGAAAAAGGCCCCATGAATGCGGCGTTTCTTAAGTCCAGCATCTTGGGGGCTTTTCCTACGCAGCTGTTGACGGCGATTGTCGCCCTGTGGCTGGCGCATTACGGGCTGCCCAAGCGGCAGGGGCAGATTCCCCTGCATTGGCCAAAGATTGGTGGGGTTGGCTGGGTGTTGTTGATTGTCAGTTTCATCTTGATGATGTTTGTGGTGATGCAGGTTGTCATCAGCCTTTCGGGAGCACCTCCGGCCAGCGGGTTGGTTGAGACCACATTGATGGGCTTTGCCAAGGACCCGTTTCAGTTTGGCCTGGCGATGCTTGGCGTAGTCTTGGGTGCGCCGCTGGCCGAAGAATTGGTTTTTCGTGGTGCGCTGTTTGCGGGGATCGCCCAATCGCGATTGGGTCGCGTCGGCGCGGTGATCATCACTTCAGCACTTTGGGCGATGGCCCACGCCGGGCCGACACCGGGGTTGTTTGTACTGGTCATTTTCTTCATGGGCCTGGCGCTTGGCAGTTTGCTGCTGCGCTTTGGCTCGTTGTGGGTGACGATTGCCTGCCATACGGCGTGGAATACGGTGCAGACATTGCTGATCTTGGCCATAGGCACGCATACGTGATTGAAGTGCGGCCTATACGTCCGGGTGAGGGGCATATTCTGCTCGCTACGGTGAAAGAGCTGGGCAAGACCCATGCTTGGGGTCCGCATATGAAATCCAAAGCGCAAGATTTTGAGGATGCGTTGTTTTGTACGCATCCGATCATTGGGGCTTTGGGAGCTTTTCTGGATGGTGTGCCTGCAGGAACAGCATTATGGCATCGCAGCTTTTCGTCGGCGCGTGGCAAAGAGGTGATGTATCTCGAGGACTTGGTCGTATTACCCGATTTTCGTCGCAGGGGCGTTGCCCAAGCACTTATGAAAGAACTTGCGAAAGTAGCTGTAAGTGCACGTTACCCAACAATATTTTGGTTGATGATGGAGTGGAATTCGGGGGCTCGGAGTTTCTATGAAAAGCTCGGTGCCGAAATTGAAAGCAATAATTGTTATTGCGTGCTCGGCGATCAGGCCCTTGTGGACTTGACGAAATGAGCATGATTTCCCTTGTCTATGCTGCATCCCAGAATGGCGTCATTGGCCGGGATGGTGGCTTGCCTTGGTCGATCCCCTCTGATCTCAAACACTTCAAGGCCGTGACTTTGGGCAAACCCATCATCATGGGCCGCAAGACCTGGGCAAGCCTGCCACGCAAACCTTTGCCAGGGCGTTTGAACATCGTGATCAGCCGTTCATCGGGTTTCGTGGCCGAGGGTGCCACAATGGTTCATGATGTTGAGGCCGCGCTGCAGGCCGCGCGGGAAACGGGTGCTGCAGAAATTTGTGTGATCGGCGGAGCAGATATTTTCAACGCCTTTTGGCCGCGCGCCGGGCGCATCCATTTCACATTGGTTCTGGCGGATGTGGTGGGTGACACATTCATGCCACAGATTTCGCCTGAAGAGTGGCACGAGGTTGCGCGCAGTGATGTGGTGCAGCACGCGGGCGATACTCATCCTTACGTGACGATCACCTTTGAGAGGCGGGTTGCGGCTTCGTGATTTGGCCGTTGCGATTTGGAAGCCTATACGAATCCGGTTAGAAGCTGCGCCGAAGACTTTGCGGCATGAGTGGAGCACGAGATGCGTTTAAAAGCAAAATTGATCATTGGCGTTGCGGTTTTGGCTTTGGGCCTGAATGGTGCGGTGGTGCCGGGGCCGATGGCAGCACCTGCCGCTGCTGCACAAGCGCAGATGCTGCCCGACATTGCTGACCTTGCCGAGAAGCTGTTGCCAGCCGTTGTTGAAATTTCCGTGCAATCAAAAAACCCGGACGCGCCGCAAGGGGCGGCACCACTTGATTCTTCACCCTTCAAGGACTTCTTCGACGAGTTTCTGAAGCGCAAGCAGCAGCAGGGTGGGGACCAGAACAAGGATGCCCCCAAGGACGCACCGAAAGACGCACCAAAGGATGCACCGAAGGATCAGGGCCAGAAAGATGCCCCGGCACCCGACCAAGGCCAGGGCGACAGCAACATGGTGAGTTCCATGGGGTCTGGCTTCATCATTGACCCCAAGGGCATTATCGTCACCAACAATCACGTGATCGCTGATGCCGTCAACATTCAGGTGCATTTGCAGGATGGAACTTTGCTCAAGGCCGAGTTGGTGGGCCATGATCCCAAGACCGACATTGCCGTCATTCGCGTGAAGCCAGACAAGGATTTGCCCTTCGTGAATTTTGCCGACAGCGACAAGGCGCGGATCGGCCAATGGGCCATTGCCATTGGCAATCCGTTTGGGCTTGGCGGCTCAGTTTCGCTGGGCATTATTTCGGCGCGGGGCCGTGATATCAATGCCGGGCCCTATGATGATTATTTCCAGACCGACGCTGCCATCAACAAGGGTAACTCCGGCGGACCGCTGTTTGATTTGCAAGGCAATGTGATTGGGGTGAACACGGCGATCTTCTCACCTTCGGGCGGGTCTGTCGGCATTGGCTTTTCGGTGCCCGCCAATGAGGCCAAGACGGTGGCGGCACAGTTGGTCAAATATGGTGAGACGCGGCGCGGCTGGCTTGGGGTGAAATTGCAAACCCTGACACCGGATGTGGCCGAAGGCCTTGGCATGACAAAGCCGCATGGCGCATTGGTGGCGGATGTCACCAAAGACGGCCCTTCGGAAGCGGGTGGCGTGAAGGCAGGCGATGTGATCACCGGCTTTGATGGCAAGGCCATTGAAGATTCCCGCGTGTTGCGCAGGCTTGTGGCTGAAACTGAAGTTGGCAAGGACATTGCGCTGACCGTTTTGCGCGATGGCAAGGAACAAACCCTGAAGCTCACACTAGGCCGCCTTGAAGAAGGTGAAAAGCAGGTGGCGCAGCAGGACGCACAAAAGAAGGCCACCGTCGGGGCCACGGCACAAGTGCTGGGGATGAGCTTGAGTGATCTCACAGATGAATTGCGCAGCAAATTCAAGATTGGTGCGAAAGTTACCGGGGCCTTGGTCAGTGACGTGGCCAAGGACAGTGCCGCTGCCGACAAGGGCATCGGCGCTGGCGACGTGATCGAAGAAGCGGGAGGCAAGCCCGTGGCCAGTTCAGCAGATGTCGTGGCCGCTGCCGATCAAGCTACCAAGGACGGCAAGTCTTCGCTGCTGGTGCTGGTTGCCCATGGCGGCAATGGCGATGACACGCGCTTTGTGGCGCTGAAGTTGAAGAAGTGAAGCCGAGCCGGTCCCGGCTTACGCTGGTGTCTTATCGTCGTCGGGTGGATAGACGTCGACCGAGCGCAAAGTCGGGCGCTTGGCACCGAAGACAGGTGCACGCGGCGGCCTGATCGGGATCACATCTTCGGAGGCCACGGGTCTGGCACGGTGCGGTGGCTCTTCATCCAAGCCTGTGCCGATGCCGCTTTCCACCACAAGGTCGTGGCCGCCGCCAATCATTACCAGATGTTCGACATTGTCACGCCGGATCAAAACGAGGCGGCGCGATTGGTCAATCTCGCAATATTCGATGAGGCCGAGGCGCATGCCTTTGCGGCCACGCGCACGGCCCCGGAACATGCGGAAGATGATCATGAGGACGACCAGCGCTGCCAGGACAGCAAGGGCTGCCAAGAGATAGTTCAGATAGGGTTGAAGTTCGGCCATCGCACTTGCTCCACTGTTGGGCTGCAACCCTAACATGTTTTTGCGCACAACGAAAAGGGTCAGTGCTCCTGTGTGCTGTTGTGGCAATTGGCTAGCGCGAACCCCATGACTTTGTCCTATATTCGCTTGCGATTCGGGGTAGGGAATGACAGGCGAAACGAGCGGGAATCCTTTGATGCGGCCAGTCTTGGCCAATGTGATTTTGCCATTTGCTGCCGCTGCTTTGGCTTTTGCCGCTTTTTACGATTTGGTGCCGCAGCCTTTCAGCATTTCTCCCGATGCCTTGCGCTGGCTGGTGACCATCTTAAGCTTTCTGGGCGTGGTGTGGATCTTCGCCAGCCTGTCTCGTTTGTTGTTAAAGCGCCAGCCGGAAGCGGACCGGCAATTCTGTGATGTCTTGGTGGATGCCTCGGGCGATCCATCCGTCGTTGTCGATGGCAAGGGCAGGGCTGTGTACGCCAATGGGCCTTATCTCAAGCTTGCGTCCAAGGCCGGAGTTTCACGGCTGGTTGGATTTGATGTGCTCTATTCTGGCTATCCAGATTTTGTCGAACCGATTTACCAGTTGGGGCAGGCCGCAAAAAATGGGGCGGTGACGACGCGGGACTTGCGCCTATCGGCTGGCTCCTCAGCGCCCTATGCTTCCGCAGACAACGCCAAGTGGCTGCGGCTTTCGGTGGCGCCGCTGGGTGCCAACAGCCGTGGCGGCACGACGCTGTGGCGGCTGATCGACATCACGCAAGACCGGGCGCATCAGGAACATGCCTTCTCGCGGCTGCAATTCATCATTTCCTATCTCGACCAAGCGCCCGTCGGCTTCTTCTCCACGCTGCCCAATGGCAAGGTTGACTATGTCAATGCCACGCTGGCCTCATGGTTGGGGTTTGATCTGGGGGATGTGCAATCCGGCAAGCTCAAGCTTGACGAGCTTTTGGGTATTGAAGGCGCCAGGGTTCTGGGCGCTGTGGCCCCAGTTTCAGGCGAGCACCGGGTGGACCGTTTTCTCCTGCCGTTGCGGCGCAAGAATGGCCAGACCGAAGTTTTCAAACTGGTCAACCGCGCTGACTTTGATGCTGAAGGCAAGGCCTTGCCTGCGCGCTGCATGGTGATGCGCAACGAAGACAGCGAGGTGGGGGCGACTTCCGCGCAGCTGGCGCGATTTGTTTCGGCCATTCCCATTGGCTTTGCCGAAATTGACGGCAAGGGCAAGATTGTCAATGCCAATGCCCAATTCCTGGGCCTTTCACCGCAACTGGCACGCGGCGCGATCTTGAGCACTGTGCTGGACGCCGAGAGTGGGGCGCGGCTGCAAAAGGCTTGCGAAGAGATCAAATCCAAGCCGGATGAATCCGTCCCCATGGATGTGAACCTGCTGGGGCCGGAGCCACGCAGCGCGCATTTTACACTGAGTTCTTCGGGAACGCCCGGGGCCGTTTCGATTTTCGCTATCGACAAGACTGAGAGCAAGCTTCTGGAAGCGCAATTGGCACAGAGCCAGAAGATGCAGGCCATCGGGCAATTGGCTTCCGGCCTTGCGCATGACTTCAACAACATGCTGACACCGATCATTGGCTTTGCGGATTTGCTGCTGACCAAGATGCGGCCGACGGACCCTTCGTTCCAGGATGTGATGAGCATCAAGCAGAACGCCAACCGCGCGGCAGGTTTGGTGCGGCATCTTCTGGCCTTCTCGCGCAAGCAGACGATGCTTCCCAAGCCGCATGACCTTTCGGACTCGATGTCTGATCTCAGTATTCTGCTCAAACGCGTGGTGGGCGAGAAGGTTGAGCTTTCGATCAACCATGGCCGCGGCCTTTGGCCAGTGATGGTGGATATCCACCAGCTGGAGCAGGTTCTGGTCAATCTCGCTTCGAATGCGCGCGACGCCATGCCCAAGGGCGGGCGGTTGGAGCTTTCGACCTTCAACCTGCTTTCTGATAAATCGCAAGACGTGGGGCATCCGCTGCCGGTGGGTGACTATGTTGTGGTGCAAGCTGTCGACACCGGGCAGGGCATTCCCAAGGACATTGTCAGCAAGATCTGGGACCCGTTCTTCACCACCAAGGACGTGGGCAAGGGCACGGGGCTTGGCCTCTCGATGGTTTACGGCTTTGTCAAACAATCCGGCGGCTTCATCTATTGTGATAGCGAGATGGGCAAGGGTACGATGTTCCGCATCTTCCTGCCTCGTCTCATCCAGGAGGCAGTGGCAGTCGAAGCACCCAAGCCTGTCGAAGTTGAAGCCAAGCGTCAGGACTTCTCCGGCCGGGGCCGCGTGTTGATTGTAGAAGACGAAGATTCGGTGCGGGCTTTCGCGGCGCGTGCCCTTTCCTCGCGCGGCTATACCGTGGTGGAGGCGAACAGCGGCGAGATGGGGCTTGAAGTTGTTGAAGGTGATGCAGACGGATTTGAACTCATCCTCTCCGACGTGGTGATGCCTGAGATGGATGGGCCGACGATGCTCAAAGAACTGCGCCGCCGCAACGTCACCAGCAAATTCATCTTCATGTCGGGCTATGCAGAGGATGCTTTTGAAAAAGCCACTGACGGGCCAACGGACTATGCATTCCTGCAGAAGCCTTTCTCGCTCAAACAGTTGGTGGAGAAGGTCAAAGGGGAATTGGGTTAGCGTTACAACCTGGGTTGCGCGAGAGTTGCAGTCTAATATGAGGTATGTCTATTAATCGTTTGAAATAGAAATCAAAAATGTCTTTTGCAGATTTCCCTTGTGTTTGGAACTAAAATAGAACATAAACAAAACATGCAAGGAACAAAGTTCTGAGCGGTTGGTTGGTTCACAGATTTGGTTTCATGGGATAAGAGGAGAGGCAACATGGCGCAAGCTCAGCTGAAGGTTGTTGAAAATATGGGGACTGACAGGACGAAGGCGCTGGAAGCCGCACTCAGCCAGATTGAACGGGCCTTCGGCAAGGGTTCGATCATGAAGCTGGGGGCCAATCAGGCCCTTGAAGTGGAAGCGATTTCGACGGGCTCTCTGGGCCTTGATATTGCGCTGGGCATTGGTGGCTTGCCACGGGGCCGGGTGATTGAGATTTATGGGCCGGAATCTTCCGGCAAGACGACCTTGGCCTTGCAGGTGATTGCAGAAGCCCAGAAGGGCGGCGGCATATGCGCCTTTATCGATGCTGAACATGCGATGGACCCGATTTACGCCAAGAAGCTTGGCGTCAATATCGATGAGCTTTTGATCTCGCAACCGGACACGGGCGAACAGGCGCTGGAGATTGCCGATACTTTGGTGCGCTCCGGGGCAGTTGAAATTCTGGTGGTTGATTCAGTGGCGGCTTTGACGCCCAAGGCCGAGCTTGAAGGTGAGATGGGGGATTCACTCCCCGGCTTGCAAGCCCGCCTGATGAGCCAGGCTTTGCGCAAGCTCACGGGCTCCATCTCCAAATCCAATTGCATGGTAATTTTTATCAACCAGATCCGCATGAAGATTGGTGTGATGTTTGGTTCCCCCGAGACGACGACGGGCGGCAATGCCCTGAAGTTCTATGCCTCGGTGCGCCTTGATATCCGCCGCATTGGGGCCATCAAGGACCGCGAAGAAGTGGTGGGCAACCAGACCCGCGTCAAAGTGGTCAAGAACAAGGTGGCGCCGCCATTCAAGATGGTGGAATTCGACATCATGTATGGCGAAGGCATTTCCAAGGTGGGTGAGTTGGTCGATCTTGGTGTGACCTGTGGTGTGGTTGAAAAATCCGGCTCGTGGTATTCCTATGAGGGCGAACGCATCGGCCAAGGCCGCGACAATGCCAAGGTTTTTCTCAAGCAACATCCGGATATGGCCAATAAGATTGAAGCGGCGATCCGCGCCAATGCGGGCCTCATCGCGGCGCGCATCACCGACGGTTCGATCAAGGAAGATGATGACGGCGAGGCTTGAGGCCGCCGTTCTCTAACCGCTGAAAATCAGTTTCGGCCCCGGTTGGGCTGATCCCTAGGCAGGTTTGCCCCACAACCAACCCCTGCCGCCTTGCCGCCAGATCCAGTCGATCTGGCGGTATTTTTTTGTTGGGCAGGGTGCAACTTCGAGCCCGGCGTGGGCTTGCCGAACATCTGGTCTCACTTCGCCAGAAATTCTGGACGTTTTGGTTTTGACACCTTATGAGAACGGCCAAACCCAATTTAGGCATGTTCATGACTGGCTTAGCGCAAATCCGTTCCACCTTCCTCGACTTCTTCAATCGGCAAGGCCATGAGATTGTGCCGTCGTCATCCTTGGTGCCGCGTAATGACCCGACATTGATGTTTGCCAATTCTGGCATGGTGCAATTCAAGAACGTTTTCACCGGTGCCGAAAAGCGCCCCTATACCCGCGCCACCACCGCGCAAAAATGTGTGCGCGCTGGCGGCAAGCATAATGATCTCGACAATGTCGGCTATACCGCGCGGCATCACACATTCTTTGAAATGCTCGGCAACTTCTCCTTTGGCGATTATTTCAAGCCCGATGCCATTGAATGGGCTTGGACCTTGATCACCAAGGAATATGGCCTGCCGAAGGACCGCCTCTCGGTTACGGTCTATCACAATGATGATGATGCCTTTAACCTGTGGAAGAAGGTGGCGGGAATTCCCGACAGCCGGATCATCCGCATTCCGACCTCAGACAATTTCTGGGCGATGGGCGATACTGGGCCTTGCGGGCCGTGCTCCGAAATCTTCTTTGACCATGGCGACAAGATTTGGGGCGGACCTCCCGGCTCGGCTGAACAGGACGGCGACCGTTTCATTGAAATCTGGAATCTGGTGTTCATGCAATTTGAACAGCAGAGCAAGGATGTGCGCGTCAGTCTGCCCAAGCCTTCGATCGATACGGGCATGGGGCTGGAGCGCATTGCCGCTGTGCTGCAAGGCACGCATGACAATTATGAAACCGATTTGTTCCGTGCGCTCATTTCAAACATCGAGGAAAACACCGGGGTGGCCGCCAAGGGCGATGCCAAGGCTTCGAACCGGGTGATTGCCGATCACTTGCGCGCGTCTTCCTTCTTGATCGCCGATGGTGTGATGCCTTCCAACGAGGGGCGCGGCTATGTTCTGCGCCGCATCATGCGCCGCGCCATGCGCCATGCTGAGTTGCTGGGCGTGAAAGAGCCATTGATGTGGAAACTGGTGCCCTCGTTGGTGCGCGAGATGGGAGCGGCCTATCCCGAACTCAGCCGTGCGCAACCGATGATCACCGAAACCTTGAAGCTCGAAGAAACCCGTTTCCGCGCCACATTGGTGCGCGGGCTTAAACTTCTGGCGGATGAATCCGCCACGCTCAACAAGGGCGATGTGTTCTCGGGCGAAACCGCCTTCAAGCTTTATGATACTTACGGTTTTCCCTTGGACCTGACGCAAGACGCGTTGAAGGCGCGGAGCATTACGGTGGATGGCGATGCCTTTGCCAAGAGCATGGCCAAACAAAAGGCTGATGCGCGCGCCGCCTGGAAAGGTTCAGGCGAGGCCAAGACTGATAATATCTGGTTTGATATTCGCGAACGCGTGGGCGCGACTGAATTCCTTGGCTATGACACCGAGCGCGCCGAAGGCGAAGTGATGGCGCTGACCTTGGACGGCAAGGATGTGACCGCCCTCAACGAAGGCCAGAGTGGTGCCATTCTGGTCAACCAAACGCCATTTTATGGCGAGAGCGGTGGCCAGACGGGCGACCAAGGCCTCATTCGTCGCGCCGACGGTGCGATGTTCCGCGTGACTGACACGCAAAAGCGGCTGGGCGACGTGTTTGTACATTATGGAACAGTTGAAAAAGGCACGTTCCGCCCCGGCCAGGCGGTTGAACTTGAGGTGGACCATGCGCGCCGTTTCGCCAACCGGGCGCATCATTCTGCGACGCATTTGCTGCACGAAGCGCTGCGGCGTGTGCTCGGCGATCATGTGGCGCAGAAGGGCTCTCTCGTTGAGCCCGGCCGCTTGCGCTTCGACTTCTCTCACTCCAAGGGCATGAGTCCCGATGAAGTGGCGCGGGCCGAGACCATCGCCAATGACGTGGTTTTACAGAATGAGCCCGTAACGACGCGGTTGATGTCTGTCGATGCTGCCATTGCCGAAGGCGCCATGGCGCTGTTTGGCGAAAAATATGGCGATGAAGTGCGGGTGGTTTCGATGGGCCGCAATGGTGCCAACGAGAAGCGCGCGATTTATTCGCTTGAACTCTGCGGCGGCACGCATGTGGCGCGCACCGGCGACATTGGCCTCATTAAGATTGTTGCTGAAAGCGCTTCATCTGCCGGCGTGCGCCGCATGGAAGCCGTGGTGGGCGATGCGGCGCGGGCCTATCTGGGCGAGCAGGATCGGCGTGTGTTGGCCGCTGCTGCTGCGCTGAAAGTCGCACCTGCCGATGTGGTGTCGCGCATTGATGTGTTGCTTGATGAGCGGCGCAAGCTGGAGCGGGAACTCACAGAAGCCAAGCGCGCCTTGGCGATGGGCGGTGGCGGGAAGGCTGAAGCGACGGTCGGCGAAGTTAATGGTATCAAATTCATGGGCCGCGTTCTCAAAGGGGTTGCCGCCAATGATTTGAAGGCGTTGGCCGATGAGGGCAAGAAAACCCTGGGTTCAGGCATCGTGGCGCTGGTGGCACAGGCCGAAGATGGCAAAGGTGCCGTTGTGGCGGCAGTTACGGCTGATCTTACCTCGCGCTTCAACGCAGTTGACCTTGTCAAGGCCGGGGCGACTGCGATGGGTGGCAAGGGCGGCGGTGGGCGGCCCGACATGGCGCAGGCGGGCGGGCCAGACGGCTCACAAGCCGAAGCGGCGTTGGCGGCGATCAAGGCGCTGCTTTAATCCTGATCTGGATGTTGGTGTGAAGCGAGGTGGAGCAGGTCTTCCGCGCGCCGCGTCTCTTTGGTTTCCATCTCGGGCAATTCATGCAGCGTTTTGAACCAAGGCAGGCGGCTTTCGACGCCAACCTGGCGGGTGAAGACGATGTCTGAAGGATCATCAAGTGTTCCGGCAGCGAGGTCGATGAAATCATCGTCCTGTTCCTGCATGGCGAGTGGTGTCCCGCATTTCGGGCAGAAGCTGCGGGTGACGCGGGCTGACGATTGGAATGTGCCCGGGCTCGCTTTCGTCCAGCGGAAACGCTTCAGCGGCACCTCAATGAAGGCCGCGCCCCAATTGCCAAAGGCTTTTTGGCACATGCGGCAATGGCAGATTTCGGCAGCGCGCGGTTCCCCGGCAAATTCGTAGCGGACTGCTCCGCATTGGCAACCCCCAGTTGGTGTTTCTCGATTCATTTCAACCGCCCATCTTAGCGTCATCTTTACCAATGCTACCGATATTCTGCTCTGCCCGGCAAGTCACGGTTGGCGAAGGGCCAAGGATATCATGGTCAAAATTCTCGCATCGCATGCTGCTGGATACCGCTTGGCGCGGATCATTGCTTTCCTGATGGTCCCGATTTTTTATCTGTCGTTTCTTCTGATCAGCAACGCGGTGCATGAGCGTGCGGCATTGCGCGCCAATCGCGATGCGCTTCAATTGATGGACCTCACCTTCCAAACCATGTTGGATTATGCCGAGGGGGGGAGTGCTTCGGATCACCGCACGCAATTGATCGGCGAAGGTGCTGCGTTGGCCAAGGATGTTGGCGTTATTCCGGAATTCCAGGCTCTGCAAAAAGCTTTCGATTCCCAAGATACTTCCAAGCACGATATCCTGCAAAAAGCGGCCAACCTGATGATTGCCTTGGGTGATGGGCCGGGCATGAACATTGGGGGCGACCGCGAAGCCAATGGCTTAGCGATGATGAGTGGCGAACTTCTGCCGCATCTGGTTCTCAATTATGACCAGTTGCACCGCAATGTTGAAAGCTCGATGCTGGACCACGAGATGATCGCGCAAAAGTTGCCCGACATTGTCAGTGGTGCCATCACACTTGAGTTCATGTCCCGGCAGTTAGGAACGGGGACCGTGCAAGCGCGCGCCGTGAGCCCCAATCCTTCGGCCTTTAACCACCTGCTGCAAACCACTTGGTGGCTGACTTTTGATGCGGCCCATAACAGGGGCATCGCCATTGGAAATCACGATGACAGCGCCAGCGCCGTGCGTGATCTCGAAAGTGCCATGAATGGTGCAACCCACAAATGGGTGAGCACGGTTGGCAACATCTGGAGTGACATTGACTCGCGGCTGATGGAAATTTCAAAAAGCCGACAAAGCGAGTTGGATAGCAGTGCGCTGAAGACGATGGGTTTCTCGCTGGTTGCCATTTTGCTGGGCCTTGGCGCGGCGGTTTCGCTGTTCCGCAAAACGCTGCGGCAGTTGGATGATCTTGATCTCTCGCGCCAGCAAGCCGTGGACGCGCGTGCCACTGCAGAGCAGGGCTCGGCAGAGCTGTCGATCTTGAATGCCGACATGGCCCGCATCAATGTGGAGATGGGCAATAATTTGCGCGCCCTTCGGGTGGCGCAGGACCAGTTGATCAAGAAAAACCGCATGGAGCAAATGGGCCAGTTGACGGCCACTATCGCGCATGAGCTGCGCAATCCCCTGGGGGCAGTGCGCACCTCCGTCTTCCTGCTCGAACGCAAGACGAAGGGTAAAGACCTGGGCATTGATGGACAGCTGAAGAGGATTAACAATGGTGTCACACGTTGCGATGCCATTATCACCCAGCTATTGGATTTCTCGCGCAGCAAGCAGATTGTCACGCAGAGTGAAGATCTGGATGCCTGGCTGGAACAGACCATCGGCGAAGAGGCGCAGAGACTTCCGTCCGCCATTTCACTTTCCTGCAACCTTGGCCTTGGCGGATTGCTGGTGCCCTTCGATGCTTCCCGCCTGCACCGGGCGCTGACCAACCTCTTGTCCAACGCGGCTGAAGCCATGGTGGGCAATGGCGACGGGCAGCACCGCAACGCCACCCCGGAGCCACACATCTCCATCACCACGCAACAGAACGGCGAATTTGCCACTATTGAAATCAAGGACAATGGCCCTGGCATCAAGCCTGATGACATGCGCCGCGTGCGCGAGCCGTTGTTTACGACAAAGAATTTCGGCACCGGGCTTGGTGTTCCTGCCGTGGAGCAAATTGTTGTTCAACATGGCGGCACGTTGAAAATTGAATCCGAACTTGGCCACGGGGCGGCGTTCACCATTCAACTGCCGTTGCGCAAACAGCAAGAGGAAGCCGCATGATGCCGGCGCGCATATTGGGGAGTGACTTCCATGCCAGATAGAAAGGTTGAACGCCCCGTTCTGACTGCTGATTTCCTGTTGCAGATTTTGGACTCTCTGCCCACGCCGATTTACGCCAAGGACGAACAGGCGTGCTTTGTCTACTCCAATGCCAAGCATGATGCGCTGGTTGGCAAGGCGCAGGCAGAGCTCTTGGGCAAGTCAGATGTCGATTTCTATCCTCCAGATGTGGCTGAGGCATTCTTGGCCCATGACCGAAGCGTCATTGAGACAGGTGCCATTTCCACTGTTGAAGAAGTTGCGATGTTGGACGGCGGCATGAACATGCCTGTGCTCAGCCGCAAAGCGCGCATGGTGAGACCGGACGGGCAAGCCTTTTTGGTCGGCATGAATTTCGATTTGACCGCGATCAAAAAGCGTGAAGAACAATATCGTGCGCTGGCCGAGACGGTGCCGGTTGGTGTCATCCAGATCGAGGAAAGCGGCGAGGTGAGCTTCGCCAATCCGTTGCTGCTGGCGTATTTCCACGGGTCGGCTGACGCACTTGACCTTCAGGCCCTTTCACAAATTCTGGGTAAGCCTGAACATTTCCCGGGCCAGCCCTCGCGGTTCGAATGTTCGCTGGTTGACCCGCGTGGGCAAGAACGACGCGTCTTGGTGATCAGCTCCGGCTGGTTAGTGTTGTCCAAAGACAAGCATCGCTCTGCCATCGTGAGTGTGGTTGATATTTCTGAGAACGCCGAGTTGAAGCGGATCAATGAAGAAATTCTGCGATTGAACAAAGAGCTGGCGATCAGCATGCAGAAGCTCAAGGATGCGCAGGACGCCTTGGTCAAGAAAGGCCGTATGGAGCAGATGGGGCAATTGACCGCCACCATTGCGCATGAGCTGCGAAACCCCTTGGGCGCGGTTCGCACATCCGTGTTTCTGTTGGAGCGCAAGGTCAAAGACAAGGGGCTTGGGGTTGAGAGCCAATTGCAGAGGATCAACAATGGTGTGACGCGGTGTGACTCGATCATCACGCAGTTGCTGGATTTCTCCCGCACCAAACAGCTGGAATGCCGTTCCGATGACATTGACCAATGGTTGGCCAAGATTGTCGAAGATGAGGCGCGACGATTGCCGTCGTGTATCCATGTCGATTGCTATCTGGGGCTGGAGGGTGCGATGGTGCCTTTTGATCCGGGCCGCTTGCAGCGCGCACTGGTCAATCTGATTGCGAACGCAGCCGAAGCCATGGTGGGCAATGGCGAAGTGCCGCTGGCCGGACAGACCCAAACACCGCGCATTACGATTGGCACCAGGCTGGAAAGCGGCCTTGTGCGCATTGAAGTCACTGACAATGGGCCGGGGATAGCTTCGGAGACATTGGAGCGGATCCGAGAGCCGCTGTTTACGACAAAGAGTTTTGGAACGGGTTTGGGCATTCCCGCCGTTGAACAAATCGCCTCGCAGCACGGGGGCTCGCTCGCAATATTTTCCGAACTTGGCAAGGGTTCATCCTTTGTCATTTCACTGCCGTTGGCTGGGGTTAAGCATGGGGAGGCCGCATGATGCGCCATTTAAAAATTCTTGTTGTTGATGATGACAAAGACAACGCCGACTCGCTCGGGGAGTTGTTCGAAATGGAGGGCCATTCGGTTCGCGTGGTCTATAGCGGGCGTGAGGCCATCCACGCCTATCTGGAGGCTGATTTTCAGCTGGCCTTCATCGATGTGATGATGCCCGGAATGAACGGCGTTGAGAGCTTCATGGAAATTCGCAAAATGAAGCCCAAGGCCAATGTTTTCATGATGTCTGGCTATAGCGTCGAGGAATTGCTGCGTCAGGCGATGTCCCACGGCGCGCGCGGCATGTTTGCCAAGCCGGTTGATCCGCAAACGCTTTTGTCCACCGTCAATGAAATTGGCGAGAACGGTGTGCTGGTAGCACAAAGCCAGGGCCCACAATTTTTCAGCGAGTTGCAGCGTTTGGCCAGCGAGGGCAAGACCCGCTGCCGCATTGTCAATTCGCCAGCAGCACTGGAACGCGACGGCACAGATGGCGATATGCTGGTTCTCAACATGAACCAGCCCCTGATCGATACGATTGGTCTCTATTCCACCTTGCGCAAGGCGCAGGATTTGCCGCCGACAGCGATTTTAACGCCACAGGTTCCAAGTCTTCAGGGGGATGATTGTTTCAATGACATGTTGGTGACGGGTATTTTAAGCAAGCCTTTTGATCCAGACCGTGTGTTGTCACACGTCCAATCGGTCGCGGCATAGAGAATTGAGTGAGGGGATAAATGGCTAGGCAATTGAATATTTTGGTGGTGGATGATGATGCGGAGAATGCTGCATCATTAGCGGAACTGTTTGAGGCGGATGATCACCGGGTCACCATTGCCTATGATGGGCAGCAGGCCGTGGATGCGTTTGAGCTTGCCTCGTTTGATCTCGGCTTTTTTGATGTGATGATGCCGGTGAAAAATGGTGTTGAAAGCTTTCTTGAAATTAAGCGGGCACATCCAGATGCCAAGGTTTATTTCATGACCGGCTATTCAGAGAGTGAACTTTTGGACCGGGCGCGCGGTGGCGGCGCCATGGGGGTTTTTGGCAAGCCGGCGGATCCGGCGGCTTTACTGGGTGTCGTGGAACGTCAGGCGGCTTGACCCTGGGCGGCTTTTCCGGGGCGTGAGCGAGCCCTCTCCCACCGGGGAGAGGGTTGTTGTGAAATTATGCCATCGCCTTTTTCAAATTGGCGTCAACCGCATCAATGAAGCCTTCGGTGGTGAGCCATTGTTGGTCGGGGCCGACGAGAACGGCGAGGTCCTTTGTCATCTTGCCCTGTTCGATAGTATCAACCGTGACGCGTTCGAGTGCTGCGGCGAATTTGGCCAGAGCTTCGTTGCCATCGAGCGTGGCGCGGTGTTTAAGGCCGCCTGTCCAGGCATAGATTGATGCCGTGGAATTGGTCGAGGTTGGCTTGCCTTGCTGGTGCAGGCGGTAGTGACGCGTCACCGTGCCGTGGGCCGCTTCAGCTTCAACCGTCTTGCCGTCTGGTGTGATCAACACGGAAGTCATCAGGCCCAATGAACCATAACCTTGGGCGACGAGATCTGACTGCACGTCACCATCATAATTCTTGCAGGCCCAGATATAGCCACCCGTCCATTTCATCGCCGAGGCCACCATGTCATCGATCAGGCGGTGTTCATAGGTGATGCCCGCCTTTTCGAAATCGGCCTTGAACTCGGCGTCATAGATCGCCTGGGTCAAGTCCTTGAAGCGGCCATCATAGGCTTTGAGAATGGT
>Ga0209069_10000678_pt1 | contig 16145 bp, 11 predicted proteins | sample Str013_2_FD_187202 | JGI IMG/M metagenome (GOLD analysis project Ga0209069, IMG submission 187202) | Freshwater sediment microbial communities in response to fracking from Pennsylvania, USA - Straight Creek_MetaG_SC_2013 (SPAdes) (version 2) | ecosystem: Environmental > Aquatic > Freshwater >...
GGTCCCGGGTAACCCGGGTGAGGTCGGCGGGCCGGTCGGGTACCCTGGGCGCACAGGCATCGACCCGGCCATCACCGGCGAGCCTCCGGAAGAACAGGTCCCGCGGCCGGTACCGGCGGCGGGACCCCAGTAGAACCGGACGGGACCGGCCCGTCACCGCCGGCCAACGAGCGGGCGGCCGCACCAGGCCGCCAAGCGGGGTGGTACCGCGGGCGCGCCAGCGCTCGTCCTCGCGTGATACGTGCCAGTGACCGTACGCGCGAGGAGACCACGGTGTACCCGAAGCAGACCAGCAGCACCGCCCCGGCATCCGGCGTGGCGGTACCCGAGGTGCCGACCAGCCCCGACCTGCCCGCGCTGGAGGCCGGCGTGCTGGACTACTGGGCCGCGGACAAGACCTTCCCGGCCAGCGTCGAGCAGCGCGACGGCGGCGCCAACGAGTACGTGTTCTACGACGGGCCGCCGTTCGCCAACGGGCTGCCGCACTACGGGCACCTGCTGACCGGGTACGTCAAGGACGTGGTGCCGCGGTACCAGACGATGCGCGGGCGCCGGGTGGAGCGGCGCTTCGGCTGGGACTGCCACGGGCTGCCGGCCGAGGTGGAGGCGGAGAAGCAACTCGGCATCACCAGCAAGGCGGAGATCCTGGCGCTGGGCGTGGACAGGTTCAACGACGCCTGCCGTACCTCGGTGCTGACCTACACCCGGGACTGGGAGCGGTACGTCACCCGCCAGGCCCGCTGGGTGGACTTCGCCAACGACTACAAGACGCTCGACACCAGCTACATGGAGAGCGTCCTGTGGGCCTTCAAGACGTTGTACGACAAGGGTCTGGTGTACGAGGGGTTCCGGGTGCTGGCGTACTGCTGGCGCTGCGAGACGCCGCTGTCCAACACCGAGACCCGGATGGACGACACCTACCGGGACCGCACCGACCCGGCCTCGACGGTGTGGTTCGAGCTGCCGGCCGACCCCGACGCAACGCTCGAGTTGGCCCGCGGGCCGCTGCGGGTACTGGCGTGGACCACGATGCCGTGGACGCTGGTACCGAATGTGGCGCTGGTGGTCGGCCCGGACATCGAGTACACGGTGCTGGCGCACGAGGGGCACCGGTACGTGCTGGCCACCTCGCGGCTTTCCGCCTACAGCAAGGAGTTCGCCGGGGCGGTACCGGTCGGCACGCTGCGCGGGGCGGAGCTGGTCGGGCGCCGGTACACCCCGCTGTTCGAGTTCCTGGTCGAGTCCCTTGTGGACAGTCCGAACGCGTTCACGGTGCTGGCCGGTGACTTCGTGTCCACAGCGGACGGTACCGGCGTGGTGCAGGTGGCGCCGGCGCACGGCGAGGACGACTTCGCCGTCTGTACCGCCGCGGGCATCCCGGTGGTGCTCACCGTGGACGACCGGACCCGGTTCACCGCGCTGGTACCGCGGTTGCAGGGCATGCAGGTGTTCGAGGCGAACAAGCCGCTGCTGCGCGAACTGCGCGAGCGCGGGCACCTGGTGCGCCAGGACTCGTACGTGCACTCGTACCCGCACTGCTGGCGCTGTGACACGCCACTGGTGTACAAGGCGGTGTCGAGCTGGTTCGTGGCCGTGTCCACGATGCGCGACCGGATGGGCCAGCTCAACCAGGACATCGACTGGGTACCGGCGCACGTACGCGACGGCCAGTTCGGCAAGTGGCTGGCCGGCGCCCGGGACTGGTCGATCTCCCGGAACCGGTTCTGGGGCTCGCCGATCCCGGTGTGGAAATCCGACGACCCGAACCACCCGCGGGTGGACGTGTACGGCTCGCTGGCCCAAATCGCGGCCGACTTCGGGGAGCTCGCGACCCGAAGCGGCAAGCCCGGTGGTGTCGAGGTGACCGACCTGCACCGGCCGTACGTGGACGAGCTGACCCGGCCCAACCCGGACGACCCGACCGGGAAATCCACCATGCGCCGGGTACCGGAGGTGCTGGACTGCTGGTTCGAGTCCGGCTCGATGCCGTTCGCCCAGGTGCACTACCCGTTCGAGAACCGGGACTGGTTCGAGTCGCACTACCCGGGCGACTTCATCGTCGAGTACACCGCGCAGACCCGGGGCTGGTTCTACACCATGCACGTGCTGGCCACGGCGCTGTTCGACAAGGCGGCGTTCCGTACCTGCGTGGTACACGGCACGCTGCTGGGCTCCGACGGTCGCAAGATGTCCAAGAGCCTGCGCAACTACCCCGACGTGTACGAGATGTTCGACTCCTACGGCGCGGACGCGATGCGCTGGATGCTGATGTCCTCGCCGGTACTGCGCGGCGGGGACATGGCCGTGACCGAAGCGGGGGTACGCGACGCGGTCCAGCACGTGTTGCGTCCACTGTGGAGTGTCTGGTACTTCTTCACCCTGTACGCCAACGCGGAGGGGTACGACGCCGCCTGGCGGACCGACCAGACGCACCTGCTGGACCGGTACCTGCTGGCCAAGACCCGGGACCTGGTCACCGACGTGACCGCGCGGATGGACTCCTACGACCTGTCCGGCGCGTGTGCCACGGTGCGGTCCTACCTGGACGCGCTGACCAACTGGTACGTGCGCCGCTCCCGGGACCGGTTCTGGTCCGGCGACACCGACGCCTTCGACACGCTCTACACGGTGCTGGAGACGCTGTGCCGGGTGGTGGCGCCGCTGGCCCCGATGGTGGCCGAGCAGGTCTGGCGCGGGCTGACCGGCGGCCGTTCGGTGCACCTGGGCGACTGGCCGGACCCGGCGGCGTACCCGGCCGCCCCGGAACTGGTCGCGGACATGGACGCGGTACGGGAGGTGTGCTCGGCGGCGCTGTCCCTGCGCAAGGCCAGGGGGCTGCGGGTACGGCTGCCGCTGGCGGTGCTGACCGTGGCCAGCCCCGGCGCGGACCGGCTGCGCCCGTACGCCGACCTGGTCGCCGACGAGGTCAACGTCAAGCGGGTGGACCTGCACGACGACCTCACCGGGTACTGCGAGCAGGTGCTCACGGTGGTACCGCGGGTGCTCGGCCCGCGGCTGGGCGGCGCGGTCCAGAACGTCATCAGGGCGGTCAAGGCCGGCGACTGGTCCCTGGTGGACGGCCTACCGGTGGCGGCCGGGGTGACCCTGCGCACCGGCGAGTACGAGCTGCGCATGGTCGCCGCCGACGCGGAGCACTCGGCGCCGCTGCCCGGTGACGCTGGCGTGGTCGTGCTGGACACCGGGGTCACGCCGGAACTGGCCGCCGAGGGACTGGCCCGGGACGTGGTACGGGTGGTCCAGCAGGCGCGCCGGGCGGCCGGGCGCAACGTGGCGGACCGGATCGCGCTGGTGGTCCGGGCCGGTGCGGAGGTGACCGCGGCGGTACGGGCGCACCAGGCGTTCGTGGCCGCCGAGACGCTGGCCACCTCGGTGGACCTCGGGCCACCACCGGTCGCCGGCGGTCCCGCCGGCTTCGCCGGCGAGGTGGGCGCCGGGGTACCGGTCGAGGTGGAGGTCACCCTGGCGTGACGTGATCCGGGCCTTCACCGCCCGCGGGGGGTTCGGCTACGGTGACCGCAACGACGCGGAGCCGGAGGGCAGCTTTGTCCGTGCTGTACACGCTGGGACGGTACACGTTTGCGCCCACGGTGCGGGGGCTGTTCCGGCCGTGGACCGACGGGATCGCCAACATTCCGGAGCAGGGGCCGGCGATCCTGGCCAGCAACCACCTGTCCGTGGCCGACTCGGTGTTCCTGCCGTGCGTGGTGCACCGCACCATCAATTTCTGGGCCAAGGCGGAGTACTTCGCCGGGCGCGGGGTACGCGGGCGGGCCACGGCCGCGCTGTTCAAGGGCATCGGGCAGATCCCGGTGGACCGCGGCAACGGCCACGCGGCGATGGCCGCGCTGGACGTGGCGCTGGCGGTACTGCGCGACGGCGGCCTGTTCGGGGTGTACCCCGAGGGCACCCGCTCGCCGGACGGCCGGCTGCACCGCGGCCACACCGGCATCGCCCGGATCGCGTTGCAGGCCCGGGTACCGGTGATCCCGATCGCCATGATGGGTACCGACCGGGTACAGCCGATCGGGTCGCGGCTGCCCCGGCTGGGCCACGCCATCGGGGTACGGGTCGGCGCCCCGCTGGACTACTCCGCCGCCGCGGACGGCCCGCGCAATCCCCGGCTGCTCCGGGAGATCACCGACGACATCATGGCGCACATCGGCCGGCTGTCCGGCCAGGAGTACGTGGACCGGTACGCCAGCCGGGACAAGTCCGGCCCGACGGGTCCGGCGGCGTCCGCGTAGGCTGGACAACCATGAGCGTCACCACGGGTACCCCCGCGCCCGGTACCGGACCCACCGTCTGGCCCGCGCTGGAGCAGCTGCTGCCGCTGGTCAGCAAGCCGATCCAGTACGTCGGCGGGGAGCTGGGCGCGGTGGTCAAGGACTGGGACTCGGTGTCCGTACGGTGGGCGCTGATGTACCCCGACGCGTACGAGGTGGGCCTGCCCAACCAGGGCGTGCAGATCCTGTACGAGGTGCTCAACGAGCAGCCGGACGTGCTGGCCGAGCGTACCTACGCGGTGTGGCCGGACCTGGAGGCGCTGTTGCGCGAGCACCGGGTACCGCAGTTCACGCTGGAGTGCCACCGCCCGGTCGGCGCGTTCGACCTGTTCGGCGTCTCGTTCGCCACCGAGCTGGGGTACACCAACCTGCTCACCGCGCTGGACCTGGCCGGCATCCCGCTGCGCGCCGCCGACCGGGACGAGTCCCACCCGGTGGTACTGGCCGGCGGGCACGCCGCGTTCAACCCGGAGCCGGTGGCCGACTTCATCGACGCCGCCGTGCTCGGCGACGGCGAGGAGTCGGTCCTGGAGGTCACCGCGATCGTGCGGGACTGGAAGGCGGCCGGCCGCCCGGGCGGGCGCGACGAACTGCTGCTGCGGCTGGCGCAGACCGAGAGCGTGTACGTGCCCCGCTTCTACGACGTGGACTACCTCCACGACGGCCGGATCCAGCGGGTGGTACCGAACCGGTCCGGGGTACCGTTCCGGGTTCGCAAGCGCACCACGATGGACCTGGACAAGTGGCCGTACCCGCGCAAGCCGCTGGTACCGCTGGCCGAGACCGTACACGAGCGGTACGCGGTGGAGATCTTCCGCGGCTGTACCCGGGGCTGCCGGTTCTGCCAGGCCGGCATGATCACCCGGCCGGTACGGGAGCGTTCGATCACCACCGTGGGGCAGATGGTCAAGCAGGGCCTGGAGTTCTCCGGCTTCACCGAGGTGGGGCTGCTGTCGCTGTCCAGCGCGGACCACTCCGAGATCGGCGACATCTGCTCGGGGCTGGCGCAGGCGTACGAGGGGACGAACGTCTCGCTGTCGCTGCCGTCGACCCGGGTGGACGCGTTCAACATCGACCTGGCCCGGGAGCTGTCCCGCAACGGCCGGCGTACCGGGCTGACCTTCGCGCCCGAGGGCGGCTCCGAGCGGATCCGCAAGGTGATCAACAAGATGGTCACCGAGGAGGACCTGATCCGTACCGTCGTCACCGCGTACACCAACGGCTGGCGGCAGGTGAAGCTGTACTTCATGTGCGGGCTGCCCACCGAGACCGATGAGGACGTGCTGCAGATCGCCCGGATGGCGCACGAGGTGATCAAGGCGGGCCGGGCCGCGACCGGCTCGAAGGACATCCGCTGCACCGTGTCCATCGGCGGGTTCGTGCCCAAGCCGCACACCCCGTTCCAGTGGGCGCCGATGTGCCCGCCGGAGACCATCGACCGGCGGCTGCGGCTGCTCAAGGCGGCCATCAACGCCGACCGGTCGCTGGGCCGGGCGATCGGGTACCGGTACCACGACGGGCAGCCCGCGGTGATCGAGGCGCTGCTGGCCCGGGGCGACCGCCGGGTCGGCGCGGTGATCGAGGCGGTGTGGCGCGCCGGCGGCCGGTTCGACGGCTGGTCGGAGCACTTCTCGTACCAGCGGTGGGCGGACGCGGCCGCGGCCGTGCTGCCCGGGTACGGCGTGGACCTGGACTGGTACACCACCCGCGAGCGGGGCCAGGCCGAGGTGTTGCCGTGGGACCACCTGGACTCCGGGCTGGACAAGGACTGGCTCTGGCAGGACTGGCAGGACTCCGTGTCCGGGTACGAGCAGGACGACTGCCGCTGGACGCCCTGCTTCGACTGCGGCGTCTGCCCGAGCATGGACACCCGGATCCAGATCGGCCCCACCGGGCGTACCCTGCTGCCGCTGACCCCGATCCGGTCCGGCGGTCCGGTCGCGGCCACCGTGCCGGTCGCGGCCACCGTACCGGCGGGGGAGTAGCGGTGCCGCCGCCGCGCCGCCAGCCCGAGGCCAACCAGGACCCGGTGGTCCAGCGGGTACGGATCCGGTACGCCAAGCGCGGCCCGCTGCGCTTCACCTCGCACCGGGACTTCGCCCGGGCCTTCGAGCGGGCGGTGGCCCGGGCCGGGGTACCGGTGGCGTACTCGCAGGGGTTCAGCCCGCACCCGAAGATCTCCTACGCCAGCGCCGCGCCCACCGGCGCGGCCAGCGAGGCGGAGTACCTGGAACTCGGCCTGCGGCACCGGATGGACCCACCGGCGCTGCGCGCCGCGCTGGACGCCGCGCTCTCGCCCGGCCTGGACGTGCTGGACGCGGTCGAGGCCGGCCCCGGCGCGCTGGCCGAACGGATCGACGCGGCCGTCTGGCGGATCGAGCTGCCGGGGGCGGATCCGCAGGTCATCGCCGCTGCCGTGGCCGCCTTCCTGGCCGCCGACGAGGTCCCGGTGCGGCGGTTGACCAAGCAGGGCATGCGGACCTTCGACGCCCGGTCCGCGGTGGTGGAACTCTCCCTTGGCGAACCTAGCGCGGTCGGCGCCGCACCGTGTGCGATACTGGACCTTGTCGTACGGCAGGTCAGTCCCACCGTACGGCCCGATGACATCCTGTCCGGCCTGCGCGTCGTGGCCGACGTGGTGCTTGCCCTACCGCCGCGAGCGACGCGGCTGGCCCAGGGCTCGCTCACCGCGCAAGGGGAGTTGATTGACCCCTTGAGCGCCGACCGGGACGGGGCCGTCACCGGTACCTCGTCCAGTTAGGCGAGGTCGGCAGACTTCGCCGCGCCGCCCGGTACCAGCACGGGGCCGGACAGTGCGGCGGGTACACGGGGTCTTCCTGCGTGGCTGCGGCAACGCGCCCGGGGAGGCCAGAACTGGAGATCGTCCGACATGCTCGACAACGAGCCGACGGGCGGGGACACGGTCGGCACCACGCCGAACGACACCGCCGCAGCGAACACCTCAACCCGCCGTACCCGCGCCCGCGCCCGTACCGCCCCCGCGGCCGGCGCCGAGCAGGACACCGGCGAGCCGGCCCCGGTACGCCGCCGGGCGCGTAAGACTGCCGGTACCACGGAACCGGCCGAAACCAGCGAATCCAGCGCGTCTACGCCAGAAGGTGCAGCGGGTACCGAACCCGCTGGTACCGCACCGGCGAAGGCGACCCGGCGGCGCGCCCGTACGGTGGCCGAACCTGTCGAGGCCGGTACCGGGACCCCGGAGCCTGCCGCCGAGCAGCCTGCCGCTGAGCCGCCCACCGCCGAGCCGGCGCCGAGCCGGTCGTCCCGCCGCCGTGCCCCGGTGGCACCCACGGTGCTGTTCATGGCCCCGGAGGTACCGGTCGCGGCGCCCGCCGAGGCGGCCGGCCGACCGGTACGGGCCGGTACCGACGAGCCGGCTGGCGGTACCGACGACGCGGACGGCGACGGGGACACCGGCCGGAGCAGCCGGCGCCGCCGGTCGCGCCGGGCCGCGGGTACCGAGGCCGTCGAGGCACCGCCGGTCGCCGAGCCGGAGCCGGCCGCCGACGAGGACGACGACGAGGATGACGAGTCCGAGAGCGCCGCGGCCCGCCGCCGGCGCCGCCGGGGCCGCCGCGGCCGGGGCCGGGGCAAGGGCCCGCTGGGCGAGGACCTGGGCGAGGACGACGAGTCCGAGGCCGACGAGCCGGCCGGTGAGGTGCCGGACGAGCCGGACGCGGCCGACCCGGTGACCCGGCGGCGCCGGCGGCGCCGCCGTGGCGGCGCGACCGGTGACGGGGCCGAGACCAGCGAGGACGGCATCGTCACGGTGGTCAAGGTGCGCCCCCCGCGGGCACCCCGGGACGAGGTCCAGGGGGTGTCCGGCTCGACCCGGCTGGAGGCCAAGCGCCAGCGTCGCCGTGACGGCCGCGAGCAGCGCCGTACCCGGCCGCCGATCCTGTCCGAGTCGGAGTTCCTGGCCCGCCGCGAGGCGGTGGACCGCACGATGGTCATCCGCCAGTCCGGTACCGGCCGGGGCGAGGCCGACCGTACCCAGATCGCGGTACTCGAGGACAACATCCTGGTCGAGCACTACGTGACCCGGGCCACCGCCGGTTCGATGGTCGGCAACGTGTACCTCGGCAAGGTCCAGAACGTGCTGCCCAGCATGGAGGCGGCGTTCGTGGACATCGGCCGCGGCCGCAACGCGGTGCTGTACGCCGGCGAGGTCAACTGGGACGTGACCGGGCTGGAGGGCCGGGCCCGCTCGATCGAGCAGGCGCTCAAGAGCGGCGACTCGGTGCTGGTACAGGTGACCAAGGATCCGGTCGGGCACAAGGGCGCCCGGCTGACCAGCCACATCGCGCTGTCCGGCCGGCACCTGGTGTACGTGCCGCACGGCAACGCCTCCGGCATCAGCCGCAAGCTGCCGGACACCGAACGCAAGCGGCTGCGCGACATCCTCAAGCACCTGGTACCCGACGGCGCGGGCGTGATCGTGCGGACCGCGGCCGAAGGCGCGGCCGAGGACGAGCTGGAGCGCGACGTCACCCGGCTGACCGCGCAGTGGGAGGAGATCTCCCGCAAGGCCACGGCCGGCGGTGCCCCGGTCCTGCTGTACGAGGAGCCCGACCTGGTCATCCGGGTGGTACGCGACCTGTTCAACGAGGACTTCCGGGAACTCGTGGTGCAGGGCGACGGCGCGTACGACATGGTCGAGGGGTACCTGCGGCACGTGTCCCCGGATCTGGTGCAGCGGCTGCACCGGCACGCCGGTACCGCCGACCTGTTCACCGCCCGGCGGGTGGACGAGCAGATCCTCAAGGGCCTGGACCGCAAGGTGTTCCTGCCCTCGGGCGGCTCGCTGGTGATCGACCGGACCGAGGCGATGACGGTCATCGACGTGAACACCGGCAAGTACACCGGTACCGGCGGCAACCTCGAAGAAACGGTCACCCGCAACAACCTGGAGGCGGCCGAGGAGATCGTGCGCCAGCTGCGGCTGCGCGACCTCGGCGGCATCATCGTGATCGACTTCATCGACATGGTGCTGGAGTCGAACCGGGAACTGGTGCTGCGCCGGCTGACCGAGTGCCTGGGCCGGGACCGTACCAAGCACCAGGTGACCGAGATCACCTCGCTGGGTCTGGTACAGATGACCCGCAAGCGGATCGGCCAGGGCCTGCTGGAGGCGTTCAGCGAGACCTGCGAGCACTGCAAGGGCCGCGGACTGATGATCCACACGGAGCCGGTACCGGAGCGGCGGGTCGCGGCCAGGGCGGTGGCCGAGGTGGCCGCCGCGCCGGCGGCCGGGCCGGGGCCGGCCACCTTCGGACCAGCCGGTACCAGCGGGCGCCGGCGGGGCCGGCGCGGTGGCGGTACCACCGCGGGCGACGGCGGGGCGGCCGGGGCGGACGATCCGTCCGGTGACCCGGGGTCACCGCGAACCGCGGCGGACCAGGACCCGGCGGACCTGCCCGGTATCGAGGTCGATGCCCGGTTCACCCGGGCGCAGGACCACGGTGAGACCGACGACACAGCCGCCTCCGGCGAGGTCATCGACCTTGCCACGCATGCCCTGGTCAACGACGGCGGGGACACCGATCCGGGCGGGCCGCCGCGGCGCCGGGTCCGGTGGGGCAGCCGGCGCAGGTCCCGGCAGTGACGCTGCGCGTTTGCGGGCCGGGCCCGGCCGGGTAAGACTCGGGCTCCGGTAGGTCGTACGCCCGCGGGTACCCCACGTGCCCGCGCCCGGGCGTGCGCACCGACGGGAGGAGTCTGTGATGCGACGACGCCAGGCCATGCTGGCCGTGGCGCCGGCGCTGCTCGCCATCGTGGCGGGCTGCGCCGCCCTCACCGCGGCCGTCTCGTCCGGTACGGTCGCGTTCGGTACCCAGGCCGGCGCGATGGTGGGGCACCTGGCCGGTGGCAACACCGCCGCGGCGGGCAAGGCCCGCACCGCCGCCGTGGCGTCGCTGGGTGACCTGGCGGGCCGGCTGCGGGTGGCCGCGCGCCCGGCCACGTACGCCCCCGTGCTGGACGCGGCCGACGTGTCGGCCCGGCGGCTGGAGGCGCTGGCGGCCGACCCGACGCTGTTCGCCGGCGTGAAGACCCGGGCCGACCTGCCCGAGCTGATCAACCGGGTGAGCGTGTCGGTGGTACCGCTGGCGGGCGCCTGCTCCTGACCGGCGCCCCGGTTTGGGTACCGCTGCGGTGATGCCGTACGCTTGCGGGCGGCTCACCGTGGTGTGCCTGGTGCCGTGCGACCCACTGTGGTACGGCCCCGGGACGCCACCAGCGATCTGGGCACGCGAGCCCGCGATGGCGGGCCGGCCGCGCGGATCCGGCCAGGACCATCCGCCCGTAGCTACGACAGGAGTCCGCGTCCCATGTACGCGATCGTCAAGACCGGCGGCAAGCAGTACCGGGTCGCCGAAGGTGACGTGATCGAGGTCGAGAAGCTCGCGGGTACCCCCGGCGACAGCCTGTCGCTGCCGGCGGTGCTGCTTGTGGACGGTACCGACCTGGTGACCGACGCGGCCGCGCTTGCCAAGGTCGCGGTGACCGGTGAGGTCGTCGCGCACACCAAGGGTCCCAAGATCCGGATCCACAAGTTCAAGAACAAGACCGGCTACCACAAGCGTCAGGGTCACCGCCAGCCGTTGACCCAGATCAAGGTGACCGGCATCTCGACCGGGAAGTAGGGGCGGCACCGATGGCTCACAAGAAGGGTGCGTCCAGCTCCCGCAACGGCCGGGACTCCCAGGCCCAGCGGCTGGGCGTCAAGCGGTTCGGCGGCCAACTGGTCAACGCCGGCGAGATCCTGATCCGCCAGCGCGGGACCAAGTTCCACCCGGGCGACCTGGTCGGGCGGGGCGGCGACGACACGCTGTTCGCGCTCGCCCACGGCAACGTCCAGTTCGGTACCCGGCGCGGGCGCAAGGTCATCAGTATCGTCCCGGTCGAGAACTAGGACCCTAGCGCGTACGCCTGACGGGCCGGCCGGGACAGCGTCCCGCCGGCCCGTCACGCTGTTCCCCGTACCGGTCCGGCCCCCGCCGGTCTTGACGTCCACAGTCCACCGCCCACAGTCCACAGTCCACCGCCCACAGTCCACTGCGGCCCCGAGAGGCGGTACCGTGACCAGCTTCGTCGACCGGGTCGTCCTGCACGTCCAGGCGGGTGACGGCGGCCACGGCTGTGCGTCGATCCTGCGGGAGAAGTTCAAGCCGTTCGGTGGCCCCGACGGTGGCGACGGCGGGCACGGCGGGGACATCGTGATCGCCGTCGACCCGGGCGTACGCACGCTGCTGGACTTCCACTTCCGGCCGCGGGTCAAGGCCACCAACGGGACCGCGGGTATGGGCGGCAACCGCGACGGCGGCAACGGTGAGGACCTGGTGCTGCGGGTACCGGACGGGACCGTGGTCCTGACCGCCGACGGTACCGTGCTGGCCGACCTGGTCGGGCCCGGTACCACGGTGGTGGCCGCGGCCGGCGGCCGGGGCGGGCGGGGCAACGCCGCGCTGGCCAACGCCCGGCGCCGGGCGCCCGGCTTCGCCGAACTGGGCGAGCCGGGGGAGCGGCTGGACCTGGTGCTGGAGCTGAAGAGCGTGGCCGACGTCGGGCTGGTGGGTTTCCCCAGCGCGGGCAAGTCGTCGCTCATCTCGGTCCTGTCCGCGGCCCGGCCCAAGATCGCCGACTACCCGTTCACCACGCTGGTACCCAACCTCGGTGTGGTACAGGCCGGCGAGGACACGTTCACCATCGCCGACGTACCGGGGCTGATCCCCGGCGCGTCCCAGGGCCGGGGGCTGGGACTGGAGTTCCTGCGGCACATCGAGCGCTGCGCGGTGCTGGCGCACGTGGTGGACACCGCCACCATCGAGCCCGGCCGGGACCCGGTGGCCGACATCGAGGCGCTGGAGGCGGAGCTGACCGCGTACGGCGGCCTGGCGGACAAGCCGCGGCTGGTGGTGCTGAACAAGATCGACGTACCGGACGGGCGGGACCTGGCCGAGATCGTCCGGCCCGACCTGGACCGGTTCGGCGCTCCGGTGTTCGAGGTGAGCGCGGTGACCCACGAGGGGCTGCGGGAGCTGACCTTCGCCCTGGCCGGGATCGTCGCGGAGCACCGGGCCCGGACCGCGCCGACGGAGGTGGTACGGCTGGTGGTACGGCCCCGGGCGGTGGACGACAAGGGCTTCACCATCGAGCCGGACGGGGACGGGTACGTGGTGCACGGAGCCCGGCCGGAGCGCTGGGTCCGCCAGACCAACTTCGACAACGACGAGGCCGTCGGGTACCTGGCCGACCGGCTGGCCCGCCTCGGCGTGGAGGACGCGCTGGCCAAGGCCGGCGCCGAACCCGGGGTGCGTGTGCGCATCGGGTCCTGGGAGTTCGACTGGGAGCCGGCTGCGCACGCTGGCGATGAGTACGTGCCGAGCGCCCGCGGTACCGACCACCGGCTGGAGCAGCAGTCCGGCCGGCCGAGCGCGGCGCAGCGGCTGGCGCAGCGCAACGCCCGCCGGCAGCGGCCGTCGGACGAACCGGACCACCCGACCGCGGGTACCGCCGTGGCCCCGGACGCCGGCCGGGAGCAACCGGACGACGCGGAGGTCAGTGAGCGGTCCCGGCGGCGCTGACAGCGGGCTCGTCCGGCACGGTCGGCACCGCGCCGGCCTCGGCCGGGCGGCGGCGTACCAGCAGGATGCTCAGTGCGGCCACCGCCATCACCGCGATCGGCAGCCACAGCGTGACCCGCATCGCGTGGGTGAAGCCCTCGTCGAAGATGGCCTTGAACAGGCGGCCCACGGTGTCCTGGAACTGTGGCGGTACCCCGGCCAGCGACGCGCCGGTCTTGCCGGTACCGACCTCCAGCCGGCCGGAGGCGTGGCTGAACGCGGCGACGATGCCGTCCTTGAGCGGCTGCGGTACCGCCGGCGGCAGGGTGGCCACGTTGTGTACCGCGGCCGTACGCAGCCCGGTGGCGAGCTGTGCCTGCAGCAGCGCGCCGACCGCGGCCGACCCGATCACGCCGCCCATCTGGCGGGTGGTGTTGATGACGCCCGAGGCGGCGCCGGCCATCCGCGGCGCCACGTTGCGCATGGCTACCGTCTGCATCGGGGCGAAGGTCATGCCCAGCCCGAACCCGGCCACGATCAGCCCGGGCAGGAATTGCCACCGGCTCATGCCCAGGTGCGCGCTGCCGATGACGATGCCCATCCCGGCGGCGAACAGGCTCACCCCGGCGAACAGCACCCACTTGCCGCCGAGGCGGTCGGCCAGCCGCCCGGCCACCGGGGCCAGGAACATCGAGATCAGCGACATCGGCGCGGTGGTCAGGCCGGCCTGCAGCGCGGTCAGCCCGAGCACCGTCTGGAGGAAGATCGTCAACGGCAGGAACAGGCCCAGCATCCCGAACGAGATCGACGCGACCACGAAGTTCATGATCGAGAAGTTGCGGTCGGCGAAGATGGCGAACGGGATCAGCGGCTCGCCGGCCCGCGCGGCGTACTGCAGGTACAGGAACGCGGCCAGCAGCAGGACCCCGGCGATCAGCAGTGCCACGATCGTCACCGGCCCCCACACCCGGCCCCAGTCGTGCGAGGGCCCTTCGATGAGGCCGTACGTGATCAGGAAATGCCCCGCCGTGGACACCGCCACGCCGGTCAGGTCCAGCCGGTGCCGGCGGTTCAGCTTCAGGCCGGGCATCACGATCGCGGCCAGCACCAGGGTGACCAGGCCGATCGGTACGTTCACGAAGAAGATCCAGCGCCAGCCGTAGTCGGTGACCAGCCAGCCGCCCAGGACCGGGCCGGCCAGCGTGGCCACGCCGGCGACCGCGCCCCACAGCCCGAACGCGGCGCCCCGGCGCTCCGCCGGGAAGATCATCGTGATCACGGACAGCGTCTGCGGGGTCAGCAGCGCGCCGCCGAGCCCCTGGGCGATCCGGAACCCGATGAGCTGGGCCGGGCTCTGCGCGAAGCCGCACGCCGCGGAGGCCGCGGTGAACAGCACCAGGCCGGCCAGGAACAGCGGTTTGGGACCGTACAGGTCGCCGAGCCGGCCGCAGGTGATCAGCAGCACCGCGTACACCAGGATGTACGCGTTGAGGATCCACAGGATGTCGCTCAGCTGGGCGTTGAGCCCGTCGCTCAGGGCCGGGATGGCCACGTTCACGATGGTCGTGTCGAGCAGGATCATGAAGAAGCCGAGGCACAGCGAGACCAGCACCAGCCACGGGTTGTAGGTACGTCCGGGCGCCTGCGCGTCGTTCATCGTCTCGTGCTCCCCCACTGTTGCTCCCCACCGTGGTGTGGTGCCAACCGTAACGCCGGACCGGCCCGGTCGCCGGCCGGTCGGGTGGCCGGTACCGGTCATGTCCGCCGCGGTACCGGACCGCTGGCCGGTGTGCCTGTCCCCGACCCTACGCCCGGGGTGACCAGGCCCAGCGCGGTACGGGCCCGCCGTACCGTGGCCGCGGCACCCGGCCGGGCCCGGGCCGCCCCGGCCCGCAGCACCGCGGCCACCCCGTCCGGATCGCCAGCCAGGTCGGCGTACCGCTGCCGGATCGGGCGCAGGGTGGCCACGACCGCGTCGGCCACGGCCTGCTTCAGTTCGCCGTACCCGCCGAACAGCGGGGCCAGCGCGAGCGGCGAGTCCTTCACCAGGGCGGCCAGGATGTCCAGCAGGTTGGCCACCCCGGGCTGCGCGACCGGGTCATAGCGAACCTCCCCCCGGGTGTCGGTCACCGCGCGCGCCACCTTGCGCCGCAGCAGGTCCGGCGGGTCCAGCAGGCCCAGGACGCCGGCCGTGTCCGCCTGGGACTTGCCCATCTTGCCCCGGGGGTCCGACAGGTTCATCACCCGCGCCGCCACGGCCGGCCGGACCGCCGCCGGTACCGTGAACGTCGGTGAGTACCGGTGGTTGAACCGGACCGCCACGTCGCGGGCCAGTTCCACGTGCTGGCTCTGGTCGTCGCCGACCGGTACCTGCTCGGTACCGTGCAGCAGCACGTCGGCGGCCATCAGCACCGGGTACGTCAGCAGCGACAGCCGGACCTGGTCCTGGCCGGCGGCCCGGGCCCGTTCCCGGAACTGGATCATGCGGTGCGCCTCGCCGTAGCTGGTCGTGCACTCCAGCAGGTAGTGCAGTTCGGCGTGCTCGGCCAGGTGCGACTGGACGTACAGGGTGCACCGGTCCGGGTCCAGGCCGCAGGCGAGCAGGACCGCCGCCAGCTCGTGGGTCAGCCGGCCCAGCCGGTCCGGGGTGTGCGCCGCGGTCAGCGCGTGCAGGTCGGCGATCAGGACGACGGAGTCGGTACCGTCCTGGTCGTCCACGGTCGGTCTGATGGCGCCGAGGTAGCTGCCCAGGTGCAGGCTGCCGGTGGGCTTGAAGCCGGTCAGCCGCCGGGGCAGGTGGTCGGGGCGGGTCATGGTCACTCCCATGTGGACAGTGGCCGCCCGGCCCGGGCGCACGGGAACGGCCGCCCGGGCAGGGCGGCCGTGTGAGGACATGGTACGGATCGGCCACCCGTCAGGTGGCCCACCAGCGCGGGGCGGGTGTGGTCCGCATCCGACGATGGTACACCGGGCCGGGGCGCCGTACCGCGACCACGGTACCGCCGCGGTGGTTGGCCGGATCCGGTCTGGCCCCTCCCGTGGCCGGCGGCGGGGACCACAATCGGGGAACGGAGCACGGGGGGAGCGCGGAATGCGGTACGAGTTCAGGGTGTACCTCGACGACCGGGCCGGACCGGTACGGCTCGCCGGTACCGGCCCGACCGCGGCCGGGGCACTGCACACGCTGGTGACCGGGTTGGCGGCGCGGGGCGTCGGGGTGGCCCGGCTGGACACCGACGACTGGGTCACGCTGGCC
>Ga0209069_10000679_pt1 | contig 16134 bp, 15 predicted proteins | sample Str013_2_FD_187202 | JGI IMG/M metagenome (GOLD analysis project Ga0209069, IMG submission 187202) | Freshwater sediment microbial communities in response to fracking from Pennsylvania, USA - Straight Creek_MetaG_SC_2013 (SPAdes) (version 2) | ecosystem: Environmental > Aquatic > Freshwater >...
CTCGCCGCGTTGGTAGCGCCTGCGTTTGCCGCCGACACGGTCGATCCCGTCGCCGATGCGAGGGCATTCAGGAAATTCTTCACCGATAAATTCCCCAAGGTGAAACTGGAAGATTTCGTCAACGGCCCTTATTCGATGAACGAGGATCTCCACCGGCAGTGGGAAGAGAAGGAACAGTTCCCGCCTTACGAATTCTCGCTCGGCATGGGCAAGGAGATGTTTTCCAGTCCGTTCAGGAACGGCAGGAGCTACCAGGACTGCTTCCCTAACGGAGGGATCGGCGTCCGCCAGAACTATCCTTATTTCGACGAGAAGGAAGGCAAGGTCGTCACGCTCGAACTGGCACTCAACCGTTGCCGCGAGGCCAATGGCGAAGCCCCGTTTTCCTATGTCAGGGACGAAATGGCAGCGCTGACCGCCTATATGGCGTTCACGTCGCGCGGCAAGCCCTTCGACATCAAGATCCCCAACGATCCTCGCGCGCTTGATGCCTATCAGAAGGGCAAGGAATATTTCTACACGCGGCGCGGCCAGCTCAATTTTTCCTGTGCCACTTGCCACGTCCAGAGCCCGGGCGAGCGCATCCGCGCCGAAGTGCTGGCGCCGGCGCTCGGCATTCTCAACGCGATGCCGATCTACCGTTCGGAGTGGAGCAGCATGGGCACCACCAGCCGGCGCTTCACCACCTGCAACAGCCAGATTCGCGGCGTGCCCCTCAATCCGCAGGACGACGAGTACCGCAACCTCGAATACTATCTGTCCTATGTCAGCAACGGACTACCCATTTCCGGTCCGGGAGCGCGGCCATGAGCGTCGAAATCATCAAGATCGCCTTGTCGCTTGGGCTGCTGGTCGCTGGCGCAACCTGCGCAGCCGCGGCAAACTCCGAACAAGATTTCAAGGCAGCCTACGCCGCGGCCGAAGCTGCCAACAAGGAAGCAAGTGCCTTGCGCAATCAATGGACCACGACGACGTCAACGCTGGCGGCTGCGAAAAAAGCCGCCGATGGCGGCGACTTCGATGCGGCGGTCGCCTCCGCCAGAGAGGCGGAAGCGCTGGCCAGGGCTTCGATCTTCCAGGCCACCAGCGAAAAGGAACGCTGGAAGGCCATGGAAATACGTTGAACCTGTGTGACGCGCGGGGACATTCATGAACATCCGGCGCCGCGATTTTCTGAGCCTTGCCGGCGCCTCTGTGCTTGGAATCGGATTACCGCGGCGGGCGCGCGGCGCCGACAATTCGGGCGTCTACGATATCGAGCAGTTCGGCAATGCGCGCATCCTGCATATCACCGACACGCACGCACAGCTCAAGCCGGTATTGCTCCGCGAACCCAGCGTCAATCTCGGGGTTGGCTCGATGCACGGAAAGCCGCCGCACCTCGTTGGTCGCGCCTTTCTCGACCGGTTCGGCATCCGTCCCGACAGCGCTGACGCCTATGCCTTCTCCTGTGTCGAATTCGAAAAATCCGCCGCCCGCTTCGGCAAGCTAGGCGGCTTCGCGCATCTCAAGACATTGGTCGATCGCCTGCGCGGCGATGTCGGGCCAGGGCGCGCGCTGCTGCTCGACGGCGGCGATCTCTGGCAAGGCTCGGGCCTCGCCAATGCCATGCAGGGCGCCGACATGGTCGAGGCGGCGAACTTGCTGGGTATCGAGGCGATGACCGGCCATTGGGAATTCACCTATGGCGAGAAGGCGCTGCGCAGCAATCTCGAACGCTTCAAAGGCGAATTCCTGGCGCAGAATGTATTCCTGACCGAGGAAGCGGCCTTCAACGACGCCCGGGCGTTCGATCCCGCCTCGGGTCGCGTGTTCAAACCAGCGACGATCAAGGAAATCGGTGGGAATCGCATCGCTGTGATTGGACAGGCCTTTCCCTATGTGCCGATCGCCCACCCCAAACGCTTTACCCCGGACTGGACCTTCGGCATTCGGGATGAAGAGTTGCAGAAGCTGGTCGATGGCCTGCGAAACAACGACAAGGTCGATGCCGTCCTGATGCTGTCGCATAACGGCATGGACGTCGATCTCAAGCTTGCCGGACGCGTCACCGGCATCGACGTGATCCTCGGCGGCCACACCCACGATGCCGTGCCGCAACCGATCGCCGTGACCAACGCCGGCGGCATCACGCTGGTGACCAACGCCGGTTCGAACGGCAAATTTATTGCCGTTCTCGATCTCGAACTCGCCAAGGGACGGGTCAGCGATGCCCGCTACCGGCTGCTGCCGGTGTTCTCGGAACTGTTGAAGCCCGATCCGGCGATGCAGACACTGATCGACAAGATGCGGGAGCCGTATGCGGCGGCGTGGGCCGACAAGATTGCCAGCGCCGATCGGCTGCTGTACCGCCGCGGCAATTTCAGCGGCACCGTCGATCAGCTGATCTGCGATGCGTTGCGCGGGGAATTCGATGCCGAAATCGCGCTGTCGCCGGGCTTCCGCTGGGGCCTCACCACGCTGCCGGGACAACCGCTGACGATGGAGGACGTGCTCGCCGAAACCGCGATCACTTATCCCGAGACCTATGTCCAGGACATGACTGGTAGCCAGATCAAGGACGTGCTGGAAGACGTATGCGACAATCTGTTCAACGCCGATCCATATCATCAGCAGGGCGGCGACATGGTCCGCGTCGGCGGCCTGTCCTACACCTGCAGCCCGGCCGAAGCGGTCGGCCAGCGAATATCCGAACTGAGGCTCGACAGCGGCCGCGAACTCGAAGCCGGCAGACGCTACAGTGTGGCGGGATGGGCGTCGGTCAACGAGCAGGGCGGCACGGCGGTATGGAACGTGGTGGCCAGGCACCTGCGGTCGGGCACATCGCCGAACCGGAAAGGTCCGGGCATCACGTTGCGCGGCGTCGACGACAATCCGGGCATCGCGGGACAGGGATGACGGGTTTGTCGATCACTCCTGGTGCAATGGTCGCAAGCAGGCGTGTCATCAGCGCCGCCCAGGTAGGCCTCGCGCGGATACTGTTGTTGACCGAAAACGGCTATACACTGGTCAGGTCTTACAGGGAGATTCTCATGTTTCGTCGCCTTGCGACCGCCGCCATTTTGTCGATTGCGTTTGCCGCGAGCGGCCTCGCCGCCGACAGCAAGCCGCATCGCATTGCCATCCAGGTCGACCAGAACGATCCGCAGGTCATGAATCTCGCGCTCAACAATGCCACCAACGTGATCGAACATTACCGCGCCAGGAACGAGGAGGTGGAGGTCGAGATCGTCACTTATGGCCCCGGCCTGCATATGTTGCGCGCCGACACCTCGCCGGTGCAGGATCGGCTGAAGCGGCTGAAGGAACTGGCGCCTCCCGGCAAGGTGCAATTTTCCGTCTGCAGCACCACCAAGCAGGGGATGGAAAAGGCCGAGGGAAAGGCGATTTCAATCCTGGCCGATGCCACCGTCATCCCCTCAGGGGTGGTGCGGCTGATGGAATTGCAGGAACAGGGCTGGAGTTACGTTCGGCCGTAATATGATAGGATCTGGAATCATCTCATCGCGGCGGTGGCCATGATCTTTCGTCAGCTCTTCGACGGCGTTTCCGGGACCTACAGCTATCTGCTGGCCAGCCGTGCCGGCGGCGAGGCGCTGATCCTCGACCCTGTGCTGGAGAAGGTCGACCGCTACTGCCAACTTCTGCGCGAACTCGATCTCCGGCTGGTCAAGGCGGTCGACACCCACCTGCATGCCGACCACGTCACGGGCCTGGGCGAACTGCGCGACCGGACCCAGTGCATCACCATCATGGGCGAGCAGAGCCAGGCCGACGTAGTTTCGATGCGGGTTTCTGACGGTGACAAGGTGATGATCGAGGGCCTGAGCCTCGACGTCATGTACACGCCCGGCCACACCGACGATTCCTACAGCTACCTGATGGGCGACCGCGTCTTCACCGGCGACACGCTTCTGATCCGCGGCACCGGCCGCACCGATTTCCAGAATGGCAGTGCGCGCGCGCAGTACGAGTCGATCTTCAACCGGCTGCTGAAATTGCCGGAGGAAACGATGGTGTTTCCCGCCCACGACTATAAGGGCGACACGGTTTCCACCATCGGCGAGGAGAAGCGATACAATCCGCGGCTGCAGGTGCGCTCGGTCGACGAATATGTCGAGCTGATGGCTAATCTGAAATTGCCCAACCCGAAGATGATGGATGTGGCGGTGCCCGCCAACATGCATGTCGGCCTGCATCAGGACGAACTCGCCAGACAGGGCCTGTCGCTCAGCGCCCGCGATGCCATCGAGAGCCTTGGACGTCCGGACATTCTGCTGGTTGACCTGCGCGAAAACAACGAGCGCGCCAAGCACGGGATGCTGTCCGGCGCCCTGCACGCGCCATACCCCTCGATCGGCGAGAACCTGCGGCCGGGTGGCATGCTCCGTGAGGTCGCAGCCGCGACCGGCCGCCGCGTGGTGTTTTTCTGTGCCTTCGGCGAACGCTCGGCAATGGCGGTGGCCGCCGCCAAAAGCGCCGGGCTCGCCAATACCGCCCACATCGAAGGTGGCATCGACGCCTGGAAGAAGGCCGGCGGTCCGGTGGTTCACGGGTAGGATCGGGCGAACGTAGGCGGGATTATCGTGCGACCCTTTTCAATTCCGCGGTCAGCACATCCAGCGCTTCCGCCAGCATCACGCCACCGCACACGGTCAGCCGCTCCGGAATCACGATGCGCTTTTCAGGCGGGTAGAAGCGCGCCAGCACCGGATGCAACAGAAAGGCTCGGCCCTCATCCTCGGCGCGGTCACCCGCTTCCGATACCACAAGCAAGTCCGGCTTCAATTGCACGATTGCTTCCAGCGAGGCAAAGCCACCGGCGGCGAAGCCGAGATCGCCGGCGGCGTTGGAGAGCCCGGTCTCGGTCAGCAGCGAACTGACGAGACTGTCGCTGCCGGACACCCAGCCGCGCCGCGACAATGGCAAAACGCGATAGTTTTTTTTCGATACGGTCCGGCGCGCCCGCGCGACCGCGGCGTCGAGCCGCGTGATTTCCTCCCTGGCGCGATCGGGATGCTGAACCAGTTGGCCCATCTCACTAATCTGGGCCTTCGTCTCCACCAGAGTCCGCGGCACTGCGAATTCGGCAAGATGCACCCCTTTCGCTTTCAGCAGTTCGCGCGTGGAACGCCTGTCGAACAGGCTTGCGACGACGATGTCGGGCTGGAGCACCAGCACATCCTCGGCGCCGCCGGACAGGCTCGGATAATCGCGCGCCCTTTCAGCCGCCCAGGATTGCGAGGGATCGCGCGCGAACCTGCTCAGCCCCAGGATCTGTTCGGGATCGGCAAGCGACAGCAGCAATTGATCGCTGCAGACATTCATCGACACGATGCGCGGCAGGTTGGCCGCGAACGCGCCGCTTGCCCACAGCAACAGCGTCGTAACGACCGACAGCCATGCAAAATGCCGTCTCATCGGGATTCCGACCAGGGCACGATGACCGCCTCGCGCTGGTATTCGGCGCGATAGGCACTGATCCGGAATACCTCCGTCAGAACGCGTTCCGACAACGCTTCCGCCGGGGAGCCCTGCGACACCAGGCGGCCCTCTTTCAGCACCAGCACGGAATCGGAAAATCGCGCGGCGAGGCCCAGATCGTGCGTCACCACGACGACCAGCACCCCGGTGTCGGCGGCAGCCCGCAAGCCCTTGATGACGTCGATTTGATAGCGCGGATCGAGCGCGGCGGTCGGCTCGTCCGCCAGGATGACCGGCGCTTCGACAGCGAGTACGCGCGCCAGCGCGATCCGCCCGCGCTCGCCGCCGGAAAGTTCGGTCACGCGGCGATCACCCAGTTCCACTACATCGACCGCCTGCATGGCACGCCGGACCGCTTCGGCGTCGCGCGCCGGCAAACGCGCGGGATCGGTCGCACCATGGGGATAACGGCCAAGCGCAACGATATCCCGCGCCGGCAGCGGCCAGTGCACCATGTGACCCTGCGGCAGATAGGCAAAACGCCTGGCCCTTTCGCGGAGCGACAACGATGACAGCACATCGCCACCGACCTCGACCGCGCCGTCGGCCGGCAGCAGCCCGGCCAGCGCGCGCAGCAGCGTGGTCTTGCCAGCACCGTTCGGTCCAACCAGCGCCACCATGTGGCGCGGCGGCAACGCCAGCGCGATGTCGTGCAGCACGCGGCGGCTACCCAACGTCACACTCAAATCCCGGGTGACGAGAAACGTCATGCAACGCCTCCGCCGAGCGCGCGGCGCTCGCGCATGATCAGATAGAGGAAGAACGGCACGCCGATGATCGAGGTCAGCACGCCGACCTTGATGTCGCTGGTCGATGGAATGATGCGCACCGCGATGTCGGCAGCGAGCAGCAGTGCCGAGCCCGCCAGCGCGCTCGGCACCAGGAGCCGCGCCGGATCGTGGCCGATCAGCGGTCGCATCAGATGCGGCGCGACCAGGCCAATAAAGCCGATCGTGCCAGTGACTGCGACCGCGCCGCCGACGCCGAGCGCGACGCCTGCGATCACGAAGAGCCGAAGGCGTCCGACATCGACGCCGAGGCTTTGCGCGGTTTCCTCACCGAGGCTGAGCGCCCGGAAGGCGTGGCGTTGGCTGAACAACACGATCGCGCCCGCAGCGATGAACGGGAGCGCCAGCGCGACGTGCTGAAAGCTGCGATCCTCCAGCGAGCCGAGCAACCAGAACGCGATTTCCAGCACCACGAAAGGATTGCTGGAAAGATTCATTGCCAGCGCGGTCGCCGCACCTGCAAGGCTGGAAATCGCCAATCCGGCAAGAATGAGGATGAGCAGTCCGGCATTGCGGCCGGCGATCGCGAGCAACGCGAATACCGATCCGAACGCGGCGATGATCGCAGCCACCGGCAACGCGTAGGATCGCACATCGGCAAGACCGAGCGCGATCACCAGAACCGCGCCGAACGCAGCCGATTGCGGCGCGCCGAACAGGGATGGCGAGGCCAGCGGATTGCGCAGCAGTCCCTGCAGCGCGGCGCCTGACAGGCCGAGAATTGCCCCGATCGCCAGCGCCAGGATGGTTCGCGGCAGCCGAATCTCGCGCACGATGGTCTGCGCGACGTCGCTGCCGCCGCCGAACAGCGCCTCGATCACTGTCACCGGGGACAGCCGTACCGGCCCGATGCCGAGGGATATCAGCGACAGCAATCCGACGAGCGCGGCGAGTGCGGCTGCGGAACTGATGCGGCGGCGCGCGGCGATCTCGGCTGTTATCGTGACGTCGTGAACACTCATGGCGTCATGCTCATACAACGATTAAGGCCGGGCACAAGCGATCCGCGAACAAAAGCGTACCTGCGTGTAACGCGCCTGATTTGCGGGATTGACTCTTCACGCGGCACAATTCTAGATGTTTTCGACGGTTCCCTGCTTGGGGATCAAAAGGGAATGCGGTGCGGGGAGAAATCCCCAATGCCGCGGCTGCCCCCGCAACTGTAAGCGGCGAATCTTTCGTCAGATGCCACTGGGAATCTCGGTCCTGGGAAGGCGACGAAGGGTAACGACCCGCGAGCCAGGAGACCTGCCGTCAGCCGTGGTCACACGCGAAGATGCCGGTCGGGGAGTACAGGCATTAGCTTCATCCTTGTGCGAAAGCGCGATGGTGAGACTTGGTTCGCTGTGACGTGCCACTGACGTCATACCGAGGTTCGAACCATGTCTTCCACCATTCCTGCCGCAAGGCGGCGTTGCCGCGCTTTGCTCGCTTCCACTGTCGTCGCACCCATTCCGTTTCTGTGTGTTTCTGACGCGAGCGCACAGCAAGTATCGTATTCCGATCCGTTGCCGCCGATCGAAATCAACGCACCGGTCGACCAGAACCGGACCCGGGCGAGGCCAACCTATGATGAGAGTTCGGCTCCACGCCGGGTAGCGCCGAACGCCACGCCCGCGGGCGACCCAAATCCCGCGCCCGGGTCGAGCCCTGGCTCTTTGACCTCCACGATGTCGTCATCTGACGGCGGAATGAACGGCCGCCAATTCAGCGGAATCGTCGGCGCGTCCGCAACCATCATCACCGCCGAGGAAATTGCGCATTCGCCGGTTCAAAGCCTGCCGGAAATCATCGCACAAACCCCCGGCGTGCAGTTGACGACCCTGTTTGGCGGCGTCAACGGCGCCAAGACCTCGGTTGATTTGCGCGGGTTCGGGGCATTCGCGACTGCCAATACGCTCGTCCTGGTCAACGGCCGCAGGCTCAACGACATCGATATGGCCCAGGTCGATCTTTCGACCATCCCGCTCAATTCGATCGAGCGAATCGAAATCACGCGCGGCAACAGCGGCGCGGTACTTTACGGCGACAACGCCGTCGGCGGCGTCATCAACATCGTCACCAAGGCCGGGGGCGGCGGCCCACCGGTCGCGATCCGCGGCGAAGCCGGGGGCGGCTCCTTCAACCAGCGGATGGAACAAGTCTCGACCGCGGCGAATTCGGGGCCGTGGTCGGCGTCATTCTACGGCAACGCCGTCAAGTCGGACGGCTACCGTACCAACAATGCGCTCGATCAACGCAACGGCATTGGCAGTCTCAACTATACCTCACCCGACCTGAAGGCGTTTCTGATGGTGACTGGCGACGATCAAAAGCTGGGATTCCCGGGCGGCCGCATTGTCGATCCCTCGATCGGCATCAATCTACTCGTCGCCGACCGCCGGGGTGCTGCCACACCGTTCGACTATGGCAACCAACACGGCGCCAGCGCCACCGCCGGTTTCACCAAATCGTTGTGGAACGGGGCCGAACTCATCGTCGATGGCGGCATAAGGGACAAGAATACCCAAAGCGGGTTCTTCGGAACCACTCCGTTCCCGAGCTTCGCCTCGACCTACAACAATGCGGCTTTGCAGACCTGGTCAATAACCCCGCGACTGAGCATCAACAACTCGATATTCGGGATGCCTTCAGCGATCCTGACCGGGATCGATTATTACGACGCGACGTTCCATCAGGAACGCGGCGCGTTCAAAGGTTTTCCGCCGATCCACACCTACGATCTGGCGCAACAGACCCTCGCCGGTTACTGGCAGCACACCGTCGGCCTGTTACCGACGACAGATTTTTCCTATGGCGGCCGGGTGCAAAATAACCGTCTACGCGCCAGGGACCGATACGACGACAACGCGCCATTCGCCTTCGACGCCCAGGCAACGCCGCTCGACAGCAGCGAAACGCAATACGCCTTGCATGTCGGCCTCGAACATCGGTTCAACAGCGTGTTCTCGGTGTTCGGCCGGGCCGCGCATGCATTCCGTACGCCGGATGTCGACGAACGCGTCCTCAGCGGCCCCGGCTTCGATGCCAACTTCAATCCCCTTCCGCAGAATTTTCAGCTCAAGACCCAGACCTCGCAAGACGTCGAGGGTGGCTTCCGCATCATGGCCGGTGCGTTCAAGATGCAATCGAGCATCTACACCATGAACATCGAGAACGAGATTCACTTCAATCCTGTGCTGTTCTACAACGTCAATCTCGATCCGACCCGGCGCTACGGCGCCGAAACCAGCGCCTCGCTGCGCGTCAGCGACAGCGTGCTACTGCGGGCTGGCGTAGCCTATACCCGCGCCGTGTTCCGCGAGGGGCAGTTTGCAGGCAACGACGTTCCGCTGGTGTCCCGCTATACCGCCACCGGCGGCGTGACCTGGAACATCTGGAAAGACTATCTCGTTGCCGACGCGACGGTGCGCGCCTGGAGCGAACGGTTCATGGACAACGACCAGGGCAACACCCAGCGACGTATCCCGGCCGACGCGACGATCGATTTCAAGCTGAGCGGTGCATATGAGCACTTTTTCTGGTCGCTGAGCGTCAACAATCTGCTCAACGCGCTGTACTACGACTACGCGATTGCGAGCACCTTCACGCCTGGACGCTTCAGTGCCTATCCGCTGCCAGGGCGGACCTATATGGTAAAGGCTGGAGCGACGTTCTGAGCAGGTGTGACGCCGGCCGCACCTGCTCGTCATTTGCCCGGTCGTCGCGGTCGAATTCGGCGATGGCACCGCCGCCCTTCACCATGAACGCCGAATTCCCGCGATAACGCTGCTTTTGAAGCCGAAAAGGCGGTCCTTGGAGGCGCGATTCGTGGTACCGTGACTTGGGGATTTCCGACGATCTGTGTCGCGATTCCAGGAGTAAACGATGAACGATCAACCAAAGAGCGCGGCCGAGCTGAAAGAGATCAGGCTGCACCGCAAGCGGACCCAGGAAGTCGAAGGCATCAAGGCTATGGCCGAGATCGCGGCGGCGGATGTCGCCATACGAAAGCGGACCGAAACCCTGCGTGCGCTCCGGCTGGCAAAGGAAGCCGCCGACCGAGACAAACCGGCCGAGCCAAAAGCCAAGGCCAGACCGAAAGCCAAGGCGGCGAAGAAAGCAGGCCTGAAATGACCAAACAGGATCGCGACCGCGCCCAGGCACGTTTCGACAAGGCGTCAAGAACAGCCCAGGACATCCGGACCGGCAAGGCTGACCGCGACGCCACCGTCAAGGCGGTGCTCGACAACATGGCGAAACTGAAGGCGGCGCGGCTTGCCCGCGAAGCGGCGGCGCCACCGCCTGCTCCCGCTGCGCCAAAAAAAGCACGCGCCAAATCGAAAAAGCAGGAAGAAAAGGGCCCAGCGCTGACGGATTGGCTGGCGAACCAGCAAAGCGGCGGACGCCGGGTTTAGGCTTTGCGCGTGTCGGTTCCTATTCGCGCGGAACCGGCACGCCTTTCCTGGTTGCCATTGCTCAATTTTCGCATCAGCCGGGATATTCTCCGCGGCACGACGTGCCCGATCAAGCCGGCGGCCACTCAATTATCGATCGCGTCTTGGCGTCGGCATCGTAGACCTGCACCTGCAGCATCTGATACCGATTCTTTAACGCCATGCCCGCCTCCTCGGCGGCTTCAACGGTGTCGTGATGCGACTTGAGTTGTCCGTCCACCACCAGCGCGTATCCATCGGTTGGCGCTCGATCGGCGCGAATGATTTTGCGCGCCCGAGGTTGTTCCACTTCGGCGTTCGACTTGAGCATGCTGACTCCTTTGTAACGCTCCCTATAGAACGAATTCTTCAAAAAAGGCAGGAAAGAATTTCAGCCCCGGGCTAACATGCTTGGCAAACTCGGTCACATTGAGGTCGAGTTGCCACGGTCATGGCGCTTGGAGAGCGCAGACCGATCCGGAAAAAGGAATCATATGGGCGGCAGTGGCAAGAAAAACGAACCTTTGAAGCAGGACAACGAAAAGTCGAAGAAGCCACCGATGCCGGCTGCCGAGGACGACGACATCGAGGACGGCGATTTCGCCACACCGAAACGTGATCGCGCCGACAACGACGACGAGCCGTTGTAGAACCATGCTACCCGAATTCTGCGCTCTCGATCTGCCTGATGCTCCTGATGTCGAGCAGATGGGCCCCAAAGCCGCCGTGCGCCAGCCTAGCCGCTGATTTGGGTGAAACCAGCAGAAACATCGCGGTCATCGCAAGCGGTATGGCGCTGATCCAGTCGAGCCGAACCGGCGTCAATTCCTCGTGGCTGACGGCGTAAGGGCCGTTGTGCCCCAGCAATCGCCAGCACTCCCTGACGATATCGCTGCGCGCGGCGCCCCGAGATGCAGATCCGAGCAGCGCCTGCATCGCGAGATGGGTGCGTATTCCGGCGCGGCTTTCCGGCAGAACCGCCGGCATCTCGCCTTGCGAGATGCGCAGCAGCAGACCGACGAGGTCGATACCGGCAAGCCAGGCGTTCATGGGTTCGACCAGCCGCGGATTGCAATCGATCAGGAGCGGCGTGGGATCGTCATCGGGCATGATGTAGTCGACCGACAGCGCGCCGTGCCAATCGAGGTGTTGCCCGATCTTTTCGAGATAGCCGTGCACATCAGGCCTGCTTACGCTTTGCTTGATCGCCTCGCCGCCGCCGACGCCCGGCGCCACCTGACGGTAGGCGTGAAAGCCGACCAGTCGGCCACGGCAGAACACCGACTGCGCCTTTTCGGTCGTGCCCGCGACAAGGCTCTGCACCAATACCTCATCGGCGAACGCATCGTTGGCGCCGAGGTCGCGCAGGGCGATTTCGAGATCGCTTACGCTGCGCACGAACCAGATGCCGCGGCTGGCGGTGCCGACCGACGTCTTGATGACGGCGGGGAATCGAACGGCGTCGCGCAGTTGGGCGTCCGATTTGACGATCCGGGTCGGGGGCTGCGGCAAACCCAATCGATCGAGCAGTCGGCTAACGGAGGCCTTGGCGTGCGCGGTGCGATAGCTTTCGAAGTCAGGCAGCGCCAACCCGATACGATGCGTCAACCGCTCCCGCACCCGCGCGAACAAGAATCCCTGCTCGTGCGTCGGCAACAACACATCGAAACTGCCAGTGGACAGCAATCGTTCGACAAAGGCTAGAAATCCGGCCGGATCATCGCGCAATCCGGGACAGCGATGAAATTTACGGACGAAGCGGGAGAACCTCGAAAGGCAGTATGGCGAGGGATCGCAGACTTCGACGTGATGGCCGGAGAGACCCAGGATGGTGATGGCCTCCCGCGCCGAGGTGCTGGAACCCTCGGGCATGAGCACCCTGAGCGGTCTTGCGGGATTGATCATGCCCGATCATCGCCGCCGCGGCCGATCTTGTCTTTCGATTTTTCTCCGATTTCAGTGGCACATTTGCGCCCCACCAGGGCAGCCATGCGGCGGTATTCATGGACAAACAGCCGCCAGCCTATATTTTCAGCTGCGCCTTGCCGGCCGCGGTTTAAGACGGGGATTGAATCAGGACATGGTCGACGTTCTCGCCGCACCGCAACAAGCGAAGACCGATGGTTCGCGGCGCACGCTGGCCGCGATTTCGGTGGCGCATTGGGTCAGCCATTTCCACTTGTTCGTGCTGCCGATGCTGTTTCCCTTTCTCCGGGAACAGCTCGGCGTGGGCTATATCGAGCTTGGCTTCGCGCTCACCGTTTTCGGAATCGTCTCCGGCTTGACCCAGGCGCCGATCGGCTATCTCGCCGACCATATCGGCGCCCGCAAAATTCTTTTGATCGGCCTCACCGTCGGTGGCCTCGCGCTGATCATGCTCGGGCTGCATTTGAGCTACCCCTGGCTGATCCTCTGCGCGGCGCTGCTGGGCCTTGCCAACAGCGTCTATCACCCGGCCGATTACGCGATCTTGTCCACCCATATGGATGAAGCGCGGATGGGCCGCGCGTTTTCGATCCACACCTTTGCCGGCTTCCTCGGCGGCGCGGTGGCGCCCGCGATCATGGCAGCATTGGTGTCCATGATCGGAGGCCTCGGCGCCCTGGTCGCGGCCGGCGCCGTCGGCCCGCTGGTCGCGCTACTGCTGGCCATCGTCGGTATTCCCGACGCCAGTTCGGCCGATCGCAGGGCCGATGGCGTTCCGATACCGCAGCAAGGCATCGTCACGCCGACCATCATCGTGCTGACCTTCTTCTTCATGCTGCTTGGCCTGTCCAATGCCGGCATCGGCAATTTCGGCGTCGTCGCGCTGATGAGCGGCTATGGCGTGAACTTCTCGACCGCCAATATCGCGCTGACGGCATTCCTTGGCGCCAGCGCGGTCGGCGTGCTGGCCGGCGGCTATCTTGCCGACCGCACACAGCGCCATGGTCAGGTCGCCGCCGCCTGTTTCGGGATCAACGCGGTCATCATGCTGATCATTGCGACAATCAATTTGCCGTCCGCGGTGCTGACCGCCGCGATGGGGCTCGCCGGATTCCTCGGCGGCGTGATCGCCCCCTCCCGCGACATGCTGGTACGCAACGCGGCGCCCCCGGGCGCGGCCGGCCGCGCCTTCGGGATCGTCTCCACCGGCTTCAACTTCAGCGGCATCCTCAGCCCGCTGCTGTTCGGCTGGATCATGGATCGGAACATGCCGCATTGGGTGTTCGGCGCTTCCGCCGTGTTCATGACCCTGACTGTCCTGCTGGCGCTCGTTACCGAGCGCAAGCCGAAGGCGGTTTCCGGGAATCCCCGGCAGCGGGTTGACGCATTCCAGAACCTCATCCCCGGCGGTTGACAGCATCGGGCGAGCGCCCATGATGTGCTCAATAAATCCATCATCCCGGGATGAATCGCCATGACATCGATCCCTGACCTCGTCATTCGCGGCGGCAACATTGCCGACGGCAAAGGCGGCGACCTCTACGAAGCAGATGTGGCGATATCCCGCGGCCAGATTACCGAGGTCGGCAAGGTCCTGGGAAAGGGCAAGGAAGAGATCGACGCCAGGGGGAAACTGGTCGCCCCCGGCTTTGTCGACGTCCACACCCACTACGATGGCCAGGTCACCTGGAGCCAGGACATCACGCCCTCCTCGCAGAATGGCGTTACCACCGCCATCATGGGCAATTGCGGCGTCGGCTTCGCGCCGTGCCGTCCGGCCGACCATGTCAGGCTGATCCAGTTGATGGAGGGCGTCGAGGATATTCCGGAACCGGTGCTGAGCGCCGGCATTCCCTGGGCCTGGGAAAGTTTCCCCGATTACATGGAGTGGCTGTCGAAGCGGAGCTTCGACATGGACATCGGCGCACAGTTGCCGCACGCGGCTCTGCGCGTTTACGTCATGGGCGAGCGCGGTGCGCGCAGAGATCCCGCAACGCCGGAGGATAACAAGGCGATGGCCGTGCTGGCGGGAGACGCCGTACGCGCCGGTGCACTGGGGTTCTCGACCTCGCGCACCCTCAACCACCGTACCTCGACCGGCGACTACACGCCGACCCTGAAGGCCGGAGAGGACGAGTTGACCGCGATCGCCGGTGCGATGCATGGGGTCGGCCGCAGCGTGCTGCAATTCGTGCTCGATCAGAGCACCGTCCACGAGGACCTGCCGATGATGCTGCGGGTCGCCGAGAACACCGGATGCCCGATCTCGTTTTCCGTCGCACAGGCCGACAAGGCACCGCGGCGCTGGCGCCAGACGATGGATACCATCAATGCAGCTGCCGCCCGTGGCCTGTCGATCACGACCCAGATCGCCGCGCGTCCGGTCGGACTGCTGCTTGGGCTCGAATTGTCGCGCAATCCGTTCCAGACCCATCCGAGCTACAAGGCGATCGCAAACCTGCCGCTGGTGGAGCGGCTCGCGCGTATGCGCCAACCCGAAGTGCGCGCGGCGATCCTGAGCGAGACGGCGACATCGACCGACGATCCGCTGTTCTTCAGGCCGAACTACGACAAGATGTACCTGCTCGGCGATCCCCCGGATTACGAACAGCCGCCGGAGAATGCGCTGGGCGCACAGGCCCGCCGCCAGGGCAGGCAGCCGGAAGAATTGGCCTATGATGCGATGCTGACGGACGAAGGCCGCGGCATGCTCTATGTGCCGTTCCTGAACTATGCCGACGGCAATCTCGATGCCGTGCATGAAATGTTGCGCGAACCCAGTGCCGTGCCGGGCCTGAGCGATGGCGGCGCACATTGCGGCATCATCTGCGATGCCAGCTTCCCGAGCTATCTGCTGACGCACTGGACCCGCGACCGCACCCGCGGCGAAAAGCTGTCTATCCCCTTCGTGGTGGCGGCGCAGTCGCGCAGGACGGCCCTGTCCGTTGGCCTCCAGGATCGCGGCGTGATCGCGCCGGGCTACAAGGCCGACGTCAACGTGATCGACTACGAGCGGCTGCACCTGCATCCACCGAAAGTGCATTACGACTTGCCGGTCGGCGGCCGCCGGCTGCTGCAGCAGGTCGACGGCTACGATGCCACCATCGTCTCCGGCATGGTAACCCAGCGCGGCGGCAAGGCGACCGGCGCGCGACCGGGCAAGCTGGTGCGCGGCGCGCAGGGCAGCAAGTCCCAGTTCGGTGCCGCAGCCGGCTAAAGCTGGAATAACCCTGCTCTAACACATCTCACGTCGTGGAATGCGCGTGGGGACGACGAAGAAGTCGATACCCCTTTACGCGAATTTTGGCTGCGTGGCGGCCGGCCCCAGGAGCCGGGCCCGCTCGCTGTTCGGCCACAGCAGCAACAAGCCGAGCAATCCCGACGCAACGAGAATGACGGCGTTGATGGTGAATCCGGTCATGTAACCGTCGAGCGGTTCGGCGGCGCGCTGGATCACGCTGCCCATCACCGTCGGCGCGAGAATGCCGGCGAGCGTATAGATCGCGCCGTAGATCGAGATC
>Ga0209069_10000680_pt1 | contig 16128 bp, 14 predicted proteins | sample Str013_2_FD_187202 | JGI IMG/M metagenome (GOLD analysis project Ga0209069, IMG submission 187202) | Freshwater sediment microbial communities in response to fracking from Pennsylvania, USA - Straight Creek_MetaG_SC_2013 (SPAdes) (version 2) | ecosystem: Environmental > Aquatic > Freshwater >...
GGAGACGTCGATAATCTTGTGCCGGAAACCAGACCCGATGCCATCCCACTGGAAAAACCGACTATCTGCCGCAGAGGAAAAAGAGTAAGAGAGCGCGCGTCCGACCGGCCCAGGCTGCGGTCGCCCCGGCGAGCGGGCACGATGAGCCTGGGATGCTCGGAATTCGGTTGCCTCGGTCGCGTTTTGTTCCGTCAGATGAGTTTGCCCTGGTCATGTCCGCCGCCCTCCAGCACGCCAAGCCTGTCAACAGCCTCGGCATCGCCCGGCGCCCGTGCGACACGCGTGTCGTGGTGGCCATGTCGGGCGGGGTGGATTCCTCCGTCGTTGCCGGACTTCTCAAGGGGGAAGGCTACGACGTCGTCGGTATTACCTTGCAGTTGTACGATCACGGCGCCGCCACCCACCGCAAGGGAGCCTGCTGTGCCGGACAGGATATCCACGATGCGCGCCGCGTCGCCGAGCAGCTGGCCATCCCCCACTATGTTTTGGACTACGAGAAGCGGTTCAGCGAGGCCGTGATCGGCAGCTTCGCCGACAGCTACCTGGCCGGCGAGACGCCGGTGCCGTGCATCGCCTGCAATGCCCAGATCAAGTTCAAGGACCTGCTCGAGACCGCCCGCGAGCTTGGCGCCGACGCTTTGGCCACGGGACACTATGTGGCAAGCCGGCGCGGGCCTGCGGGCTACCAGTTGTACCAGCCCGCCGACACCGAACGCGACCAGAGCTATTTTCTGTTCGCAACCACTGCCGAGCAGCTCTCGTATCTGCGTTTCCCCTTGGGCGGCCGGCGCAAGGCGGACGTGCGGGCGCTGGCCGAGGCGATGGCGATCCCGGTTGCCCGCAAATCCGACAGCCAGGACATCTGCTTCGTGCCCTCGGGCCGCTACAGCGACGTCATCGCGAAGCTGCGGCCGGGAGCGGTCGAGCCGGGCCAGATCGTGCATGTCAGCGGCAAGGTGCTCGGACGCCACGCGGGCATCATCAATTTCACCGTCGGCCAGCGGCGTGGCCTTGGCGTCACCACCGGCGAACCCCTGTTCGTTGTTCGTCTCGATGCCGCAAGGCGGGAAGTTGTGGTCGGCGCCAAGGATGACTTGCGCACCGGGACAATCCTGCTTAGAGAGGTTAACTGGCTTGGCGACGAGCCGCTCGATGCCTGCGCACAGGATGGGCTTGCACTATTCATCCGCCTCCGCTCCTCTCAACAGCCGCAGCCGGCCACGCTGTTGCCAATGGCGGACGGCAGGGCGCGGATCGTGCTGCAGTGCCACGAGCACGGCGTCTCGCCGGGCCAAGCCTGCGTGTTCTATGCCGATGGCGATGGCGAGGCGCGGGTGCTGGGCGGCGGCTGGATCGAGCGGGCGGCGCCCGTTATGAGGGAAGTGGGTTGAGCAGCACGGCGGCGTGCCTTGGCGCGCGGCCGGTTGTGAACGGCCTCCGCCGTCGGGACCTGGAGCAGTCCATGTCGAGGCGCCGGCGCAAAATTGAAAGAGCGAGTGGACACGCATGAACAGCACGACGGGCGCACGGGGGCGGCGCGGCAAGGACCGGTTTGCAAAGCACTCCCAGCAATTCGCTGCGGTGCAGATGGATGAGGACGCGATCAAGAGCGCCTACCGCCGCTGGGCGCCGGTTTATGACCAGACCTTTGGTCTGGTTGCCGCCGAGGGGCGGAAAAATGCGGTTCAGCATATCAATCGGCGGCGCGGGCGGGTGCTCGAGGTCGGCGTCGGCACCGGCCTGTCGTTGCCGCGCTATGGCCGGCACCTCGAGATCGTCGGCATCGATCTGTCCAAGGACATGCTCGACAAGGCGCGGGAGAAGGTGGCCGAAGAGCAGCTCGATCACGTTTCGGGGCTGCACGAGATGGACGCGGGCGAGCTGTCGTTCGATGAGGGCGCGTTCGAGACCGTGGTGGCGATGTACGTGATGACGGTGGTGCCGGATCCGGAAAAGGTGATGCGCGAGCTGTGCCGCGTGTGTGCGCCGGGCGGCGAGGTGATCCTGGTCAACCACTTCAGCCAGGATCATGGCGTGCGCGGCTGGGTCGAGCGGCAAATGGCGCCGTTTTCGGAGAAGCTGGGCTGGCGGCCGATTTTCAACATCGACCGGGTGATGGTGTGCGAGGAACTGTCGCTGATCGACCGGCATGCGCTGAAGCCGCTCGGTCTGTTCACGATGCTGCGCTTTGCCAAACGCTCGGATGAGATGCGCCAGCGAGTGGCCGCGGAATGAGCCATCGGTGCGGGGGGATGCTTGACATCGCTCCGGGCGGTTCCTTATATCGCCCGCACTAAGGCGGGATAGCTCAGCTGGTTAGAGCGGCGGAATCATAATCCGTAGGTCGGCGGTTCAAGTCCGCCTCCCGCTACCATATATATCAATGACTTAGCCGAAATTGATTTGGGTGCCGAGGTACGAAAAGGTAGCAATTAGGCGGCTGACCCGTCGTCGGTGTGGTGCCTTTGTTACCGACCATCACATTGCCAGCCTGAGAACCCGCAGGGGCGGCAACAGCGGATACCGCACTGCGAAGCGATTTACATTGCAGTGCAACAATTTCTGCGTTAGGCTGTCACTCGATCGTCATGTGACGCCCGTGCACCGGTGTGCCGCGCCTCACAGCGGGGGGTGGCACATGGGCTCGCTTCTTCATCCACGCCTGGTCGATTGGTTCGATGCCGGTATGGCGCGCGGACAGTTCGACTTGCCGAGCGGTCGACACATCATCCTCAATCAATTTCCACGTCTGATGAAAGTGTCCCGGCTGCGAGCCAGCGCGGGCGTCGATTCCGACAGTCTTTGTCAATTCTTTCGCGTAATGAACCCCAATGTCGTCACTGTCTCTGATGGGTCGCCATTAGGACTGCGCCATCAGTTGCAGTGCGAGTGCGACCGGCTACCTGCGCTGCGCAAAGTATTTGTACCGGTTCTTCCGTATCAGCGGGATGAATATTGGTTCATATACACGCCCCCGCTCGCTGTCATGCGGCAAGGATGGCGCGACTTCACGACTGAGCGTGCCCTGGCGACCCGATCCGCTGCCGGCGAGCTTGAAAGCAAGCGCACCATCAAAGGCTCCCCTCAGTTGGCCAAGTGAATTCGGGACTGTGGGAGCTTTGGCCCGACAGGGTCGCCCCCGCTGCTCAGCTTCAGGGGGCAAGGGTCTCCCCAACCTCGCGGGGAATCTCAATCACGTCATTACCGGGGATTTGGTCGGCCCTGGCGATCTTCTGGCCTGCGGTCAGCATGAAAATGACCAGGATGATAAGGGCATTGCGGGCTTGCATGGCAGAACCCTCGCATACGCATACTTTGCAGTTGGAAGGCTGGCACCGCCTTCCGTGCCAACCGGTCCTCGATCTGGCGGGGCGCGCGGGGAGAGGAGCCCGCACCCCGCCAGCGGTCGCGTGTCACTCGCCTTTGGGCATGAAGATTTCCTGCCGCTCCTGATCCGACAGCGCAGCGGTGGCCGCGCCTGCAATCCCTGCCACCAGCCCGAGCGCCACGATCACTGTTGCGATTATCGACCTCATGACGGCTTCCTTTCCTGTTTTCTGAGGAGAAATCCAACAACATAGCGTTGTTTTCTTTCACCTATTTGCAACGTACCACTACACTCAAATCGGTTGTTGTGATAAATCGCACAACAAGTAGCCGCTACGCAGTCGGATACGTGTTACCACTTATTTTGATGCTTGATCACGGTTGGCGAAGCTGGTGAAATATGGCTTAATTTTGACTTGGCCGAACCAAGATTTGCTTGAGCAATTGAGAGATGCTGCTGACCTGCAGCCGTTTCAGTATTTGCGAGCGGTGAACCTCAACTGTGCGGTAACTCAGGCCGAGTTGACGAGCCACTTCCTTGGTCTGCAGCCCCCGCATCAGGAGATCGAACACTTCGCGTTGACGCTCGGTCAACTGAGCCTGGTAGCGGTCCAGAGCCACGGCCTGTCCTCGGCCGTCGACGAGCACAGTCCCGTTCAGGGCCTGATGCACCACATCGATCAGCTCCTGTTCGTTCACGGGCTTTTCAAGGACGGTCAAAGCGCCGCCGCGCATGGCCTGAACGGTCCGGGGGATATCGGCATAGCCGGAGATGACGATGAGGGGGATATTGATTTTGGCGCGGTGCAACTCTCTCTGCAATTCCAAGCCGCTCATGCCGGGCATCCGCAGGTCCGTGACCGCACATGCACGGTCCTGCGGCCCGATGGGCTGATAGGCCGCCAAAAAATCCTCGCCGGAACGATACGTACGCACCGTGAGCTGCACGGATGTGAATAACAAAGCTATGGCTTTGCGAACCGCCTCGTCATCGTCGATCAGGTAAACGACCTTTGACATGAGCAGTCACCTTGCAGTGAGTGATGGCCGGAAATACCACGCTGAAGCGCGCGCCGCGGCTCTGGCCGCCGCTGTTGCACAGGGTCAGCTCGGCCTGGTGCGCCTCGGCGATGGTCCGGGAGATGGGCAGGCCCATGCCCAGCCCGTTCGTGCGCGTGGTCACGAATGGCTCGAAAATCCTCTCCCTCATGTCGAAACCGATGCCGGGCCCGTTGTCGATCACCTCGAGCACGACATACTCGCGATCGACGTCGCTCGTCCGGATCGTAACCACACGCTCGGACGCGGGATTGCTCTTGACCGCGTCGAAGGCGTTGCGCACGAGATTGAGCGCCAGCTGTCCAAGTTGAATTTCATCACCCATGACATGGGAAAGCCCACGCTCTCTGACCCGGGATATCTTCACCGAGAGCCCCTTCGATATCGGCGACAACATGGCGAGCACATCGTCGACGACCAGATCGAGATCAATCGGCTGCTGCGTCGCGGGCGCGCGGCGCACGAAGCCCCGGATCCGCCGGAGAATCTCCCCAGCCCGTTTGGCTTGCGCGGATATATCCGTCAGGTGGTCGGTCAACTTGTCTTTATCAAGTGAGCCACGTGCATGAAGCCTGGCGCAGGCATTGGCGGTGTGAGAGATGGCCGCCAGCGGCTGGTTGATCTCATGCGCCATGACCGCCGCCATCTCGCCGGCGGTGGCAACGCGCGCCACATGCCACAGCTCGCTCCGGTATTCGGCCAGCTTCGCCTCGGTCACGCTGCGCTCAGTGATATCCATGGCCGTGCACAGCACCGCCTTGCCATGACCATTGGTTGTTTTCGGCTCGATGGCCGTGATGATCGTCCTGACGTCACCATCGGATTTGGAGACGCGGTATTCAATCTCGCAGCCCTGCTTGTGGCGCATCGCATTCTGGATCGCTGCGGCAACGCGTTGCTTGTCATCGGGGTGGACCAACCGTTCGACAAAGCTTGCCACCGAGGTGGGTGGCTGGGCATTGGCAATTCCCATCATGCCGCGCGCCTGGTCGGACCAGATTACATTCGATCCGGCAGGCTCCTCGTGCAACACGAGGCTGCCGACCCCGGTAAGGCGCTGAGCGGCGCGCAACATCGTGTCGCTGTCTCGCAATGCACGCAGCAGCGTTTCGCGTTCCGCCATTTCCCGGCGCAGCGTACGGTTGGCCGCATGCATTTCATCATAGGCATAATGCAGGGCAATTTCGCTCATGACCGAGGCCGACAGCTCAACCATCGTCTGCTGATCCGCGGCGCTCCATTTGCGGGGCTGCGTGTCGATCACGCAGAAACTGCCGATTGTCGCGCCTTTTGGCGTGGTCAGCGGAACGCCCAGGTAAGCAATCACATTGAGGTCGGCAATGGCCGCATTGTCACGAACCAAGGGATGGGACGGCGCGTTCTCGATCACCAGCGGTTTCGCGCTGGCGACCACATGCTGACAAAAGGAATGGGTCAGTGGCGTCTCCCGGCGGGACGCCCAGGGATCGGGCAGACCAATAGCGCTCTTGAAAAATTGACGGCGACCGTCGACGATCGACACAAGGGCAATGGGCGAACCCAGGATGCGGCTGGCCAGCCGGGTCAGACGGTCGAACGGCTCCTCCGGAGGGGTATCGAGCAACCGCAACCGAACAAGCTCTTCGAGCCGAGCAGGATCATGAAGCACGTCAGTCAGCTGCTGACTCATGTCTCAGAACTCACTGAGCCGAGAACAGAACAGGCAGATCAATCAGTCGTTCAGGTTCGGCCGGCGCGGCAGTTTGAAGGGTCTGAGAATACTACCTCAACCACAATATCCCCGGAGCCGCAACCGCCCGGTCGCCCTGCACGGCTCAGGTCAGTGCGCGCACGACCTCGTCGATGATGAAATCCTGCACATCGCTGGTCAGATAGGGATGCATCGGCAGCGACAACACCTCATGCGGCAGGCGTTCCGACACGGGAAGACCGCCGGCGGCGATCGGCAGGTGCCTGTAGGCGGGCTGATGATGCAGCGGACGGGAATAGTAAATCTGGGTGGGAATGCCCTTGCTCTGCAGTGCGGCGACGAGATCCGCCCGCTGCCGGGCCTCCACACGCAGCGTATATTGCGCCCAGACGGATTGGTCGCCCTCGGGCACCTCGGGCACCCCGGCGCACGACTGGAAACCCGTGTTGTAACGCGCAGCCACCGCTTGCCGCATGCCGATCTCCTCGTCGAAAATGGCAAGCTTCTCGATAAGCACGGCGGCCTGCAGGGTGTCGAGACGGCCGTTGATGCCCAGGCGGGCCACATCGTAGCGATCGACGCCCTGGCCATGCGCGCGGATGCTGCGCAGCACATCGGCGAGCGCATCGTTCTCGGTAAACACGGCGCCACCGTCGCCGTAGCAGCCGAGCGGCTTGGCAGGGAAGAAGCTGGTTGCCGTGATCCGGCCGAGGCGGCCGGTGCGGCGCCCGTGGTAGGTGGCGCCGAAGGATTGCGCCGCGTCCGCCAGCACCCACAGACGGTTCGCTTCGGCGCAGGCGTCGAGGGCGGCATAGTCGGCGGCCTGGCCGAACAGATCCACGGCTAGAATCCCGACCGGGCGCAGACCGGCGGCGCGCGCACTCTGCAAGCCGCCCTCAATGCCTTCCGGATCGATGTTGAAGCTGTCGTCCAGCACATCGACGAACACCGGGGTGGCGCCGATCAGCGCGATCGTCTCGGGGGTGGCGGTGAACGTGAACGCGGGACACAACACGGCGTCCCCGCTCCGCACGCCCAGCGCCAGCAGGGCCATCAACAACGCATCCGTGCCACTCGCGCAACCGATTGCATGCCGTGCCCCGCAATAGCCCTCGAGCCGTTTTTCGAGCTGCCCGACCTCGGGCCCCATGATGTATTGGCCGTGGTCCAGCACCCGCGCCATCGCCGCATCCAGCTTCGCCCGGATTCGCCGCTGCTGCGCTTTCAAATCGATGAAGGCGATCGGCTGCGGATTCTGTCTTTTCAAGCGACTGACATTCCTCAGCAACATCGGCGATGCGACCATAATTCAATTTCTCGCTGTTCCGGGCCCGCGCGTCGACGCCCTGCGTTGCAGTGCAGCACGATCAGCCCACCTAGCATTATCTCACGACCTTAGTCGCTGCCGCGAAGCAGGAACAGCAAATTCCTGCAGGCGATCGGGTTATGCCCGGGGCAATTTGGCCCTTTGCCCGGACCGACCAGTATCACTGATGCTGACGCGCCGCCGGCGGGGCAAATGGCCCTGCGAGTTATGCCCGCTTGACGCAACTTGGGCTTTCTGAGACATCTAGGTTATGAACAGAGACGCCAGTCTGCGCCAATCCGGCATGTGCCGCAATCTTGTGATTACGGGCTAGCTGAAACGCTGGCGCGCGGCCGTTTTGTTTCCTCACGACATGGAATGGACAACGCCCCGCCAGCCGGATTGCCGTGCATTTGGCATCGGCGCGATTGAACGGAGTGCGGAGGAGGGCAGATGCCGCTCACGCTTTACAATACGCTGACACGCGGAAAAGTAGCATTCCAGCCGCTAGACCCGCAAAACGTGCGTATGTATGTGTGCGGACCAACAGTCTACGACCTCGCCCACATCGGCAATGCGCGGCCCATCATCGTGTTCGACGTGCTGTTCCGAGTGCTGCGGTATGCCTACGGAGCCGAGCATGTCACTTATGCCCGCAACATCACCGATGTCGACGACAAGATCAATGCGCGCGCCGTCGAGCGGTTTGCCGAGCTGCCGCCGATCGAGGCCATCGGCCGGCTGACCCGCGAGACCACCGAGCAGTTCCACAGGGATATCGCCGCGCTCGGCGTGTTGCCGCCCACCATCGAGCCGCGCGCGACCGACCACATCGCCGAGATGCGGGCGTTGTGCGAGGCGCTGGTCAAGAACGGGCACGCCTATGTCGGCGCGGATCACGTGCTGTTCGACGTGTCCTCGATGCCCGACTACGGCAAGCTCGCCAACCGCTCGCTCGACGAGATGGAAGCCGGAGCGCGGGTGGAGATCGCGCCCTACAAGAAGGGACCGATGGACTTCGTGCTGTGGAAGCCGTCCAAGGCCGGCGAGCCCGCCTGGCCCTCCCCGTGCGGAATCGCAGGCGAGGGCCGACCCGGTTGGCACCTCGAATGCTCGGCCATGGCGGGCAAGCACCTCGGCGAGGTGTTCGACATCCACGGCGGCGGCATCGACCTCGTGTTTCCGCACCACGAGAACGAGATCGCCCAGAGTCGCTGCGCCCACGGAACGCCGGTGATGGCCAACGTGTGGATGCACAACGGCCATCTGCAGGCGGAAGGCGAGAAAATGAGCAAGTCGCTCGGCAACTTCGTCGCCATCAAGGCGCTGGTCGCCGACAACCCTGGCGATGCCGTACGCCTCGCGATGCTCGCCACGCATTACCGCCAGCCGCTCAGCTGGAGCGACAAGGCGCTGCTGGAGGCGCGCCGCACGCTCGATGGCTGGTACGAGTTGACCGCGGAAGCCGGCGAGGGGGGGCCGGTGTGCGCCGACGTGCTCGAGGCCCTCGAGGACGATCTCAACACGCCCCGCGCCATCGCGGCCCTGCATGCGCTCCGCCATGAGGCGGCCAAGGGGCATGCCGGCGCGAAGGCCTGCCTCAAGTCCTCTGCGCGCATGATGGGGCTGCTGCAGGGCACCGCCGCCGGCTGGAAGGCCTGGCGGCCGGCCTCGCTGGAGCTCGACGAAGCTAAGGTGGCTGCGCTCATCGCCGCCCGTCTGGACGCCCGCAAGGCCCGGGACTTCAAGGAGAGCGATCGTATCCGCGACGAGTTGGCCCAAATGGGCATCGCCATCAAGGATAACAAGGACGGCACCACGACATGGGAGATCAGACGGTGAATGATGCGAAAGCGGCGGCGCGGTAGTCGTAGCAGCGGCGGTCACGTTGAATTTTCGCGGGATGTGGTGACAACAAACAGGGGGCGCGGCAATGCAAACAAACACAAGAAAGGAGCGATTTTCCATAGCATATATTCACGCCGTCGCAGCGAGAGCAGGCTTTGAAATGTTTGAACCGAAGGTAGATATCGACAGCGTTGACGGTGTGGTCCGCAGTGCTGCAGGACGAAGACCCCAAATCGATTTTCAAGCCAAATCTACTTCACGCGACGTCGTGAAATCCGATCACGTGGCATTTTCAATTCCCAAGAAAAACTATGACGATCTCAGGGCAGAGACTGTTAATCCTCGTATTCTGATCGTGGTCATATTGCCTGATGACGAAGCGGATTGGATGTCTCAGTCTGAAGAAGAGCTGACAATGCGAAAGTGCGGGTATTGGGTGTCGCTTAGAGGGCTTGGTCCTTCGGAAAATTCTGTAGCCGTAACGTTGCGTATACCTCGCGGGCAATTATTTGACTCGCAACAGCTTGCGAAAATGATGGGTCGGGCACAAATTGGGCCTGTGATATGAAACTGGAACTGAAAGATCGCGAATCTCTTTCGAAGTTGTCCCTTGTCGATGTTCGCGCCTACTTGGCTAGCCAGGGATGGACCGCAAAGGGACGCTATGGCACGGTCGCGACTATATTTTCCAAATTGGATGCAAGTGGTGAAGAATATGAGATCTTGTTGCCAATGCGCGCCGAGTACGCGGATTATGCTGCACGAATGGGTGACGTGCTTGTCGCCATAAGTGAACTTGAGGGGCGACCCCAACTAACTGTTTACTATGATTTGATCAAGTCGGGATTTGATGTGATTCGATTTCGGGCGCCTAATGCTGATGACGCCGGCACGATCGATCTTGAGAATGGAGTCGCACTCTATGATCATGCACGGGACTTGGTATCGGCGGCAGCAAATGCAACAATAAGGCCGAAACGAGCATATCTCAGCAATAGCCCCGCCCAGGCTAAGGACTATGTCTCGTCTTTGCGATTGGGCCAGACTGAGGTGGGAAGTTATGTGCTTACTATACTATCCCCCGTGCCGCCAACGCTGGAAAGTCAACAAATAGCGATGTTTCCGGAGTTGGCTATTCCAGACGAACCGTTTCCACGTGCGGTAACCAGAAAGCTCGTTGGTGCGTTGCACGCATCAAAAGAAGCTGCTTCTCAAGCGTCGGCCACAGGGAAATTAGATCCCTTTGAAGCCGTCGTCGGAGCCGGCGTCAGCGCCAACTTTTGTGATGCAATCGCGCACCTCGCCGAGCGTGGGGATGGAGTAGACATATCCGTCAGCTGGTCACGCGTGCGACCGGCTCCCGAGCCGATCACCATCTATAGCTTCAATCGGGACAATGCCCGGGTTCTGTCGGAGGCAGCGGTGGCATTTCGCGAACGCGAACCGAAGACGGATGTAACGATTGATGGCTTCGTCGTTGGACTTCGCAGGGAGCCTCAGGAGTTCGACGGCAAGGCAAAGATCCGAGGTTTCATCGACGGACAGGTTCGAACGCTTACCGCTCAGTTCATTTTACCAGATTACCGAAAAGTAGTGGAAGCACACGATCAAAAGCTACGGGTCAGGGTTGATGGCGAGCTCATAAAAAGAGGTCCATTCCTATTTCTGGAGGGCGCACGAAACCTAGTGGTGATGGAAGATGAAGATGGCAAAGATGGTCAAGGCGTGGATTTATTATGACCCGTGAACGTCTCTATCTGTTCGACACCACGCTGCGCGATGGCGCGCAGACGACGGGGGTTGATTTCTCGCTCGAGGACAAGCGGCTGATCGCCCGCACGCTCGACGAGCTTGGGGTGGACTACATCGAGGGCGGCTATCCCGGCGCCAATCCGGTCGACAGTGAGTTCTTCGCTGCCGATCCCGGCTTCGCTTGCGCGACCTTCACCGCCTTCGGCATGACCAAACGCGCCGGGCGCTCGGCCGCCAACGATCCGGGCTTCCAGGCGATCCTGCAAGCCAAGGCACAGGCCATCTGTCTCGTCGCCAAGGCCTGGGACTATCACGTCCGCGTCGCGCTCGGCATCACCAACGAGGAGAACCTCGCCGGCATCACGGAGTCGGTCGCGGCCGTCAAAGCCAGCGGCCGGGAGAGCATGATCGACTGCGAGCACTTCTTCGATGGCCACAAGGGCAACCGCGGCTATGCGCTGGCCTGCGCCAGGACGGCTTACGAGGCGGGCGCCCGCTGGATCGTGCTGTGCGACACCAACGGCGGCACACTGCCCAACGAGATCGAGCGCATCGTCGCGGACGTCGCGAAGGTGGTGCCGGGCAGCCAGCTCGGCATCCATACCCACAACGACACCGAGAACGCGGTCGCCAACACGCTCGCGGCGGTGCGCGCGGGTTGCCGCCAGATCCAGGGCGCGCTCAACGGCCTCGGCGAGCGCTGTGGCAACGCCAACCTCACCTCCATCATCCCGACGCTGCTCTTGAAATCCGAGTTCGCCGACCGGTTCGAGACACGCGTGACGCCGCAGCGCCTGACCCGCATTTCGCATGCCTCCCGCGTGCTCGACGAATGCCTCAACCGCGCGCCGCCGCGGCAGGCGCCGTACGTCGGCGAAGCGGCGTTCGCGACCAAGGCCGGTATTCACGCCTCTGCGATTCTCAAGGAGCCGGAGACCTACGAGCACGTACCGCCCGAGAGCGTCGGCAACCGGCGGCGGGTGCTGGTTTCCAACCAGGCCGGCAAATCCAATATTCTCGCCGAGCTGGAGCGGCTCGGCATCGACATCGCCAGGGACGATCCGCGCGTCGTCGAGCTGCTCGATGTGGTCAAGGCGCGCGAGGCGCTCGGCTATGCCTACGACGGCGCCGACGCCTCGTTCGAGCTGTTGGCGCGACGGCTGCTCGGCGAGGTGCCCCGTTTTTTCTCGGTCGACAGCTTCCGCGTGATGGTGGAGCGCCGCCACAATGCCATGGGCGAGCTCGTCACCGTGTCGGAGGCGACGGTGAAGGTATTCATCGACGGCGAGCGCGAGCCGTCCTGGTCGGTGGCCGAAGGCAACGGCCCGGTCAATGCGCTGGATCGCGCGCTGCGTAAGGACCTCGGCCATTACCAGCGCCACATCGAGCATGTCGATCTGGTCGACTACAAGGTGCGGATCCTGACCGGCGGCACCGAGGCGGTGACGCGCGTGCTGGTGGAGAGCCTCGACCGGCAGACCCGCACGCGCTGGTTCACGGTCGGCGTGTCGCCCAACATCATCGACGCCAGCTTCGAGGCGCTGGTCGATTCGATCACCTACAAGCTGATGCGCGATGGCGCACGCGCGCATCGCAGCCTGGCGAGCGCAGGCTGATGATCCTGCCCGGCCCTTGGTTAACGGACGCGGTGTTGGTGCGCACGACATTAACTTTTGGGCTCGCGATGAGTCACGGCGACCTAACCTGATTTATTATCAAATTCTTATAATTCATTGACAAACATGCATTAACAATGAGCCACACGCGACAACCGCATCGCCTCGTTTCCGCCCAAAAGGTTAACGTTCATCTGCCGTCAATGTTAATATCACGCCACGGTCGGATTCATTCCCAATTGTTGCCACACGGCAACGGCATACCTAGCGTCATCGCAGACGGCAAACCGGAAGCGACAACACGTGAAGGGAGCCGAAGGGTGAAAGTGGCGGCCAAAGTCACCACCCCGGTATCGAGCCCAAGGCGACTGCCGATTGTAATGGTCAGGTGCGTTTCGTCCGGCTCCAGCGTGTGTAAAGGCGTATCGGCTCCCCGGTTTGTGAGTGGCGTTGTTTTTAGTGCGCGTCAGCCTCGCGTTGCATCACCTGCGGTTGAGGCAAGTGTCCCGGTAGCGTTGCGGTGTATCTCCCCAGCCGCCCGGTTGCGTCGCTTCGTTGTGGCGTTGCGTTGCGTAAAGCAGTCCCCGAGAAGCGTGGCTGTCCCTTCGCTCAGGAAGCTCAGGCGAGCCGCGATGGCAGCAAAGTTGCAGCGTCGGCTGACCCGGCTCGCCCCCTCGTCTGGTCGCGTTCCAAGTTGCGTCAGCGGAAGCGTAGAGGGTCGCGTAGGCGTAGGTGGCGTTCGGGATATTGCGTCTCAGTTGCGTGCGTTAAAGCATTGATTTACAAAAGTTCCGGGTCGAGTTTGGTGGGTGGCGTCGAATTTTCTTTCAGTTGCGTACGAAGTGGCGTTGCGTTTCAATTGTCTTGAGTGACCCGCCGCTGGCCGCGTTGTGTTGCGTCGCATTTTCTGTAAGCCCATGCGTTCATGTCCCATCAACAGGAGCTCGCGCACGGCAAGGATTAATCGATTTTCCGCAGATCGGATGAGCTTCCCTCGGCTCGTCCCCGCCTCTGACAAGTGCGTTCAGTGTGACGCTTCCAGACTCCGAAGGCGCACATTGCACGGTCTCGCGTAGTGCCGCCAAGGCGCTGAGCGCACTTGTCTCCCTCACTCTGCGGTCCGGTTTCATCCAGCCCGATGCTTGCCCCACACTCCGAGGCCAACACCGATGATGCCCCAAACGGTCCCGCATAACGGCTTGCCCCGCTTCCCCCGTCCATCGGCAACACGCTCGGCGCGATCCGCGCCGGCCGATTTCAATGCCTCGATCCAGGATCTGGGGCCCGCCAGGATCAATCCGATCCAGTGGCATCAGGCGATCGGCTACGCCCGCACTCAGTGCGCCCGCATTTTCCGCGACGGTGGCGGACCCGACGATGCTTTGAAGGCGTTCAGCCTGAAGACCGGTGGCGAAGTTGCTGATTGGAGCCAGGCCGTTACGCGGATCGCCATGCGCCTGTGCACGCCGACGGCACGCGAGGAGCTGTGAGTTGGCGGGCAGCTGGTCTGGTCACGCCCCGGTGTGCAGACCGTTGGCCGCGGCTGGCCGCAGGAACGAGTATTCCTGCCAGTCGTCGCAGAACGTACGGTAATCCTCGGTGATCTCTTCGCCGGCGGCGATGTCGCGCTTGGTCACCGACCAGCCGAACACGTCCTCGTTGGGGTAGACGCTGTGACTGTTGGGATGGTCGGAATGGTTGGTGAAGATGGCGTGGTCGGCGCAATGGATCCACACACCTTTCCACAGGTAGGCGTAGGTCTTGATGTGTTGCTGCGCCAGCTTTGGCAGGGCCGCGACCTGCTCCGCCGTCAACACATAGTCGAACCCGTTGACGAAGCGCCACCACACCGTGCCGGCCTTGATCGGCTCGCTGGCATAAAGACCGAAGCCGGCGATAGTACTAGGTGCCACGAACGTCGGTACCAGAAGCATGAGATGACCCCCTGAGACTCACCGCCTCCGAGCCCTGGTCGAGGCGACATGAGATTTCGCGGCTCTGCCTTAACGCGGTCTTCATCCGCTTGCATCAAAAACTTTACACGGTCGACATAATGTTCTTAACCATCCACACCCGATCGAATGCCGCAGGCTGAATCGCGTCGTTGAAGATGGGCTGCTGCATTGACCGCCATTGGGGCGCAGCTGCATATTCCCCACACCGCGGCATGAATAGCGCCGATGTCTGGCCGATTGACCACAAGGCCGACTTGGCGGGTCCAATTTGCGATGCTATTCAGCCAGTTGTGGTCCGGCCGGGACCGTGGATAATATCCGCTCTGCGGGATTGCCACTGCGGGAAACTTCGGAATCGCGGCTGGGCAGTATCGATCAAGAGGGTGGGCGAATGAGCACACGCGCGGTTGTTATCGGCTGGGCCCTCCTTGCCCTCATGGTCCCCGGTCAGGCGGCGGCCAATCCGGCGCTGCTGTTCGAGCCGGCGACCGGCAATGTGCTGTTTGCCGAGGACGCCGACGCGCTCTGGCATCCGGCCTCGCTCACCAAGCTGATGACCGCCTACCTGACGTTCGAGGCCCTGAAGCAGGGCAAGCTGACGCTCGACAGCAAGGTCGTCACCACCGAGAAGGCGTTCGCGCAGACACCCAGCAAGATCGGCCTGCCGCTTGGCGGCGAGCTGTCCGTCGACATCGCGCTGCAGGCGCTGATCATCAAGTCGGCCAACGACGTGGCGATGATGCTGGCCGAGAGCATCGCCGGCAGCGAGGAGGCGTTCGCCGAGCAGATGAACGCCGCCGCCAAGCGGCTCGGCATGACCCGCACGCAGTTCTTCAATCCCAACGGTCTGCCCAACCCCGGGCAGATCACCACCGCGCGCGACCTGGCCTTGCTGGCCAGCGCCATCCTCAGGGAGTATCCCGAGCATATTCAGTTGTTCTCGATGCCGCAAATGGCGATCGGCAAGCGGCACATCGCCACCCACAACGGGCTGCTGCGCAGCTTCGCGGGCGCGGACGGCATGAAGACGGGGTTCACCTGCGATTCGGGCTACAACATCGTCGCCAGCGCCAGCCGCGATGGCCGTCGCCTCGTCGCCGTGGTGCTCGGCGAGCCGTCGGGCCTGTCGCGGTCGGTCCGCGCCGCCGCGCTGATGGAGCATGGCTTCCAGACCTACGACTGGAAACTCCAGTTCGGCGCCCCGACGCTCGAGACGCTGCCCGCTTCGGCCAACGCCGGCCAGGGGCCGACCTCGGTTCGCAACTCGGTGATGACCTGGGACTGCGGCGGGCGCAAGCGGCCGGTCGCCAAGGTGAAACGGCCACGGCCGGCCGGTGCCGCGGTCGCGGCAAGCGGCCAGGCAGGTGGCGCCGACGCAGCGGGCAAGTCCGCGGCGCCCACGGCGGCGACCGCCAAGGCCAAGCCGAAGGGCTCGGTGCACGCGGCCCGCACCGGCAACACCCCGGCCAAGGCCGACGCGCAATAGTCCGATCGGCAATCACCCAGGGCGATTCCATTCAATCGTCGCAACCGTCAGCTCCCCTCACCTGTCGCTGCCGCGACATCCTACTCTAC